>Ga0136641_1001031_pt1 | contig 11641 bp, 14 predicted proteins | sample EliLak1302023Y_FD_115312 | JGI IMG/M metagenome (GOLD analysis project Ga0136641, IMG submission 115312) | Freshwater microbial communities from Elizabeth Lake, Yosemite National Park, California, USA - 13020-23Y | ecosystem: Environmental > Aquatic > Freshwater > Lake ...
GGCCAGCTCAACTGTGGCTTCAGTTAGATAGAACGCTTGGTGTTCCATCCAGGATTTTACATCTTGTAGGGCATCTTTTTCCCCGTACTTGAGGCCACGCTTGGCATGCCAGTATGCAAGATTAGTAACACCAATGCCCAGTGGTTGGATCTCATCATTGCTTAGTTTGCTCTGTATGGAAAGAAAATCTTGATAGTCCAGTATATTGCATAAGCTACGCTGTAGAATGCGGCAAGCACGGCGCATGTCTTCCGGGTTACGGAACGCTCCCCAGTTAATGGATCCCAATGTACATAATGCTATGCGACCTTCCACGTCATCCAGACGTTTGAAGGATTTTGTAGGCAATAGAATTTCACAGCATAGGTTACTTTGGTAAATGGTATGATACTCAGGATCAAACGGACCCTGGTTCTGCACGTTATCAATAAACACCAAGTAGATCCGTCCTGTATCAGTGCGTTCCTTCAGTATGCCAGATTTGAATACTTCTTCGGCACTCATTGTTTTAGTACGTAAGTCTTTACGTTTTTCATATTTTACATATAGCTCTTCAAACAAGGGCGTGTTCTTATAAAATGCTTCATACAAGTCGGGTACTTGATTAGGATCAAAGAATGTTATGTTCTCTTTGTTCTTGAATCGTTTCCAGAAGAAGGCACTAAGCACAACCCCATAATCCATATGACGGACTCGAGTTTCTTCTGTGCCTTGATTGTTCTTAAGCACGATAAGGTCATCAAACTGAAGATGCCAAATGGGATAAAATACAGTAGCACTAGCATTACGAATGCCTCCTTGACTACAACTTCTTAAATCTCCAAACCATTTCTTCAAGAATGGTATCATACCGGTATGCATGATTTCGCCACCACGGATGGGCGATCCCAGTGGGCGTAGTCGACCAATTTCTAAACCGATGCCAGCTCGTTTACTGGCATACTTGGCCATCATTTCACCACTGGCAAATATACTATCAAGATCGTCGTCACTGCGAATAAGCACACAGGATGAGAATTGCTTTGTTGGAGTTCCAAGACCAGCAAGCACAGGAGTGGCAAGAGTAAAAAGCCCATCGGAGGCCGCGTTGTAATATTCTTTGATATAGCGCATCCTAGCGGAGTTAGGCTCTTCTTTATGGAACACGGTGGCTGCCGCAACCATGTATCTAATCTGTGGAGTTTCATAAGTTTGTTTGGTAGCTCTATTCTTTACAAGGTACTTCTCAATCAACTGCTCGATGGCCGCATAACTATACTGTTCATCTTTTTCATGATCCAGCATTTCGTCCATACGATTCCAATCTTCTTCAGTGTACCATTCTAGTAACTCTGCAGTATATAACCCTGTGGCTATATTTTTTTGTACAATAGAATAAAGGCTTGGAACTTCATACTGTCCATACACATCCTTGCGCAGGATGCTTAGACGTTGTTTGCCTGCTACGTATTGATAGTTTGTGTTGCCAACATCAGGATTGTGCTCTACATCGATTAAATCTACGATAGCACGTAGTGTAATGTTATCAATTTCGTTGGTAGTGATGCCGTCATAAAAGTGGGGCTGACTTTTGATTTCAATCATTGATTGACTTACATCTGCTATACCTTTACATACTTTTGCTACCTGTGCCTGCCACTTCTCGATCATTAACGGTTCTCTTTCACCGTTTCTCTTAATCACTGTAATCTTTGTCATGTGTGTTGTTATTCCGATTTTACTATTTAGGTTGTATTTATTGACCTACCTTTTACCTAAGATAAAAGCATAAATCTGCGCTAGCGAACTGAACTAGCACGATTTTTTTATTAATGTAGAGGTGAAATTTCTTATCTTGATATAGATTCAAATTATACTTGTATATTTAAAATCTGTCAAGGTCTTTACATGAGTGCTAGGAATGAATAACTCAATTTACCACTATCGCCAGACAGCGTGTTGATGTATTGTATCACGATAGAAGTGGGCACTTGGCCACCTGCACCAGTGTAAAGATTGCCAACAGCATCATAATACACTGCTTTGAAGTCCAATGTGGTTGCTATGGTGCCTGCCACATCTGTGCCAGAGAAATTGTAGTCATCACTAAGCTGTATACTGGCATCTGCTATATCTGCTGAGATTGTGAGTGTGCCATGTCGTACAAAGTAATTGGTTACACTGCGATAAGTGTAGTCCACTTTGTAAGTTACAGCATTATTGGGATTGCCGTTGGAGTCTGTGTTGACTGGTAGTCTAAATGCCAGCTGATATTGTGAAGTCTGTGACAGTGTGATTTGGCGCACTCCATAACTCCTGTAGAATGCAGTGCCGGCCACTTCTGGGTAATAGGGCACAGCACTCAGTGAAGTTGGAACTGCAAGATCCACAGGTCTATCACTTTGATTGTTTGTGGCACTGTTGCCTGTGTTGGCGAAATAAATCTGCGGATATTGTGCAGTGGCATTACCACCACCTAGGTCGCCCACATTGATCAATCTTGCGCCTTCAACACTGTTGCCCGCTCCCAATCCTATGATTACCGCATGTTGTTTGACGTTTTCAAATCTACAGTTCAGAATGTAGGTTTGTGTAGGTCCTGTAAGTTGTCCCACACTGCTGCCATTGCTGGTTGTGCCTAATACAAATCCTTGTCTACAATCATATATGCTGGCATTGCGAAATGAGTTGGCTATTATGTCATTTTGACTTTGTACCGCAACACTGAATCCGTTAATGGTCATGTCTTCAAACTGATTCCATTGGCATGTGACCAAACTGCTGTATGCATTGAACTGCAAGCCTGTACTGCCCACATTGTAAACGCCGCCCCAAGTGCCCTTGACTCTTACACTGTTGAAAATACTTTCTTTTAGCGCATCGAATTGCAAACCAATCTGATTGCCGTTGACAGTTTGCACAGTCATGTCTCTCAGTTTGATTCTTTTGGGCTGATTGGTACTGGTAGTGGAGGCCAGTATGGATGGAAAGCCAGGTGTACTGGTATCATTTACAAACCTTATTACTGGAGCAGTGGTACTTATGCTGATTGTGACATTGCCTGTAACGGCAGCTGAATTGGCCAAGCTAAGGATTATTTTGTTGCTGGTGATATTTGTCACAGTGCTGCCAACAGCTATGCCAGTTCCAGACACTGTCTCGCCTATAAAAACACTGCCAGAACTGCCAACTATGATAGCATTGGATCCTATAACAGCTCGACCGCTTGCGGTGCCCGAGGTGCGCTTGTTAAGGACCACAGTAGTTCCTGTAATATAGGCAATTGATGTGAATGTGTCTATAAATTTGCCACTTATGTACATGCCAACAGCAAGATTGCTTGCACTTGACACAGTGATAGCTGTGCCTCCAGACCCACCAAAGTTCAAGGTAGCGGCTGAAGCAATACCCCCACCGATAGCTCCCATAATACCTGTGGCAGTGACTTGTACCATCACTGCACCGCCATATGCTGTGCTGATAGTCATGGTTGTTGCACTGTATATGGTATTCACATAATAGGTATTACCTGTGACCAAATTGCCAAATGCTGTGCCACTTAATACTATGGGCATACCACTGGCCAAATTGCTTGTACTACTTACTGTAATCAAATTACTGCTAGTTGCAGTGCCTGTTACATTAAATGTAAAGCTAGGCAAGGTTTGATTAAGCGCAATGGTATTGTTGGTTCCAATACTGGTAATTGTAGTGTTGTTGGCAATACCAACCCCAGTCACGTTCAAGCCAATATATAAACCTGCTGTAGAATTAACAGTAAGCACTTGTGCTCCGGAAGCCACTGAAGCCGTGGCCGTGGTGCTGATACTGTAAGGAGTAATGGTAGGAGACAATGTTGAGAATGTTGCTGTGAATCCCAATGATCCACCTGCCACGTTGGTGCTTAGAATAATCTTGGTACCCACAATGCTGGAAACTGTGGTATTGTCAGGAATACCGCCGTTGGTAAGATCCAGCGTGGATGTTGAAAACACATACTGTCCTACACTTATGCCTATTGCACTACTGACGTTGATGCAGTTCTGTCCAAACAGTGCAGATCCTGTCACTGTGCCGGTATTGTTTGCACTGAGCGTGATTACCAAACTGTTAATAGCTGTCACTGTGGCTGAAGATGCAACTCCGCCTGCTGACACAGTCATGCCCAGCACAATACCTGTGGTGTTGTCCACTGTTATGGTATTGGTACCACTTGTGCCCAGTGTTACATTTGCACTGACCTGTGCGTTGCCAATCGTAGGGTAAGCCGTGAAGCTGGTAGCAGGCAAGCTAACTGTGTTGGATATAGCTGTGGTAAAATTGATTATGGATTTGTCAATGCCGGCGCCGTGTATGTTGGCAAACGAAGGCACAAACAGTGTGCTGGAAACGTTGAACTGTCCCGCAGGCAAGTCCAAGATCACTCGACGTCGGATAGCATCTGGTGTGGGGCCACTGGCAGGATTCACAGGATTAAGAAACAGTTGATCTATGGCTCGTTGCAGAGCGGCTGTGTCATCTGTCACGCCATCGCCCACTACTCCAAAGTCCCTGGCGCTTACTCTGTCATCCAGTCGATCTTGTAGCAATCTACTCACAGGCAAGTTGGCACTGGGTCCTGTGATCACACTGACGTCTGTGCTTCTATAGATATGGCTTATGAGGTTGAGAATATTGCCAGATCCAGTAAGATCATTTTGTGTTATGATCTTGGTATTGCCCACAGCAGGCGCACCTTCTGCTACTGAACCATTACCAATGTACAACTGTTGTGTATCCACGGCCCAGCCCATTTCGCCAGATGCCAGCTGTGGGAAACCTGTTCCGCTGGTGGCTTTGCCTCTTCTAATTTGTATGCGACTTATTTGGACTACAGCCATGTGAATATCCTCTATATAGGATATTTATCAGTTCTGTTTGTAGTATTGTTCCACTCTATCCCACCAGCGAGCTTCCCACATGCTGAAATCCTGGGGTTTTAGTATGAATTCCTGATATTGTGGAGTTTCTACAACTTCCATCTGTTCATTCATTTTGGGGCTCACACACATCAGCACCACACCCTTGCGAATGTTAGTGCCATGGATTTTGTTGTGCGCAAGAGCATACGCTGTGAGTTGGAGATAGTAGTCTTCAATCCACTCTTCTTTCTTGGGCTTGTTGGTTTGTTTGTAATCCAGAATGCTTTCATCGTTCAAATGAAGACCACAACCGTCAGTAGTTCCCGCATACAAACCAGGATAGTAAAGCGGCACTTCAACACCCCAAACTTCGTTTACATTACAAAGTCCCTTGTCTATCACTTGCAAGGCCATCACATGACTTTGCTTACTGTAGGGATTGGTACCGGGCTCGTTGATTGAGCCTTGTTTGATATAGTCCTCAAGAAATTTGTGCATCCTGGTTCCACGTCCAGATGCTTCTGTCACGATCTCTTGTGCTTTGACTTCACCCACACGTTTTTTCCACGCGGCCAAGGCAGCTTTCTTTTCTTCTGGTTTGGTTCTATCCAGTATGGTGGTCACGCTGGGCACTTTAGTGCCATCTGGGCAACGGTACAGTCTCTTGCCCTCTACGCTTTGCCTATCAATGGGCTCGTAGGAATATTTGCGTTGTAGTAAGGTCATGTAACATTATATGACAACTAGCTCAAACTGTCAACTGTTATAGACCTTTTTTCATAGCGCGGTTAGTGGCTGATTTTGCCATTTGACCTACAAGATCTGGCCCACCTGAGCCTTCTTTTTCAGGTTGATCGTTTTCTTCTCGTGTTTTGATAGTTAGGGAATGGCCATCGAATTTTTTGACCACATGGTGCAGGATACCGTCTTCGCCTTCTTCATCCCAACGTGCGGCGAATTCTTCGTAGCCAACAGGAATACGTTGATTTCTCAACGCAGTCCATGTCAGTTGTGCGGGAATGTTTTGATTGTTTGCAGATGCTTGCAAGGTTCTTAGCATCATGACCAAAGCATCTGATGTTTCGCTAATTACTTTTTTTTTGAGTTTAACAAAATGCCTAGTCTGCGGCTGTATTCCACTGACTCACGTTTTTCTCTGCCTGCTTCTGGAGCTGGTGGAGTACCAAGATCGGCACCGCCTTCCATGCCCATGTCTGGTTGTTCCATGCCTTGAGCGGCATCACCCATTGGTGCAGGGGGAACACCTGTGCCCATCATGGGAGCTTCGCCGCCCGATACTGTTGCTAGGCCTGCTGATAGCCCTTGACGTGAATTTTCCAACGCAGAATATACTGCTTCCAGTGCGGGTTTGACCTTCTGGTTATACTGTTCTGCTACGTCACTGCCCATGGTGTCTCTTATAGAGTCGCACAATTCTAGTAGTTTTTCTGCCTTCATCTGAGCAACATCTTCTAGCCAACCTGTGATACGGTCAACCATGTCCTTGCTGGCCATGATAATTTCTGCTTTGTCTTCTTCGCCTTCAAGTAGGATAAATGAGCCCACTGATTCTTTTAGATCATATCTGGTACGTAGTTCTGCCTTGAGTTCATCTCTATCGGTTTCGCCTAGACTCATTCTTTGTATGGCCGAATCAATCCAGCTTTCTGGCACGCTGTGATCTCTGGCACGCTGTCTAATGGTTTGCAAGAACATGTGTTCTTCTTGACCAGATTCTTTCATGTCTTTTTCTTCATCATCATGATCATGCTCATCATCACACTCACAAGGAGCTTTGCCGCAGTCATCACATTTTTCTTCCATGCGCTCTGACAATTCCTTGTTCACGATATCCAACATGGCTCGTGTTTTTTGATAGTCTGTGCTGGCATGCAAAGAGTCAAAACTTTCTTCCAGTTCAAACTGACTCAATTTGGTGCGCAATTTGTTGCGGGCATCTTCCAGTTGCACATCAGTGAACTGTTCAAGATTCAACTTATAGCCAAACTTCTTAGCTAGGCTTTCATTCAGTGCCTGGGCTGTGATTGGATGTGATAACTCTCTTATTTGCATGATAGCTTCCTAAGTTTCTATTACGTATTTATACAGATCATCACACGAATGACCATTTAAATGTTCTGGTGATTTCTTGTTTGTAGTGTTCGGTTAAAAACTCGCTATGTTCCAGCTTGTTTAACAATACCAAAAATCTATCAAAATCTTTGGCAGTTTTGATGTTTTTTTGGTACACTAGGGTGTCACTGTAGTTGGCCCAATACAGTCGGTCCAACTGTTTTATCTCTACATATCTTTCCATGTTCACATACTCATAGGCCTTGGCGGCCATTAACGCAGAACTTTTTAGATAAAATTCATCCAACAGATCCTTACTTTGCACCTGGTACAGGCCCCAGTTGGCAGACGGAACCTGTTTGATTAGATAATTTTTGTAGCCCACTGCGCTATGGGCCAGTTGCACAACCTGTATCTGTTTGTTTACTTCAGCTTCTAGGTGTCCGGCAAGTTCAGTGATCAGCTGTTGTTTGGTTTGTTTTTTTCTATTATTTTTTTTCATTGGTAACTACCGTTGGATCTTCGAACCCACTCTTAATTACCAAACTCTTGCGGATCAACCCCTGAACTTTGAATTGATCGTGTTCGCTTAGACTAGATAGTTTTCTAGGCTCTTTTAACTTAGCCATTAAAGCTCGTTCTTCTATAGAAGTCCAAACTTCAAAGCTCTGTATTAGCTCGTTAATTTTCATCTTAGGCCAGCAATGGTCAGCATCTTATCTAGTAGTAACTTGTCGGAAGAACTTAGTCCTTCTTCCATGCCGCCTACTAGCTTACCCTTTAACGGAGCTTTTTGGCTACGGCTAGGCTCGCCGCGAGCTTGTCCTGCTATGCCTGACTTTTGTCCCACTGCATGGCCAGCAAAAGTTTTCTCTGGAGCCATTTCTTCTTCCATCTCTTTTTCTACATTAACTTGATCACCCGGTTTAGCTGTAGCTACCTTAGTTACTAGTTTACCATCTGGACCTTTTTGCATGGCATCAGGTGCTACATTAGTTTCTGTTCCGTCTGGATTTTTCAACTTTACTTCGCCGGTATTTTGATCCACTGCTGATACTGTGGCTGGAGTGACCTGAGCTTCTTTAACATGGCTGGGGTGTTCAATTTCATTGGCTTTTAAAGGCTTGGTAGGCGCCACGGTTTGCTTCTTTTGATATATCTTGGCTTTGAAACCTTTCTTGTGTTCACCTACGATTTGATTTATTTTCATTGTTTTTCTCCTAGGCTCAGCCCAGCACTTTCTAATTTGTGAATAAGTTTTCTCAACTTGTCTACCTGTCCTCTAGCTCTTAACAGTTTGAACGCTAGATTCTCCACACTGAATTCGCCGTTGCGCTCTAGGCCAGCTTGGCGCAGTCGCTTGAGGTCATCCATAGTGGCTCTTGCTTTATTTAAGTCTTTTGATTTCAATGCTATGTTGATCTTGCCCGCATAGTTGCGAGCCTTGTTTTTGATCTCTTTGTGCGTGACCTGCACTTCTTCACGTTTAGGTTTTACCAGCCATTTGTTGTGCAACACACTGTAGATGCCTGCACTGTAGTGCTGTTGCCTATGATCTTGCACATAAAGTTCCACTGCTATGCCCTTGATTTTAAGCTCATAGCTGGCGTTGTACTGATTTTTTTTGGCATCATACAGTTGAACCAATTCAGGATGATCTTGTGGTATGGCCACCACCAAGTGCAGATCTAAATCACTGGCATCACTGTAGCCATAGGCCGCATTGGATCCACTGATGGTAATGTCTTTGAGATTGAGCTGATCTACTTTCAAGAATTCAGCAAAGTGTTTGGCTATCCTTAACAGTGCATGGCGCACTTGAGGTATCAGCTGATCATCACTCCACAGCTTGGAGTTGAGCTCTTGATTATAGGGTAAGGGATTGTGGGCTTCTGAAAAATCTTGTATCAACATGATACAGTATTTAACAGAATTACAGGCCTAGGAACTTTAATAAGTGTGGCAAGTTCATGGTATTGATCCAACCGGCACCTGCCGCAAAGGCCATGGCAGCTAGTGCGTACTTGACCCATTTGTCTTTGGTTGTCTGTAGGTCTTTAATCTTCTCAGCTAGTTCTGCATGTTGACTGTTTGACGCTTCTGCCATTTCACACAGCTTCTTGTCCAGCAAGTCACGTGTGTTGTCCAAACAGTCGTGCATGTCTCTGACGTCCACTTTGAGATCGTCTAGTTTTTCTTCTATTGCATGTACTTTAGTTTCAACTACAGCTACTCGCTCAGGTAGTGTGGCTAGTTGTGCTTGTGCTTCTTTTGTGGCCATGTCAGGCTCTCCAATGTTATAAGTCAGGGACTCGCTCCGAGTCATGTGCCTATTGTATGATTGAATGCCTAAATGTGTTTGTGCCTACGATAGTATTTATATTTGTTTGATTAAAATAAACTTGTAGTATTACTTCACAAAAAAAGTGATGTTGCGATTGGGTCCAAAAGGAATGAACACAGCATAGGATTGCTTGAGCAGTTCATCCAATCCAGATATGTAAGGCACCAGCTCAAAGTCTTCTCTCAGCAGTTCACACTGATCTTGATCCTTGAGCCAAAGATCATCACGTTCTGTGTAAAAATCAAAGCGCCATAACCGCACAATGTTATCTGTATCAAAACCCGCTAACGCACCTGACATTTCCACGGTGACTGGTGCTGAATCCCATGTGATGTTGCTTCTTATGCCCAAGGTCTGTAACACCGTTTGAAAGTTCTGTTCTTTCCAGCGTTGCATATCTTGACCAGGTCTTGGCTTGTGCTTGCCTGTGTTGGTAATGTCCACGAAGGTATAAAGTTTGTATTTCATTGCACATATTTACTCCAACAAAAAAGGACTCCGAAGAGTCCTGATTTGCTTCCCATCCCTGAGAATTTCTAACTGCTCAATTAGGCAATTGATGCGCCAATTGCTTCAATTTCGCTGATAGTAACTGTCATATCAAATGGTGTAACACCGTTTGCTGTGTCTACTGCCACGAATGCTGAAGAAATAGCTGAACCCATTTCACTATACAAACCACTTGCAGGATATGGATAATTATCTGTGCCTGAATCATTGATAGTGTCGTCAGCCATTGCAAACACTAGGCTGGTTGAGGTTGGTGTGCCTATAAAATAGATTTCACCTTTTTGTTGTAGAGCTTGGATAGCATATGTGAAATAGCTACCTGGCTGTGTGAAACCCAACTTGGTTGTAGCACCAGCGATTGAGGTAGCGGCTGTACCAACAAATGGTAGGCCCATGTATCCTGTTGGGCTAGGTGTACGTGTGGCTGTGATCTGTGTTGTGCTTAGTACTGAAGCCACATACAATGTTTTACCACTTGTTAAACCGCCTGATGAACTGGCCACGCTGAATGCATCACCAACTTGAAGACCATGTGCAGAAGCAAATGTCAAGATTGATGCTGATGCTTGTGCTGAGTTACCTGTACCTGTTGCATAAGCAGTGATGGTGGACAAGTTTGGCACTGTGGCTTGTGTTACATATGTTGCTGTACCAGATGTACGATACTGTGCTAGCAAGCTGGCCAAGTTTGTACCTGATGATAGAACCACTTTCAAGAAACGTAGTTCACGTGTACCAAAACGTGTATATGCACCTGGTGTACGTAGATAGTTACCTGTTAGGGTACCGGTGGCTCCAACGCCGCCGATTGTTGCGTTCAATAATGATGGCATAATTTTCTCCTCAATATGCTTTATCACTGACTACACTCTGTAGTCGGCCCTTTTTGGGCTGTGTATAACTATTTAGTAGTTTGGCAAAAAATTGGCTAGATATGGTTGAATTTGCCAGACCTAATTACTTTCTAGTTTCAGTGATTCTTTTGATGCCACGCTTGAATTTGGTAGCATCTGACGATTTAATGGAGTTAATGAACCTGCGCTCCAGTTCTGCCGCAGTTTCAACGTCATAGTTTTCTCTTATTAATTCCATGAGATTGATGGCACTGGCAATGATGTTAGACCCCCGACTCTCAATAACCAAGTCTGAGTTGCGATTTACTGTGGCATCGGTCAGGCCTTGTAGTATTGATCGGGTGCTTTTGCGCATGATGCTCTCTTTGATGTATTTATTGAATTGTACATGATGATTAAAATATAGTCAATTGACCGGAAATATATCATGGTTTCTACTGATGTGCTAAATACACGGTAGGACACAATTCTACATACACTAACAGAGGATCACAAAATGACAACTTTATCAAACAAAATGCTAGCTCTACTTGAGAGACTAAGCGAAATGTTCCCTAAGGCAGGTTACCAAACCCGTTTAGAGCAGTATATCAACAGCAAAAATCCAACCAATGCGGCTGAAGTAGACTACTGGCAACGTCAGTATGACACAGAAGCACAATACTGGGGACGTGGACTATGAAACCTATTCTAAGCGTAGTATGGCAAGTATTAGTATCAGTAGGCGAAGCTAGACATGCGGCTTGGCTTGCACGTCAGGGTCGTGTAGCAGAAGCCAAAGCTGTATACGGGGCATAAAATGGCAGAAGCTATTAGACAATTTGAAGCTAAGTATGGAGAGAAATGTGCGGCGTGGGCCATTGTGGCCGTAGTCGCATACTTGTTCATAGCAAGATAGTCATTATATTATGTTTTTTAACAAAAGGCATATATAATAACTGTAACAGCACAATGTTGTTACAACACACAAACATTACACA
>Ga0136641_1001032_pt1 | contig 11634 bp, 10 predicted proteins | sample EliLak1302023Y_FD_115312 | JGI IMG/M metagenome (GOLD analysis project Ga0136641, IMG submission 115312) | Freshwater microbial communities from Elizabeth Lake, Yosemite National Park, California, USA - 13020-23Y | ecosystem: Environmental > Aquatic > Freshwater > Lake ...
CCCATTTCCATCGGCGCCTTGCCGGCGCAGGCGCGGGCGTAAGTGCCTTCCAACAAGCAGGCCAGCTTGAAGCAGGCCAGCACGAAGAACCAGGGCATGTCGGCCATGTCGCGGCCGCTGACTTCACCGTAGTGGCGCACCAGTTCGGCGCGGCTGGGGAAGCCGGCCCAGGGTTGCACGGCCGGCGTGCGGCCTTCGACCACCGGGTCGTCGGGCTCGCTCCAGCTGGTCAGGATCCAGCCCAGGTCGAGCAGCGGGTCGCCCAGGCTGGACAGTTCCCAGTCGATCAGCCCGGCCAGTTTCGGCTCGTCGTGTCTGAACATCACGTTGGCGAACTGCAGGTCGCCGTGGATCACGCCGATCTGCGCCGCGGCAGGGCGGTGGCGTTCCAGCCAGTCGGCCACCGCGTCCACGTGCGGCAATGGGTTGCCACCGTAGCCGTCCATCGCACGGTAGCCGTCGAGTTGGCTGCGCCAGCGGTTGACCTGGCGTTCGATCCATTGCGCAGGTTTGCCGAAGTCGGCCAGGCCGGCAGCCTGCACGTCAACACGGCCCAGCGCAGCGGCGGCACGCACCGTCTCCAGGCCCATCGCGCGGCGCCAACTGGCATCGGTGGCGTAGCGGCCGGGCAGTGCGCCCAGGGGGGTGTAGCCGTCCAGCGGCGTCATCGCATAGAAGGCCGCGCCGATGACGCCGGTGTCGGCGCAGGCCGCCAGCATGTCGGGGTGTGGCACCTCGCTGCCGCGCAAGGCGGCCAGCACGCGGGCTTCGCGCAGCATGGTGTCGTTGCTGTTGGCGCGCAGGTGGCGCGGCGGGCGGCGCAGCACGAAACGGCCGCCTTCGCGTTCCATCAGGAACAGGGCGTTCTGTGAACCGCCTTTCAGCGCGGTGACAGCCGTGACCGGGCCGCGGCCGGGCAAGCCGCTCTGAGCTTGGGTCCAGTCGTGCAGCGCGGGCCAGGCCAGCAGGCCGTCGAAGTCGGAGAGCGCTGGTGTTGTCGTTGGCATGGGTGTTCGGAATTCAGGTGTGTTGGTGCAGGGCAGCGGCCAGGCGCGCTTCCTCGGCCTGGCCCACGCCGGCAGCGAAGGCTGCATGCGCGTTGGGGTCGCAGGGGCGGCGCAGCGCAGGTTCGTCGCGCAGCAGCGCGGCGACCACGTCGGTGGCGACCTGCTCGGACGAGGCCACGCCGCCTTGCCAGGCGCGGGCCGCCGCCGCCTGGCGTTCGGCCATGGCGCGGTAGGCGGGGAAGGCGATGGCTTCGGGCGGCCGGTGCGTGATGCCGTCGCGCAGCATGTCGGTGTCGACGCCGCCGATCGGAATGTCGACGACGCGGATGCCGAAGGGCGTGAGTTCGATGCGCAACGATTCCGACAACACCGCCAGCGCGGCCTTGCTGGCGCGGTAGGCGCTGTAGAACGGCATCGGTGAATAGGTGCCCAGCGAGCCGATGTTGGCGATGATGCCGCCGACCCCGTTACCGTCTTTGCCGTTCGCGCGCAGCACCGGGATGCAGCGCTGCGCCAGCGCCACGGCGCCGAAAAGATTGGTCTCGAAGGTCTGGCGCCACCCCTCCAGCGGCAGGTCTTCCACGGCCAGATACGGGCCCCGGAAGCCGGCGTTGTTGACCAGCAAACGCAGGCTCGGTGGCGCTTGCCAGTCGCCCAGATTCGTGACGTCAAGCCGCTGCACGTTCAAGCTGCCGCGCAGACCCTCGGCCGCGCCCACCAGCGCGTCGGTGTCGGGTCCGAACTGGCGCACACCGGCCACCACGTCAAAGCCGCAGCGCGCCAGTTCCAGCGCCAGCGCGCGGCCCAGGCCCCGGCTGGCGCCGGTCACCAGCGCCAGGCCTTGCCCGGCTGCTGCGTTCATGCCGTGGCTTCCAGCGCGGCCAGCCGGGCGGCGAACCGTTGCTGCGCCCAGGCCTTGCGTGTGGGCAGGTGTTCGCTGGGGAACAGCGTGTCCACCGGCTTGGCGCGGCGCAGCAGTTGGCGCGCCACGGTCACGCGGTGCACTTCGGTCGGGCCGTCCATCACACCCATGGAAGCGGCGTACAGCCACATCTTGCCGAAGGGCATTTCGTCGGACACGCCCAGCGAACCGTGCAGTTGCATGGCGCGTTGCACGATGTCGTGGAAGACCTTGTGCGCCGCCACCTTGATGCCGGCAATGGCAATCTGGTTGGCCTTGTAGTCGTGGCCCTGGTCGATGAGCCAGGCCGTGTGCAGCACCTGCAGGCGGAACTGCTGCAGCTGGATCCACGAGTCGGCCAGGTCGCCCTGCACGAATTGCTTGTCGGCCAGCGCCGAGCCCTTGGTGCGACGGCTCAAGGCGCGTTCGCACATCATTTCCAGCGCCCACTGGCACTGGCCGACGGTGCGCATCGCGTGGTGCACGCGGCCACCGCCCAGGCGCGCCTGCGCCACCGCAAAACCCTGGCCGAGGCCACCCAGCAGCGCCTCGGCTGGCACGCGCACGTTTTCGTAGCGGATGTAGGCGTGCGCGCCCTGGCCTTCGGCTTCGCCATAGACGCCGCTGTTGCGCACGATGTTCACGCCCGGTGTGGTGGCGGGCAACAGGAACATCGAGGTGCGCTGCAGCAACGGCGCCTCGGCGTCGGTCAAGGCCATCACGATGAGGAATTCGGCGTAGCGGGCATTCGACGAAAACCACTTCTCGCCGTTCAGCACCCAGCCTTCACTTTCTGACGCGCCGTCACGTTCGGCGCGCAAGGTGAACACGCCGGGGTCGGCACCGCCTTGCGGTTCGGTCATCGAAAAACAGGAAACGATGTCGCCGTCGAGCAGCGGCTGCAGGTAGCGCCGCTTCTGGTTGGCGCTGCCGAACATGGCCAGGATTTCGGCGTTGCCGGTGTCGGGCGCAGCGGTGCCGAAGACGGTGGGCGCCCACAGCGATCGGCCCAGCACTTCATTCAACAACCCCAGCTTGACCTGGCCGTAGCCCTTGCCGCCCAGTTCGGGCCCCAGGTGGCAGGCCCACAGGCCTTGCTCGCGAACGCGGGCCTGCAGCGGCTTCAGGTAAGCGCGCAAGGTGGTGTTGGCCACGTCGTAGCAGTCGCCAGGGTCGGGGTAGAGCAGGTCCAGCACCGCCACCTCGTCGCGGATGAAGGCCGCAGCCCAGTCGAGCTTGGCCTGGTGTTCGGGGTCGGTGGAAAAGTCCCACATGGTCGCGCTGCCTGTTCGTCGTTGGTCGGTGAATTCAGTTTAAAACACTGTTTGAAACTGTCAATGCTAAACTGACATATGGTCATTTCTAAGTTGAAACCCAAGCTGAAAACGGCTGCGGCGCCGCGCGACCCGGTGCGTGAACGCCTGCTGGAAGTGGCGCGCGAACTGTTCGCCCAGCGCGGTGTCGATGAAGTCACCGTGCGCGACCTGGCCGAGGCTGCCGCCGCCAACGTCGCCGCCGTGAACTACCACTTCGGCTCGAAGGACGGCTTGCTGATGGTGCTGTTCCGGCGCGAGGCGCGCGTCGTCGTCGAACGCCGCATGCTGGCGCTGCAGGCAGCGCAGGCGCTGTCCAAGTCACCCCTTCCCCAGCGCCTGGAAGCCTTCGTGCGCGCGCTGATCGAGCCACCGCTGCGTTGGGTGCTGACCGAAGAAGTGCGCACGCTCTACGTGCCCACGCTGTTGCGCGCCGCCACCCGGGCGCGCAGCGAACTGGGTTGCATCATGGAACGCGAAAGTCTGGACCTGCAGCCCTTCGCCGAGGCGCTGGGCCAACTGCTGCCGGCGCTGCCGCGTGACGAGGTCTACTGGCGGCTGCACTTCCTGCTGGGCCTGGAACATTCGCTGATCAGCGACCTGCCTCGGCTGCAACAGTTGTCAGGCGGGCTGTGCGACACCACCGACATCGACGCCGTCATCGCGCGCACCGTGGCCTTCGCGGTGCAAGGCCTGGCGCCGCCGGCCAAGGCTGCCGCCGCACGGGCTGCGACCCGCGCTGCCAGCCCACCTGCGCGCAGCGCCAAACACAAGAAGCTGGCCTGAATGGCCGACCTGGAGACACGATGAATACAGACCAAACGGGCAGTGCTGCGCCTGCCGCACCGACAAGCCCAGGGGCGGCTGCGGCGCCGTCGGCCGCAGTCACCCAGGTCGCGCCCGGCGCCTGGTATGCGTTGGCCATACTGGCGCTGATCTACGCCTGCCATTACCTCGACCGCACCGTGATCTCCATCGTGGCTGAGCCCATCCGGCGCGAATTCGGGCTCAGCGACAGCCAGCTCGGCCTGCTCACCGGGCTGGCTTACGGCGCGTCTTTCGCGCTGGCCGGCATTCCCTTTGGGTATCTCATCGACCGCGTCAACCGGCGCCGGCTGATGGCCACCGTGGTCGTCGCCTGGAGCAGCATGACGGCCTTCGCCGGCATGGCGCAAAGCTACGCCAGCCTGTTGTTCGCGCGGGTGGCCCTGGGCGCAGCCGAGGCCGGTGGCACGCCCACTGCGATGGCCCTGATCTCTGACCTTTTCCCCGCGCGGCTGCGCTCTTCGGCGCTGGGCGTCTACTACCTGGGCACGGGTGTCGGCGCTGCCGCCAGCGCCGTCATTGCGGCGGTGGTGGCGGCGCATTACGGTTGGCGGGCGGCGTTTCTGACGGCGGGCCTGCCCGGCATCGTGCTCGGCCTGCTGGTCTGGTTCACGCTGCGCGACGTGCAGCGCGGGGCCAGTGAATCCGGCGACGTAACGACGGGGGCTGCGGTCGCGCCTGCGCCCAGCCTGCGCAGCGTGTTCGCGTTTCTCTTCCGCCAGAAGGCCGTGGTGGCGCTGATCGGCGCTGTGGCGCTGGTTTCGGCGGGCATGGCGGCCATCGGCGCCTGGTTGCCGGCGCTGCTAATGCGCAGCCACGGCCTGGCGCTGGGCAAGGCTGGCCTGATCACCGCACTGACCTTCGGCCTGTTTGCTTCGCTGGGCACTTTGTCGGGCGGCCTGGCGGCCGACCGCCTGGCGCGCGGTGGTGCGCCCAGGCGCTTGTGGTTCTGCGCCGCGATGGCCTTGTTGGCCGCGCCGGCGGGTGCCGTGGCCGCCTTGTCCGCTGACCTGAACGTGGCCGTGGCTGGCGCGTTCGCCGCAGCCTTCTGCGGCTTTGCCGTGTTTCCCACGGGTTTCGGCATGGCCATGGAACTGATGCCGCCGCAGATGCGCGGCATGACCACCGCCAGCGCGCAAGTCGTCACCAACCTGCTGGGCTATGGCGTGGGCCCGTTTGCGGTGGGCCTGCTCAGCACCCATATCGGCGGGCCTGACTCCCTGCGTCAGGGCATGGCGCTGGTGTGCGCGGTGACCCTGGTCGGCGCGGCTGTGGCCCTGGTGGTGGCCGCGCGCGGGCATGCGCCGTCCTTCGAGCGCTGGCGCGCCCACCTGGCTGCGCGCTGACCCGCCTTGTTTTTGCCGCAGGCGCCATGCTAGGATGATAAAACTAACAGAATGACAGTTATTGAGCGGCAGCGCTGCCCGACAGGAGAACCCTTTGCCCCTGGACTACGACAAGGTCATGCACTGGCCCATCCCCGATTCGGTGCAGCACTACACCGAGCGCGACACCATCCTGTACGCGCTGGGCGTGGGCGCGGCCACCGAGAACCCGCCGCAGGACCCGCAGTTCGTCTACGAACGCGGCCTGCAGGCGCTGCCGACGATGGCCGTGGTGCTGGCCGGCGGCGACTTCTGGCTGGCCGACCCGGCGTTGGGCATCGACCTCGCGCGCATCCTGCACGGTGAACAGTTCCTGCGCCTGCACCAGCCGCTGCCGGCCCGTGGCACGCTGGTCGGGCGGCATGCCGTTGAAGCCATCTTTGACAAGGGCGCCGACAAGGGCGCAGTGATGTTTCTGGCGCGGCGCTTGTACGCGCAGAGCACGAACGAGTTGGTGGCCGAGGTGAAGATGGCCATCTTCCTGCGCGGCAACGGCGGCTTCGGCGGCCCGGCGCAAGACCCATCGACGGTCCAGCCCAAGCCACACCCTTTGCCGACCGATCGCGCGCCCGACGCCACGCTGGACCTCATCACCCGCCCCGAGCAGGCCGCGATCTACCGCCTGGCGGGCGCCGACCCCAACCCCATCCACATCGACGCCGGCATGGCGCGGCGCGCGGGTTTCGAGCGACCCATCCTGCACGGCCTGTGCAGTTACGGCGTGGCCGGCCGCGCAGTGTTGAAGCTGCTGTGCGGCAATGAGCCCGCCAGATTGCGCCGCCTGGACTTGCGCTTTGCCAGCCCGGTCTACCCCGGCGAAACGCTGCGCACCGAGGTCTGGCACGAAGGCCCTGGCCGCGCCGCTTTCCAGGTGCGCGTGGTCGAGCGCGACCAGTTGGTTCTGTCCAACGGCTGCGCCGAGTTCGACGCTTGAACGCCCCGGCCACCTTCGACCGCGTGCGGCTGCTGGCGCGTGAATTTCCGGCCGAGTTCCGAACCTGGACGGCTGCGCAGGCGCTGCGCTGGGCGCGCGATTTCGGCGCCGGCTTGGGTGAGTTGGATGGTGACATGACGGCGCACGACGCCCGTTTCCTGGATGCCGCGCAAGCCGATGCGCTGCCGATGATGGCCGTGCCGCTGTGCGACGGCGAGTTCTGGCAACAGCAGCCCGACACCGGCATCGCCTGGCGGCAGATGGTGCACGCTGAAGAAGTGCTGACGCTGCACCGCCCCTTGCCGCTGGCCGGCCGGGCGGTGCTGACGCAGGCCATCGTCGACATCCGTGACCGCGGCGCTGAAAGAGGCGCGTCGATGGTGCAGCGATTGACGCTGACCGAACCCGGCGCCGCGCCTTACGCCGACATCGAGGTGACGACCATCCTGCGCGGCAATGGCGGCTTTGGCGGCCCCGCGCCCGACGCCTTGCGCCCTGCGCCGCTGCCCGAGCGCGCGCCCGACCGCGTGATCGAATTGCGTTCACCGGCGGCCGACGACACCAGCTTTTGCCTGTCCGCCGAATTGAAGGTGGCGGGTGGTCTGAGCCTGCGCCCGGGCCAGCGCATGCTCCGCGGCGTGGGTTGCTTCGGCCTGGCCGGCCGCGCCGTGCTGGCGCTGGCCTGCGGCAACGAACCCCGGCGCCTGCGGCGCTTCGGCGTGCGCTACGCCGGGCCGATGCTGAGCGACGAAACGCTGCGCCTGGAGTTGTGGTTGCAAGGCGCGGGTGACACCGCCAACACAGCCGTCTTCCGCATGCGCGCCCTGGAGCGCGACGCGCCCGTGCTCAGCCACGGCAGCGTGCACTTCGACTGAGTCAACAAAGGCCCGCATGGCTGCTTCCTTGCCCGCAATCGACGAGTTCAACCGCTACTTCTGGACCAGCGGCGCCGACGGCCGCCTGCGCCTGCTGCGCTGCGGCGACTGCAGCGCCTGGCTGCACCCGCCCGGGCCCGTCTGCCCGCGTTGCCAGAGCCAGAACCTGGCGCCGCAGGTGCTGAGCGGCCACGCCACGGTGGAAGCCGTCACCGTGAACCACCAGGCCTGGACGCCCGACATGCAGGTGCCCTACGCCATCGCGCGCGTGACGCTGGACGAAGACCCAGGCGTGCGCTTGACGACGCGCATCGTTGGCGTGCCGGCCGAAGCGGTGGCCATCGGCTTGCGCGTGAAGGTCAGGTTCGTGCTCGCCGAAGACCTTTTCCTGCCCTTCTTCGAACCGCTGTGAGCAGTGCTGCACTCAACGACATGAACGACATGAACGACCTGAGCAAGAACCAAGACGACGAACTGGCCGCCGTGCGCCACGAGGCCCAGCGCCTGTTGCGTGAACAGGTCGATGCACCGCGCCTGGAAGCCTTGCTCGACGTGCCCGGCAGCTTCGACCGCGCGCTGTGGCAGTTGGTCGCTGGCCAAGGCTGGCCGGCGGTGGCGCTGGGCGAAGACCAGGGCGGCGCGGGCCTGGGTTGGGCCGGCCTGGCCGTGCTGCAGGAAGAACTGGGCCACGCCAACGTGGCACTGCCACTGGCCGCCTCAGCGTTGACCCTGGCGCACTGGCAGGCTGGCAGCGACTCCCGGGCGACGACGCCCCACGCGGTTTGGGCCGACGGTCTGCGCGACGGCAGCACCACAGCGTGTCTGGCCTTGCCTGCACTGGGCGCCGGGCTGCTGGTGGACGGCCACGGTGTGCAGTGCGCAGGCGGCCGGCTGACCGGCTGCATCTCGACGGTGGCCTTCGGCGCCGTGGCCGACCTGGCCTTGGTGGCGGCGCGCGACGAAGGCGGGCGTGACGGGCTGTGGCTGCTGGCGCTGGGTGGCGCCGAGCAGGCACCCGGGGTCACCCGCGAAGTCGTCGCCACCATCGACGACGCGCGAGGCGTGGCCACGCTGCGGCTGGCCGGTGCGCCGGCGGTGCGCGTGGGCGATCGTGCTGCCTTGGCCTTGCTGCTGGACCGCGCGGCCACGCTGTGCGCCTTCGAACAACTGGGCGGTGCCCGCGCCAGCCTGGCGCTGGCCATTGACCACGCGCAGCAGCGCATCGCTTTCGGCCAGCCCATTGCGCGCTTCCAGGCCATCAAGCACAAGCTGGTCGAGATCTACGCCGCGATTGAAATTGCGCGCGGCTGTGCGCTCAATGCGCTGGCCTGGCTGGACGATGGTGTCGATGCCATCGAACGCCACGAAGCTGCCGCCGCGGCGCGTCTGGCTGCCAACCACGCCCACGAGCTGGCCGCGCGCGACTGCATCAATGTCTTCGGCGCCCTGGGCGTGACGCGTGAAGCCGCGCCACACCGCCACTACCGCCGCGCACGGGCGCTGGCGCTGGAACTGGGCAGCAGCGCGCTGTGGCGCGAAAGCCTGATCGACAACTTTCTGGCGCGGCAGGCCATCGCGCCCACCGCTTGACGAGGCCCACCATGGACCACAACGAATCCCCCAGCGAATCCCTCAGCGACTACCGGGCGCGTGCCATCCAGTGGCTGGCGCGGCACGCCCCGGCGCACAGCGGCGCGGCGCGCCACGGGCTGGCTTTCGAGCAAGACCTGGCCCTGGGCCGCGCCTGGCAGGCCCTGAAGGCGCAGCACGGCTATGCCGGCATCACCCTGCCGACAATCTACGGCGGCGCCGGCGGCACCGAATTGCAGAAGCTGGCCTTCACCGAAGAAGAGATGCGCTACGACCTGCCCACGGTCTACTACAGCGTCAGCCTGAGCAACCCGCTGCCCATCTTCCTGAAGTACGCGCCCGAAGCGATGCGCCGTGAGCGGGGCCCGGCCGCGCTGCGCGGCGAAGAGATCTGGTGCCAGATGTTTTCCGAGCCCGGCGCCGGTTCCGACCTGGCGGCCCTGCGCACGCGGGCGGAACGCGATACCGAACGCGACACCGAAAGCGAGGGTGCAGGCTGGCGCATCAACGGCCAGAAGCTGTGGACCAGCTGGGCGCAAATCGCGCGCTGGGGTGTCATCGTCGTGCGCACCGACCCGACCGTCGCCAAGCACGCCGGTCTGAGCTATTTTTTCATCGACATGCAGGCGCCGGGCGTCACCGTGCGGCCCATCAGGCGCCTGGGTGGCGAGCACGACTTGAACGAGGTCTTCCTGGACAACGTGTACGTGCCCGACACGCAGCGCCTGGGCGCGGTGGGCGCGGGCTTCAGGGTGGCCATCGAGACGCTGATGATCGAGCGTTACGCGGTGGTGGACGAGAGCGGCTATGCGCCGCCGTTGGAAGCCTTCGCGCGGGTGGCGGCGGGCCAGCGCATCGCCGGCCGCAGCGCGCTGGACAACGGCGAATTCCGCGCCGCGCTGGCCCAGGGGCTGGTCGAACGCATCGGGCTGCGCAACATCCACCGCCGCGCGCTGGACGCCATGGCGGCGGGCCGCGAGCCCGGGCCCGAAGGCTCCTTGCGCAAGCTGCTGCTGGGCCGCACCCGTCAGCGCCTGGCCGCACTGGCGATGGACCTTCAAGGCCCGCAAGCGCTGCAGCTCAAGCCCGGCGCGCGCGGTGGCACCGACTTCACGCCGGCTTGGCTCGACCCCAGCCTGCGCATAGCCGGCGGCACCGACGAGGTGCTGCTGAACACCCTGGCCGAACGCGTGCTGGGCCTGCCGCAGGACCACCGCCCCGACAAGGGCAAGCCCTTCAACCAACTCGTTGCCGAGAAAGCCGCGTGAATCTCGAGCCCGATCCGGCCGACGAGGCCTTTCGCCAGGACGTGCGCGCATTCCTGCGCCAGCACCTGCCGGCCGATGTGGCGCGCCGCAATGCCGCCGGCTACCACCCGCGCCGCGACGACATGGCGTGGTGGGCGCGCACCCTGCACGACCACGGCTGGGGCGGCCCCAGTTGGCCGCAGGCCTGGGGTGGACCGGGCTGGTCGCACCTGCGCCAGTTCATCTTCGAGGAAGAGTGCTTCATGGCCGGCGCACCGGCGCTGGACATGGGCGGCATGCGCATGATCGGTCCGGTCATCATGACCTTCGGCAGTGCCGCGATGAAGGCGCACTGGGCGCCGCGCATCCTGCGCGGCGAGGTCTTCTGGGGTCAGGGTTTCTCTGAACCGAATGCCGGTTCCGACCTGGGTTCGCTGACCACCCGCGCGGTGCGCGACGGCGACGACTACGTCATCAACGGCCGCAAGATCTGGACGAGTTACGTCGACACCGCGCAGATGATTTTCCTGCTGGCCAAGACCGACCCGGCGGCCCGGCAGCGCGGTATCTCGATGCTGCTGGTGCCCACCAACACACCGGGCATCACGATCAGGCCCATCGTCGACATCGGCGAGGCACACAGCCTGAACGAGGTCTTCTTCGACGGTGTGCGCACGCCGGTCACAAACCTGGTTGGCGAAGAAAACCAGGGCTGGAACTACGCCAAGTTTTTGCTCAACCAGGAACGCGCCTTCAGCGGCGAATGGCCGCGCAACCGGCGCAACCTGGCGCAGTTGCGCTCGATGGCCTGTGCCGAGCGGGCCGGCGGCCAGCGGCTGATCGACACCCCTGGCTTTGCGGCGCGCATCGCGCAACTGGACATAGATCTGCAGGCCCTGCAGTACCTGTCGCTGCGCGCGCTGACGGCGCCGGCTGATGAACGCCTGCCGGTGGGTTCTTTGCTGAAGATACGCGGGTCTGAATTGCTGCAGAAGATCGGCCAGATGCAGGTTGAGGCGCTGGGCGAACACGCGGCCTACGTCTATGCCGACCCCTTGCATCTGGATGGGGGGGAAGCCGGCTGGCCGCCGGGGCCCGAGCACGCGCCGGGTGTGATGTGCGACTACCTGTACCGGCGCGCCACCACCATCTACGGTGGCGCCAACGAAGTCCAGCGCACGATCATCGCGCGCAGTTTTCTGGAGCTGTGATGGACTTTCGGCTCGACGAAGAACAGCAACTGCTGCAGGACAGCTGCCGCCATCTGCTGCAAGACAGCTGCCGCTTCGAACAACGGCCGGCACTGGTCGCGCAGGGCTCGTTCAGCGCTGAACGCTGGTCGCGCTACGCCGAAATGGGCTGGCTGGCGATGGGTGTGCCGGAAGACCGTGGCGGCCTGGGGCAGGGTGCCGTCGGCACCTGCCTGCTGATGGAAGAAGTCGGCCGCGTGCTCTGCGTCGAGCCCTTGTGGGCTTACGGTGTGCTCAGCACGCAGGTGCTGGCCGCGCTGCCAGCAGCGCCGAATGTGGATGCTTTGCTGCAGGGCCTGATGGCCGG
>Ga0136641_1001033_pt1 | contig 11631 bp, 11 predicted proteins | sample EliLak1302023Y_FD_115312 | JGI IMG/M metagenome (GOLD analysis project Ga0136641, IMG submission 115312) | Freshwater microbial communities from Elizabeth Lake, Yosemite National Park, California, USA - 13020-23Y | ecosystem: Environmental > Aquatic > Freshwater > Lake ...
AGTACACGGTGGCGCGGATCGGCCGACAGGCGATTGGCCAGGACGCATCCGGCAGAGCCCGCGCCCACGATGATGTAGTCGAACTGGTCGCCGTCGAATAATGGCCGTTCCGTCATCGTTCCTCCTGTTCCTTCGCCCGATTTGTCTAAAGTAGCCATTGGACGCTTCGGCGCAAGACCATCGGACCGGATCATTTGACAAGATTCTGCGGAATTTTGTGCTGAAGCCGTTGCATTTGTTGAACTGCATCCCTATAAAGCGCACTTCCGATCCGACCGGCTGATTAGGGCTGCCGTGGCGGATCGTTTTCGCTCATGACGAGTCGAAACGGTGTCGCAAGACATCGCCAAGCATAGATGACGATGGTGCAAACCATCACTACGGAGAGCAAAATGCCCAAGATTAAGACCAAATCGAGTGCTAAAAAGCGCTTCAAGATCACGGGGACCGGCAAGGTTCTCTACGCCCAGGCCGGTAAGCGCCATGGCATGATCAAGCGGACCAACAAGCAAATCCGCAACCACCGCGGCACATCCGTTATGTTTGATGGCGATGCAGCCAACGTGAAAAAATATTTCCTGCCCAACGGCTGATCGCCCGGGCTTTTGAGACGAACCATCAAGGAGATCAGCCATGGCTCGCGTTAAACGGGGCGTTACATCACACGCCAAACACAAGAAAACCCTCAAAGCGGCAAAAGGCTTTTACGGCCGTCGCAAAAATACCATCAGGACCGCCAAGGCGGCCGTCGATCGGGCGATGCAATATGCAACGCGTGACCGCAAGAACAAGAAGCGCACCATCCGCGCTTTGTGGATCCAGCGTCTGAATGCGGCCGTGCGCGAGCATGGGATCGTTTATTCGCGCTTCATCGACGGTCTGAACAAGGCCGGCATTTCGGTGGACCGCAAGGTTCTGTCCGATCTCGCCATCACCCAGCCAGAGGCTTTCGCCGTGCTGGTTGAAAAGGCCAAGGCCGCTGCCGGTGCTGTCGCCCACGCCTAAGGCTTTGTGACGGACCAAGTGATCAACCCCGTGCCTCTGGGCGCGGGGTTTTTTTATTGACCGGTGCAGGCTCATCCGAAATGCTGCAATGGTATGGCAAGGGAGAAAGCCGATGATCACAACCGATTATGTGCGCATGATGGCCCGCTACAACCATTGGCAGAACCTCAATCTGACCGTCAGCGCGGCGCATTTGTCCGATGACACCCGCAAACAGGAGAGCGGGTCGTTTTTCGGTTCGATCCACGCGACCTTCAACCATCTGATCTGGGCGGACCGGTACTGGATGTACCGCTTCACAGGCTCCCCCAAGCCCCAAGGCGGCATGGCGGAATCCCGCATCGTCTATGACGAGTGGGACCAACTGCTTGCCGCCCGCCTTGTGCTCGATCAAACCATCACGGATTGGGCGCAAGAGCTTGACCCTGCTTGGCTCGAGACCGAGATATCATGGTTTTCGGGAGCCAAACAGAAGGTGGTGACGCAACCGGTGACGCAGGCCGTCACGCATTTCTTCAACCACCAGACCCACCACCGCGGCCAGATCCACGCCCTGCTGACCCGCTTCGGCGCCACGCCGCATGATACTGATTTGGTGTTTATGGAGGGATGAGGGCCTTTCTCCTCCCTCTTCTGCACGTGCTGCAACGCAGTTAATCCCGTTGCCATCTCGACACTTGGCCCCATGTGTGGCACAAGCCCGCATCAATTGATTTTCGCGCATTTTGCGCCGGTTTTGCGGGCCAAGCATGAGTGATTTTGCGACATTGGAACATGATCTGACAGCGGCGATTGCGGCTGCGGGCGATGAAGCGGCTCTGGAAGCGGTGCGCATTGCCGCTCTGGGCAAAGCGGGGTCGATTTCCGGTCTCCTGAAAACGCTGGGCGGCATGTCGCCGGACGAGCGCAAGGAGCAGGGTCCGTTGATCAACGGCTTGCGTGACCGCGTGACCGCCGCCTTGGCCGCCCGGCGCACGGAATTGCGCGATGCGGCGCTGGATGCGCGGCTGGAGGCCGAGCGGTCCGATGTGACGCTGCCTTTGCCCGAAAGTCTGGCCGCGCGCGGGCGGATCCATCCGATCTCGCAGGTGATCGACGAATTGACAACCATCTTCGCCGATATGGGCTTTGCGGTGGCCGAGGGGCCGGATATTGAGACCGATTTCTATAATTTCACCGCGTTGAATTTCCCGCTCGGTCATCCGGCGCGTGAAATGCACGATACGTTTTTCTTCAAGCCCGATGCGAATGGCGAGCGCAAGGTGCTGCGCACTCATACCAGTCCGGTGCAGATCCGGACCATGATGAGCCAGAAACCGCCGATCCGGGTGATCATTCCGGGCCGCACCTATCGCTGTGACTCGGACCAGACCCATACGCCGATGTTCCATCAGGTCGAGGGTCTGGTGGTCGACAAAGGCTCGCATATGGGCCATCTGAAATGGATCCTGGCGGAATTCTGCAAGGCGTTCTTCGAGGTCGATGACGTCAAGATGCGCTTCCGGCCGTCGTTTTTCCCCTTCACCGAACCCTCGATGGAAGTCGACATCCAATGCACGCGCAAGGGCGGTGAAATCCGCTTCGGCGAGGGCGACGACTGGCTCGAAATTCTCGGCTGCGGCATGGTCCACCGCAATGTCATCAGCAATTGCGGGCTTGATCCGGATGAGTATCAGGGCTTTGCCTGGGGCATGGGGATCGACCGCATTGCCATGCTGAAATACGGCATGCCGGATTTGCGGCCCTTCTTCGAGGCCGACGTCCGCTGGCTCGGCCATTACGGGTTCCGTCCGCTGGACCTGCCGACTTTGGCGGGTGGCTTGAGCGTGTAACGGCCATTTCGATTGAGAACAGGGTATTGGCGGGATGACCGCCATCCTCGATTTTGCTCAGGGAACAGACATGAAATTCACCCTCTCCTGGCTTAAAGATTACCTCGATACCTCGGCCTCGCTTGACGAGATCGTCGAAGCGTTGACGCGTGTCGGTCTTGAGGTCGAAGGTGTGGATGATCCCGCCAAATTGCTGGCGCCTTACATGACGGCGTCGGTGGTTTCGGCCGAGCAGCATCCCAATGCCGACCGCTTGCGGGTGTGCATTGTCGATGTCGGCGACGGCAAGCCGGTGCAGGTGGTGTGCGGTGCGCCCAATGCGCGGGCGGGGATGAAAAGTGTGTTCTCGCCGCCCGGCACCTATATTCCGGGCAAGAATATTACGCTCGGCGTCGGCATGATCCGCGGTGTCGAAAGCGCGGGCATGTTGTGCTCGGCCTTCGAACTCGGCCTGTCGGAAGATCACGAAGGCATTATCGATCTGCCGGCCGATGCGCCGGTCGGTGTTGCCTATGCCGATTATGCCGGTCTGGATGATCCGGTGATCGACGTGGCAATCACCCCCAACCGGTCGGATGCGCTGGGCGTTTATGGCATCGCACGCGATCTGGCGGCTGCGGGTCTGGGTACGCTCAAATCCGCTGTGGTGGCTGCCGTGCACGGGCAGGGCGAGTGTCCGGTCAAGGTGACGCTGGATTTTGCAGGCGACGAACAACGGCTGGCTCCGGCTTTCGCGCTGCGTCTGGTCAAAAATGTCAAAAACGGCGCCAGCCCCGACTGGATGCAGCGGCGGTTGAAGGCTATCGGCCTGCGCCCGATCAATGCGCTGGTCGACATCACCAATTATCTGACCTTCGACCGCGGCCGTCCCTTGCATGTGTTCGATGCCAAAAAGGTCTATGGTGCTTTGACGGTCCGTCACGCCAAACCGGGCGAGCAGATCGTCGCGCTGGATGGCAAGACCTATACGCTCGACCACGGCATGGTGGTGATTGCCGATGACCACGGGGTGGAATCCATCGCCGGTGTCATGGGCGGCGAGCAATCGGGGTGTGACGAACAGACCACCGATGTGCTGATTGAATCCGCCTTGTGGGATCCGCTCAACATTGCCCAGACAGGCCGTAAACTCGGGATCAATACCGATGCGCGCTACCGGTTCGAGCGCGGGGTCGATCCGGCCTTCTGCCTGCCGGGGATCGAGCTGGCGACCCATTGGGTGCAGCAACTGTGCGGTGGCGAGGCCAGCGAGGTTTTGCTAGCGGGTCAGGTGCCGCATCCCGCCTTGCACATTGCTTTCCCGCTGGACGAGGTCGAGCGTTTGACCGGCCTGCATTGCCAGGCAGACAAGAAAATTGCGATCCTGCAGAGCCTCGGCTTCGAGGTGACAGGATCCGCGCCTGTCGTCGATGTTGTGGTGCCAACATGGCGGCCCGATGTCGAGGGCAAGGCCGATCTGGTCGAAGAAATCGTCCGCATCATCGGTCTGGACCATGTGGCGGCCGTTCCGTTCATGCGCGAGCCGCAGGTGGTGGCCAAGCCCGTGCTGACCCTGATCCAGAAGCGGACACGGTTGGCCAAGCGGGCTTTGGCCAGCCGTGGCATGGTCGAGGCGGTGACCTGGTCGTTTATCAGCCATGACGAGGCGGTGCTGTTCGGCGGCGGAGCGGATGAGCTGGCTCTGGCCAATCCGATTGCCTCCGATCTGTCCGACATGCGCCCCAGCCTGTTGCCGGGTCTGGTGAAATCGGCGCAACGCAATGCCGATCGCGGCATGCCCGATGTCGCTCTGTTCGAGGTCGGGCAGGTGTTTGCCGGTGAAAAGCCCGAAGACCAGACCATAGCTGCCAGCGGCATCCGCCGTGCGCAGGCGCAGCCGCAGGTGTCCGGGCGCCACTGGGCTGTATCGGCCCGTTCGGTCGATCTCTATGATGCCAAGGCCGAGGCCTATGCGGTGTTGGAAGCGCTGGGCGTCCCGACAGGCGGGTTGCAGCTGGTGGCCGGCGGGCCGTGCTGGTTCCATCCGGGCCGTTCGGCGACCTTGCAATTCGGACCCAAACTGGTGGTCGGGGCATTCGGTGAATTGCATCCGCGTGCGCTTGAGGCGCTGGATGCCAAGGGGCCAATGGTGGGCTTTGAAATCAATCTCGACCGCTTGCCGCCGCCCAAGTCCAAGCCGACCAAAATGAAGGCCAAGCTGGTTCTCTCGGATTTCCAGCCGGTTCTGCGGGATTTTGCGTTTGTTGTGCCCCATACTGTGACAGCAGGTGATGTGCTCAAGGCGGCGCAGGCGGCCGAGCGCGCCCTGATCACGGATGTGACGCTGTTCGATGTCTATACCGGGCAAGGGATCGCGGACGGCCATAAGTCTCTGGCCATCACGGTGTCGTTGCAGCCTCAGGATCGCACTTTGACGGATGCCGATCTTGAAAGCATCAGCGACAGGATCATTGCGGAAGTGGCTAAAAAAACGGGCGCGGTTTTGCGCGCCTAATCGTGGTTCTTTGAAAGTTGGTAAGTCTGATGTCCCAATCGATACGGATGAAACATGATGCGACCGTTTCCCGCCGCTGTTTGCTGGCAGGTTTGTTCGGCGTGACGGCCTTGGGTGTGGCCGGCTGTCAATCGGTCCCCGAACCGACCATCACCGCCCCGCCTGAAGATTATGACGATAGCTGGTATATCGGGTCGATCCCCGATCAGCCCTTTGATATTCCGCTGGTCGACCGCACCCGCATGAAACCGGAACTGATGCGCCAGACCGTGCCTTATTCGGGCGGCGAGAAGGCAGGCACCATTGTCGTCAATATCGACGAGCGGTTCCTCTATCTGGTCCAGTCCGACAATACCGCTTTGCGCTATGGCATCGGGGTCGGGCGTCAGGGCTTTTCGTGGCGCGGCATTGCCGAAGTCGGCCGCAAGGGCGTCTGGCCCGAATGGCGTCCGACAAGCACCATGAAGCGGGTGCTGAAAGGCCTGCCCGAACATATGGCCGGCGGTGTGGATAGTCCGCTCGGCGCGCGTGCGCTGTATCTCTACCAGAACGGCCACGATATCCTGTTCCGCATCCATGGCACCAACGAGCCGTGGTCGATTGGCGAACAGGTGTCTTCCGGCTGCGTGCGCATGCTGAACGAGGATATTTTCGACCTTTATAACCGCGTCAAGACCGGCACGGTTGTCAAAGTCCGCAAGGGTGGCGGCTGGTTCAACTGATTGAAACCGCTCAGGCGGGCGGGGCCACCACCCGCTGGTAATGGATGGTATCAAACCGCATCGACAGCGCGTCCACCATCAGCAAACGTCCGACCAGATCCTCGCCGAACGGCACGATGGCCCTGATAACCTCGAGGGCCATCAGCGAGCCCATGACCCCAGCCAGAGCCCCCAGCACGCCCGCTTCGGCACAATGGGGGATGCTGCCTTCGGCAGGCGGGGTCGGAAACAGGCAGCGATAGGTCGGGTTCCACTGCCCCTGCTTGTCGGGCTGGTAGCCTTTGAGGGTCGTCAGACTGCCGTCGAACCGTCCCAGAGCAGCGGTGACCAGCGGCTTACGGGCTAAAAGGCAGGCATCGGCCACGCTATAGCGGGTGGTAAAATTATCCGACCCGTCGGCCACCACATCATAGGCTTCGAGCAAAGCGGGCAGGTTGTCGGCTGTCGCCCTGCCGGTATGGCAGGTCACAACGACATGCGGATTGATGGCTGTCAGCACCCCTTTGGCACTCTCGGTTTTGGCCATACCCACGCTTGCGGTGTGATGGATCACCTGCCGCTGCAAATTCGACAGGCTGACCGTGTCATCGTCGACAAGGCCGATCTGCCCGCAGCCGGCGGCGGCCAGATACAGGAGGAGAGGCGCGCCGAGACCACCGGCACCGATGACCAGGACGCGCGCCTGTTTGAGTTTCATCTGCCCAGGCCCGCCGATTTCCGGCAGGATGATATGGCGGGCATAACGCTCGATTTCGGCCGCTGTCAGTGTCATGAACGCACCCTCTGCTGCAACCGAGCGTTGATGATGGTTTAGCCGCGGCCGACCAGCGGCATTTTGGTGGCCATCACCGTGATGTTCTGTACATTGGCGTTCAGCGGCAGGCTGGCCATATAGACCACGGCACTGGCGACATTGGCGACATCCATCACCGGCTCGGGTGCCATGGTGCCATTGGCTTGCGGCACGCCGCCGCTCATTGCCGATGTCATGGCCGACGCGGCATTGCCGATGTCGATCTGGCCGCAGGCAATGTCATATTTGCGGCCATCCAGCGAGGTGGTTTTGGTCAGGCCCGAGACGGCGTGTTTGGTGGCCGTATAGGGAATGGAATTCGGACGTGGTGCCTGCGAGGAGACCGAACCGTTGTTGATGATGCGGCCGCCATGCGGGGTTTGGGCCTTCATGATCTTGAAGGCCTGCTGGGTGCAGTAGAACACAGCCGACAGGTTGGTGTTGACCACGGTCTGCCAGTCTTTCGGATCCAGATCTTCCAGCAGCACGCCGGGAGGCGCATTGACACCGGCATTGTTGAACAGGACATCCAGCCGGCCAAATTTGTCTTTGACCGCGGCAAACAGCTTGGCGACCTGGTCAGGATCGGTCAGATCGGCGGGAATGGCCACCAGGCTGCCCGACAGACCCTGGCCAGCGGCAACGGTTTCATCCAGTGCCGATGCGCGGCGACCGGTGATGACGACCGTATAGCCTTCTTTTGCCATCGCGAGAGCAACGGCACGTCCGACGCCTGAACCGGCTCCGGTGATCAGGGCAATTTTGTTGTTTCCGCTCATGATGGTGTTCCTTCCGGTCAGTGTTTGGAGCCGTTGTGATCCGGCTGTTATGAATTGGATGTCTGGACAGGCGTTTTGCGCAGGAAGTCAAAGTCGCAGCCCTGATCCGCCTGATTAACATTGTTCAGATAAAGCGACAAATAGCCGCGATCCGACCCTGCATGCGGCTTTGGCGCTGTCCATTCGGCCTTTCGTCTGGTCAATTCGGCCTCGTCGACCAGCAGATCGATCCGGCGGTTTTCGACATCCAGCCTGATGCGGTCGCCATTGCGCACCAGACCGAGCGGACCGCCGATGGCGGCTTCAGGTACGATGTGCAGCACGATGGTGCCAAAGGCCGTGCCGGACATGCGGGCATCCGATATGCGCACCATATCCTTGACGCCTTGCTGGGCCAATTTGCGCGGGATCGGCAAATAGCCTGCCTCGGGCATTCCGGGTGCGCCGACAGGCCCGGCATTGCGCAGCACCAGCACATCATCGGCCGTGACATCGAGATCGGGGTCGTCCATGCGCTGCGTCATGTCCTCCACCGATTCAAACACCACGGCGTGGCCTTCGTGCTGCATCAGGGTTGGCGAAGCAGCCGATTGCTTGATCAGCGCGCCCTGCGGAGCGAGATTGCCGCTCAACACCGCCATGGCACCCGATGCCTGCAAGGGATTGGCACGTGTGCGGATGATGGTCTGGTTCGGGACTTCCTCGGCCCGGGCAATAGAGGCCGACAGAGGTTCACCCGTCACCGTCATGGCCGTGCCGTCTATCAGATCGCCGAGTTCCTTCATCAATTTCGGCACGCCACCGGCCCAATGGAAATGCTCCATGTAATGGGCACCCGAGGGCTTGAGATCGATCAGGGTCGGCACCTCGCGGCCCATGCGGTCGAAGTCGGCCATATCGATCTCGATACCCAGCCGTCCGGCAAGGGCGGCCAGATGCACAAGACCGTTGGTCGATCCGCCAATCGATTGCAAGACGGTCAGCGCATTGCGGAAGGCGGTTTCGGTCATGATGTCCGAGGGCTTCGGCCCGCCGGTTTTGGCCATCTCGACCGCCCGCTTTCCGGCGGCTTCGGCTGCACGCAGGCGGTCGGCATGAGTGGCGGGAATCGTTCCGGTTCCGGGCATGGCAATACCGAGCGCTTCACTGACGCAGGCCATGGTCGAGGCCGTGCCCATCACCATGCAGGTGCCATTGGTGGGGGCCAGACGGCCGCTCAACACATCGATTTCTTCCTCGTCGATCGTTCCGGCTCGGTGGGCTGCCCATAGTCTGCGGCAATCGGTACACGCCCCCAATTCCTCGCCTTTGTGATGCCCGACCAGCATCGGTCCGGTGATCAGCATGATGGCAGGGACATCAGCGCTGGCGGCAGCCATCAGTTGGGCAGGGACGGTTTTATCACAACCGCCGATTAGCACGATGGAATCCATCGGTTGGGCGCGGATCATTTCCTCTGTGTCCATCGCCATCAGATTACGCAGGAACATGGACGTGGGGTTGGAAAAACTCTCGTGGATCGAGATGGTCGGGAAGGCCATCGGCAGGCCACCGGCCAGCATGACCCCGCGTTTCACAGCCTCGATGAGCTGCGGCACATTGCCGTGGCAGGGGTTGTAGTCGCTGAAAGTGTCGGTGATGCCGATGATCGGCCTCTCGAGCGCATCATCGCTGAAACCCATGGCCTTGATAAAGGCCCGCCGCAAAAACAGCGAAAAACCCGGATCCCCGTAACTTGTAAGCCCTTTGCGCATACCCTTGGTCATATTCTTAGTCCACCCTGATGCTGCCATTCGAAGGCACGAATTTTTCGGTGCCTACTGAACGACGCAAGCGCGATCCGTGCAAGAGGGAACAGCGCCCTGTGTGCCTCTAATTTGACATCGCAGTCATAACGGGAGCGGGAGGCGGGTAAAACCGCTATTAATCGGGCGAAAGGCCGCCGAGCAAAATCGGGGCAAAGACCAACAGCAGGACACAGGGCATCATGAAGATCATGATAATGAACGTGATCTTGGTTGGCAGTTTGAGAACGGTACGTTCCAGCATTGTCATCTGTTCGAATCTGACCGTTTCGGAGAGCACATGCAGGGCGTCTGACATGGAGGTTCCATAACGTTCCGATTGAAGGACAACCAGGACGAAGTCGTCAACAGCAGGAGACGGAATACGGCGCTTGAAATTCATCAAGGCCTTTTCCCGGCTACCGAGCAGTTGAATATCCTTCACGATCCGAGACAACTCCTCGCCGGTCACCGGTGAAAGGATCGAGGCATCACGGGTCACGCGTTGCAAAGAGTGCTCGAATGAAATCCCCGACTGGATGCAGATGATAAGCAGATCGAGAACCGAGGGAAACGTTAACATAAATTCCGCGGCGCGGTTTTTTGCATCAATCTGGATCAAGAAATCAGGCAAAGGAAATGCTAAAACACCAAAACCAACTGATATAATAAACGATATTAAAATGAATTGCGGATTATTTTCGTTGATGATGTATCCGGCTAAATTAAAATTAAATACGATGGTGCTAACTATAATTGGCATTACAATCTTGGCAAGCAAAATACTATCAAGAGTCATAGATGCTGATTTGCCGGAATCTGCCAAAACAACTTTAATTTTGTCTACTTTAAATAAAGCCGTTAAATTTAGTTGTTCAATTATTTCAATAGTGTATTCGCCAATTGTTTTTTTATCTGACGATTCAGTCTTTCTTTTTGTCAGAGTGCTTGAAAAGCGCATTACTTGAAAAATTCTTAAAAAATATTCATCAAATAGAATATAAAGCCCAATCCCTACTAAAATAGTGATTAAAGTGAGTGATAAAATTAAAATTGATGAGTTGTTCATTGTTTAAATCTTAATTCTGACTGTGTATGCAAGTATGCCGATGCCACATGACATCCAAAATATTACAAAAAACAGTATAAAATTACCAAGAGTTGAATCAAAAAGAAGCTGCATTTTTTCCGGATACTGTGCATTGAGCATCATAAAAATAACAAAAGGCATAAGCGATACAATAAAAGCGGTCATTTTTCCTTCAGTGCTAACAGTTTTCGCTTTCACGCGCATGGCGTTTTCCGAGCGGATTGAATGCGCCAGACTGCTCAAGACTTCAGAAATGTTACCTCCGGTTTGCTGCTGGATATTCATCACAAAACTGAGCAGGCGCGTTTCTTTGGTATTCAAGCGGTCAGCCATTGCTTCAAAACATTCCGAGAGACTTATCCCGACCCGCTGATTTTGAACAATTTGTCTGAATTCAGATTTGACCGGTTCTGCAGTGTCGGTTGCCACCAATTTAACGCAGTCACTGACCGTGAGACCGGCTTTCGCACCGCGAATAATTGCATCAATCGCATTCGGTAGATTATCACGAAATTGTGTCATCCGTCTTTTTGTAAGATATTCAAGAATAAATCTGGGAATAAAAAAAATATTGATTAATATAAGTACCATATCAAGTATTTTATTATGAAAAATGAGATGAATGAGACTTATAGTTAGAAGCCCATATAAATAAACACGTGCATGAAATTGATACGATGAAATGTTCAGACCTGCGGATTTCACCCGATCTTGCATCCCCTTTGACAATCTAATTCCGATTTTTTTCCGTTCATTTGCCGATGGATAGAGTGTCCTGACTAAATAATCCTTATAGCTCGGATCGAATATTTGTGCCCGGAAGGCAACAAGCACGATGGCGAGTACAACAAATGCAAGACTGATTTGAATGATAAATAATTTGCTCATATCATTCCCGCGGCTTTGATTGGCCTGCTTCGGCGTTCAGGGCATCCATAACATTTTCGAGGCGGGCATCTTCGTTGAAATAGCGGGCGCGTTCCCACAAGCGCGGGCGGTAAATGCCAGTACCAATATGCTGGCCATTTATGCGCCCGTTATCATCTTCGCCAATAATTTTAAAGATCGCGAGGTCCTGCATCACCAGGGTATCGCCTTCCAGGCCAAGCACTTCCGAAACGCTCATGACCCG
>Ga0136641_1001034_pt1 | contig 11630 bp, 9 predicted proteins | sample EliLak1302023Y_FD_115312 | JGI IMG/M metagenome (GOLD analysis project Ga0136641, IMG submission 115312) | Freshwater microbial communities from Elizabeth Lake, Yosemite National Park, California, USA - 13020-23Y | ecosystem: Environmental > Aquatic > Freshwater > Lake ...
CAGCAGCCGTTGAAGCCCGCGTTGCGGGCCGGGCCGGCCACCAACCGTTCTTCATCGGCGGTGCACAGGAAAGCCGGCAGGCTGGGCGCGGACAGGCAGGCGCGCAGGGCGGGCAACAGTTCGTAGCCGTTGGTGTCGGGCAGATGCAGGTCGATGACCAGAAAATCGGGGTTCCAGCCCCGGGCGAGTTCCAACGCTTCGGCGCCCGTCAGGGCCGTCTCGACTTCAACGTCGGGTACGTGGCGACAGGTTTCCACGAACAGCAGCGTGTTGACGCGGTCGTCATCGACGTACAGCACCTTCATGGTCAGCGCAGCGGCAGCAGAGGCAGCGGTTGGGTGTCGGCGAAGCGCAGCACATCGAAGCTGACGCATGCCGACGCCGGGTCGCTGGGCGATCCACCCAGACCGATGCTGCCGCTGCCATGCAGGGTGCAGGCACCCCGGCGCAGGCTGACGATCTCGCCGTCGTTGAAGCGCACATAGGTGCCGTTGTAGCTGAGGTCGGCCAGTTGAAAACTGCCACTGTGCCAGTCGACCCGGGCGTGCGAACGCGACACCCGCGAGTCGTCTACGCAGAAGGCCGCTTGCGGGCTGCGGCCCAAGACCACCGGCATCTGCGCACTGGCGAAGACCAGATGCTGTCCGCCCCACATCAGGCGCAGCCCATCGGGTTCCTGCATGACGCCGACGTCACCGAACTGGGTCACGGCCATCTCGCTGTTGGCACCGCGGCGGCCGCCCATCACATGCACCTGCACGGGTTCGGCGCGACCGCGCAGCACGAGCTTGTCGAGGCTGCGAAAGCGCGACCGCAGTTCCAGTGTCAAACCCTGCAACACATCCACGGTGACCAGGGTTTCGTTGTCGCCGGCATGGTCGAGCAGCCGCGCCGCGACGTTGACCGCATCGCCAAAGCAATCGCCCGACATCTCGACCACTTCACCGCGCGCCATGCCGACTTGCAGCCGCAGCCCGCGCAGGCCGGATGAAGCCCCCCTTTCGCTGCCGCGCATGACCATGCCGTCGAGCAGGTCGTGCATCTGCATCGAGGCCTGTATGGCCGGCGTGGCCGACTCGAAGACGGCCATCAGCCCGTCACCCAGGGTCTTGACGACATGCCCGCTGTTGCCATTCACCGGCGCTGCCAAGGCATTCACGCAATGCGTCACCACCGAAGTGGCTTCGGCATTGCCCAGGGTCTCGTACAGCGCCGTGCTACCGCGCAAATCGGCGAACAGGACGGTACGGTCGGAGATGCGGGTCATGGCACCGGGAGTGTAGGGGCCGGCTCTGGGTTGGCCCGGGTCCAGCCGTCGATTACAGGTTGTCCAGGTAGGTACGCAGCTTGTCCGACCGGCTCGGGTGCTTGAGCTTGCGGATGGCCTTGGCTTCGATCTGGCGGATGCGCTCGCGCGTCACGTCGAACTGCTTGCCGACTTCTTCCAGCGTGTGGTCGGTGGACATCTCGATGCCGAAGCGCATGCGCAGCACCTTGGCTTCGCGCGGCGTCAGGCTGTCGAGGATGTCCTTCACCACATCGCGCAGGCCGGCCTGCATCGCGGCGTCGACCGGGGCCACGTTGTTGGTGTCCTCGATGAAGTCGCCCAGGTGGCTGTCGTCGTCGTCACCGATCGGCGTTTCCATGCTGATCGGCTCTTTGGCGATCTTCATGATCTTGCGGATCTTGTCCTCCGGGATCTCCATCTTCTCGGCCAGCGTCGGGGCATCGGGCTCGAAGCCGAATTCCTGCAAATGCTGGCGCGAGATTCGGTTCATCTTGTTGATCGTCTCGATCATGTGCACCGGGATGCGGATGGTGCGTGCCTGGTCGGCGATCGAACGCGTGATGGCCTGGCGGATCCACCACGTGGCGTAGGTGCTGAACTTGTAGCCGCGGCGGTATTCGAACTTGTCCACGGCCTTCATCAAACCGATGTTGCCTTCCTGGATCAGGTCGAGAAACTGCAGGCCGCGGTTGGTGTACTTCTTGGCGATGGAGATGACCAGGCGCAGGTTGGCCTCGATCATTTCCTTCTTCGCATCGCGGCTGGCCTTTTCGCCCTCGTTCATCTTCTTGTTGATGAGCTTGAGGTCTTCCAGCGGCACGACGGCGCGGGCCTGCAGGTCGAACAGCTTCTGCTGCAGTTCCTGCACCGCCGGCAGGTTGCGCGACAGGATGTGGCTGTAGGGCTTGCCCGCCGCAATTTCCTTCTCGGCCCACTTCTGGTTCATCACGTTGGGCGGGAAGGTCTTGATGAAGTGGTCCTGCGGCATGCCGCACTTGTCAACCGCGATCTTGCGGATTTCCCGCTCGTAGCGGCGCACGTCGTCGACCTGGCTGCGCAGGATGTGGCACAGCTTCTCGATGGTCTTGACCGTGAAGCGGATGGTCATCAGGTCTTCGCTGATGGCGAGCTGGGCCTTGTTGTAGGAGACCGACTTGTAGCCGTCCTTCTCGTAGGACTTGCGCATCTTGTCGAAGTGCAGGCGCAGGTTGGCGAACTTCTCCAGCGCCTGCTTCTTCAGCTCTTCGAGCTTCTTGGTCAGCGCCTTGCTGCCGCCGTTGCCGTCGTCGTCGTCTTCTTCGTCGAATTCGTCGAAGTCTTCTTCGGCCACATAGTCGTCGGCCTCGTCTTCGGCGACGAAGCCATCGACGGCTTCGCTGATCTGCATCTCGCCCTTGCCGATGCGGTCGGCCATGGCCAGGATTTCAGCGATGGTCGTCGGGCTGGCGCTGATCGCCAGCATCATGGCCTGCAGGCCGCCTTCGATGCGCTTGGCGATCTCGATCTCGCCCTCACGCGTCAGCAGCTCGACGGTGCCCATTTCGCGCATGTACATGCGCACCGGGTCGGTGGTGCGGCCGAATTCGCTGTCCACGGTGGACAGCGCGGCTTCGGCGGCTTCTTCAGCCTCTTCCTCGGTGGCGGTGGTGGCACCACCGCCGGCGACCAGCAGCGTGGCGGCGTCGGGCGCCTGCTCGTACACGGCGATGCCCATGTCGTTGAGCATGCTGATGATGGCCTCGAGGATTTCCTCGTTGATCAGCTTCTCGGGCAGGTGGTCGTTGATTTCCTGGTGCGTCAGGAAGCCGCGCGTCTTGCCCATCTTGATGAGCGTCTTCAGCTCCTGGCGGCGCTTGGCGGCTTCTTCTTCGGTGAGGGTGGTTTCCTCGAGGCCGAATTCGCGCATCAGGGCGCGCTCTTTGGCGCGCGATACCTTCATGCGCAGCGGTTTGGCCTTGACGACCTTCTCGCCTTCGACTTCGGCGGCAACTTCGGTCTCGGCTTCGACCTCGCCTTCCAGATCGGCCTCGATGTCGGCCATGTCGAGTTCTTCGACCGGCGCTGACTTCTTCACCTCAGCGGCCTTCTTGGCGGGCTTGGCGGCGGCTTTGCCCGCCTTGGCCACGGCGACCTTGGACTTGCCCTCAGGCTCGGCGGCCAGCGCCAGCGCGGCTGACTTGGCCGGCTTGCTGGCCGCGCCACCGGCCTTGGCCGGCTTGGTCGCGAGGGGTTGGGAGGCAGGGGCAGCGGTCTTCTTGGCAGTCATGCGGTTCCTTGGGCAGAAGCGGGCGTCACAGGACTTGCATGCACCACGCCGCCGCCCCATTCCGGTACTCCGGGCAGGGCGCGCTGGGTCACGCAGGTCGGGCAGGCAAGCTCAGGTGAACTCGTCGGGTGAGCAGCATTCCGGTTGATCGGACGGACGGGTGAGCGGGTGACCGGTGTTGCCCTTGTTCGAAGGGGATGGTCGGGGCTCGGAAATCCCGTCTGGGGTGCTGCCGTCACTCTTGCCGCGGCGACAAACCGTGGATTATACCCACAACCCATTGAAATCAACGTCTTGCGGGATGCTGGTCGGCCAATTCGCGTTCGGCTTTGCGGTGTTCGCGGATGCGGGCGTCGAGTTCGCCGATGCGGTGCAGTTGCTCGCGTTCGGTGTGGCCCTGTGCAATCAAGGCTTCCATGTCCTGGCGCAGCGCGGCGATCCACATGCGGTGCAGGACCAGCCGCAGGTCTTCGAAACCCTGTTCTTCATCGACCACCGCCGCGTTCACCCAGCCCCGGGCTTCAGCGCACCAGGTTTCTTCGGCCAGCAGCGGGTCCAGCGCAGCCCAGGTCACCGGCCCGTGTTCCATCAGTTGCCGTTCCAGCCAGACCACGACCAGGCCATGCGATCCGCTCAAGCCGTGCAGCAGTTCCTGGTCCTCGCGCGACAGGCGTTCCAGCCAGTCGGCATGCCGCAGCAGCAGGCGCAGGGCCAGGTCGGCGGTGCCGGCCGGTGCCTGGCGGCCCGAGCGCCGCAGCGGGGGTGGGCTGTAGGCCGGTGCGCGGGTGGCTGGGCGCGCTGGTGCTGCAGCGGCTGCAACCGCCGTTCCCCAGAGTGAACTCAGGTCCGACGCTTCCAACTGCGCCTGGCGGGCCAGCTCGGGCAGCAGTTGCCGCTTCAACGCACCGTCGGGCAGTGCCATCCAGAGTGGCTTGGCCTGCGCCAGCATGCGCGCGCGGCCTTCGGCGGTTTGCAGGTCGGCGTCTTCGCCGGCCTGCGCGATCAATTGCCGCGACAGCGGCACGGCCTGGGTCACCTGGGCTTCGAAGGCGGCGGGGCCCTGCTCACGCACGTAGCTGTCCGGGTCGTGCTCGGGCGGCAGAAACAGAAAGCGCACGGTGCGCAGGTCGCTGGCGTGGGGCAGGGCGGCCTCCAGGGCGCGGCCCGCAGCGCGTCGCCCGGCGGCGTCGCCGTCGAAGCTGAAGACCACCGAGTCGGTGTGGCGGAAGAGCTTCTGCACGTGATCGGCGGTGCAGGCCGTGCCCAGGGTGGCGACGGCGTTGGCGAAACCCGACTGGGCCAGCGCGACGACGTCCATATAGCCCTCGACCACCAGCACGTAGCCCTTGTCGCGCAACGCCTGGCGGGCTTCGAACAGGCCGTAGAGCTCGCGCCCCTTGCTGAACAGCGGGGTTTCCGGCGAGTTCATGTACTTGGGCTTGCTGTCGTCCAGCACGCGGCCGCCGAAGCCGATGACCGAGCCGTCCACCGACCGGATGGGGAACATCACGCGGTCGCGGAACCAGTCGTAGCGGCTGCGTTCATCGACCGTGTTGTCGGCACGTTCCGCCGGCTTGCCAGGGGCTGCGTCGCGCGGCTCTTCCGCTTCTTTCAGCCTGACCAGGCCGGCTTCTTCCAGCAGCGGGTCGTCGTAGCGCGGAAAGACCCCGGCCAGCGTGCGCCAACCCGGCGGCGCGTAGCCCAGGCCGAAGCGCGCAGCCACGGCGCCCGTCAAGCCGCGGCGTTTCAGGTAGTCCACCGCGCGGGGCGTGGCGCGCAGTTGCGCGCGGTAGAAATCCGCTGCTTTCGTCAGCACCTCGCCCAGCGAGGCGCGGCGGTCGCGCAAGGTGTTGCGCCGCTCGCGTTCTTCGGCGCTGACCTGCTCTTCGGGCACGGTCAGGCCGACGCCTTGCGCGAGGTCGCGCACCGCCTCGACGAAGCTCAGGCCCAGGTGTTCGGTGAGGAAGCGGATGGCGTCACCGCTGGCCCCGCAGCCGAAGCAGTAGTAGAACTGCTTGACAGCGCTGACGGAGAAGCTCGGTGACTTCTCGCCATGGAAGGGGCACAGGCCCATGAAATTCGCGCCGCCGCGCTTGAGTTCGACGTGGCGGCCTACCACCTCGACGATGTCGACGCGGGAGATCAGTTCTTGCAGGAAGCCGGGCGGGATCACCGCGCGAGTCTAGACAAGTCGCCGCCACCGAGCCCTGCCGGCTGGCGTCGCTGCGGTCGACCCGAGCCGGCGCGGTCCGCAGCGGCTGGCATCGTCAGGTGGCTGGCAAGACCAGCCGCAAGGGCCCATTGCGCACCCAGGCCGTGACCTCCTCGCGCAGCAGGTAGAGGGTGCGCGGGTGGGCTTCGGGCCAGGCGGGGCGGTCCCAGCCCAGCAGGGCGTCGCGGCCGCGCGCCCGCAGCGTCAGGGCCCGGGGGGCCACATCGCCCCGGGCATGGCACTTGATGGCGGCCAGCCTCAGGCACAGCACCTGCCAGGCAAAGGTCTCGTTGGCCAGTTGCGGCTCGATCTTGCGCAGCCCGCCACGCTGCCCCAGCACCAGGTCGGCGATGCGCCTTTGCTGGCTCTGCGAAAATCCGGCGGCGTCGACATGGGCCAGCAGGTAGGCGCTGTGGCGGTGGTGGTCGTGGTGCGAGACCATCAAGCCCAGTTCATGCAAGGCGCAGGCCCAGGCCAGTTCGCGGCGGGCTTCCGAATCGGCATCGGGCACGGCGGCGTCGAAGGCGGCGAGCGCGACGGCGGCCACCCGGGCGGCCTGATCCCGGTTCACGGCAAAGCGCTGCTGCAGCTCGGCCACGGTGGCGTCGCGCATGTCGGTGACCTTGCCGCGCTGGCGGGCCATCAGCCGTTCGTGCAGGTCGATCACCACGCCCTGGCGCAGGGCGCCCTTGGCCGGCCACAACTCGTCGATGCCGAAGTTCGCGGCCAGCGTGTACAGGATGGCCAGGCCCCCGGGCAACACCGCGTTGCGGTCGGCCTTCAGGCCGGGCAGATCGATCTTGCCGATCTCGCCGGCTTCCAGGCAGCGTTCGATGCACCAGCGCAAGCCGGCCGGCGTGATGCGGCCGTCGGTGATGCCGGCGGTCTGCAACAGCTGCGACACCGCGCCGGCTGTGCCCGATGAACCCAGCGCGCGCGTCCAGTGCTCGCGGGCGAAGGGCTGCAGGGCCTCTTCCAGCTCGGCGCCTGCGGCGACTTGCGCAGCGCGAAAGCCGGCTTCGGTGATGCGGCCGCCCTCGAAGAAGCGCAACGACAGGCTGACGCAGCCCACGCCAAAGGACTCCGACACCAGCGGCGTGCGGCCCCGGCCCAGGATCAGTTCGGTGCTGCGCCCGCCGATGTCGATGACCAGACGCGGCACTTCGCTGGGCTGCAGGTGGGCCACGCCGGCATAGATCAGCCGGGCTTCCTCGCGCCCTGAGATGACCTCGATCGGAAAACCCAGCGCCTCCTGCGCACGCAGCAGGAAGGCGTTGCGGTTGCGCGCCTCACGCAGCGTCTGGGTGGCCACGGCGCGCACCTGGCCGGGCTCGAAACCGGCCAGTCGTGCCGAGAAGTGCCGCAGGCAGGCCAGTCCGCGCTGCGCGGCTTCTTCGGACAGCATGCCGTTCGCGTCGAGACCGCCGCCCAGGCGCACCGTGTCCTTGAGGTAATCGATGCGGCGGTAGCGGCCGCCTTGTTGTGCGCCCGGCAGTTGACCGATCTCCAGCCGAAAGCTGTTCGATCCCATGTCGATGGCGGCGAGCGGGCCGTTCGGTTTGACGCTGGATTCCATGTGGGGATCGTACCCGCGGGCCTTCCTACAATCCGCGACCACACTCCCTTTCGAGTCCCCGCCATGCTGAAGGCTGAATGCAAGACCCTGGTGCCCGGCGCAGCGGACGTCAACCGCCGCGAGTTCGTCCGCAAGACCGTCGGCAGCGGCTTTGCTGCGGCGGTGTTGCCCGTGGCTGCGCAGACCATCCGGACTTCGGCCGAAGGTCTTCTGGCCGGCGAGGTGCTCATCCCGGTGGGTGACTTCAAGATGCCGGCCTACCGCGCCGTGCCGGCGGGCAAAGGCCGGGCGCCGGTGGTGCTGGTAATCAGCGAGATCTTCGGCGTGCACGAGCACATCGCCGATGTCACCCTGCGCCTGGCGCGGGCCGGCTATTGCGCCATCGCGCCCGAGTTGTTCGTGCGCCAGGGCGATGCCGGTGCCTACGGCGAGATCGCCAAGCTGATGGCCGAGGTCGTGTCGAAGGTGCCCGACGCCCAGGTCATGGGCGACCTCGACGCCACGCTGGCCTGGGCCCGCGCCCAGGGCCACGACACCGACCGCCTGGGCATCACCGGCTTCTGCTGGGGCGGACGCATCACCTGGCTGTATGCCGCGCACAACCCTGGCGTGAAGGCCGGTGTGGCCTGGTACGGGCGCCTGGTCGGCAGCCCGACGCTGCTCAGCCCGAGCCACCCGATCGACGCGGTCGGCCAGCTGAACGCGCCGGTGCTGGGCCTGTATGGCGGGCAGGACGCCGGCATACCGCTGGAAACCGTCGAGCAGATGAAGCTGGCGCTGGCCGGCGGCAGCGCGGCGGCGCGACGCAGCCGCTTCACGGTCTACCCCGACGCTCCGCACGCCTTCCACGCCGACTATCGCAGCAGCTACCGCCAGGCCGATGCCGAAGACGGCTGGCGGCGCGCCCTGGCCTGGTTCAAGGACCAGGGCGTGGCCTGATGGCAGGGCTTCGGTGATCCTGTTCTACATCGTCGTCGCCACGGCGGCCGGCGGTGTGCTGTCGGTGCTGATCGCCGCGTCGCTGACGCAGGCGGTGCTGGGGCGCGTCGTCAAGAACATGGTCAGCCTGTCGGCCGGCGTGCTGCTCGGCACGGCGCTGCTCAATGTGCTGCCCGAGGCTTTCGAAAGCAAGACTCCGCCGCACAAGCTCTTTGCCACGCTGCTGGGCGGCCTGCTGTTCTTCTGGCTGCTGGAGAAAGCCGAGCTCTACCGCCACGTGCACCACCATGAGGGCGACGGCCACGGCCATCACCACCATTTCGACGCGCAGCAGGCCGGGCGCGGCGGCCTCAGCGTGCTGGTGGGCGACACGGTGCACAACTTCTGCGACGGGGTGATCATCGCGGCGGCCTTTCTGGCCAACCCGGGGCTCGGCCTGGTGACGGCGCTGGCCATCATGGCCCACGAGATTCCCCAGGAGGCGGGCGACTACATCGTGCTGCTGAACGCCGGCTTCTCACGCCGCAAGGCGCTGCTCTTCAACGCCATCTCGGGCCTGGCGGCGGTGGCGGGCGGCGTGCTGGGCTACTTCGTGGTCGGCCCCTGGCAGTGGGTGATGCCCTACCTGCTGGTGGTGGCCTCGAGCAGCTTCGTCTACGTGGCCGTGGCCGACCTGTTGCCGCAGTTGCAGCAGCGGCTGGCCTGGCGTGAAACGCTGCTGCAGGTGGCCTGGCTGGCTGCCGGCCTGGGCTTGGTCTTGCTGGCGATGGCCGGCTTGAAATAGGGGTTCAGCGCACCACCAGTACCGGTAGCGTGCCGTGGGTCAGCACTTTCTGCGTCTCGCTGCCGAGCAGCAAGGCGCTCATGCCGCGCCTGCCGTGCGAGGCCATCACGATGAGGTCGCAGTCCTGCGCCTTGGCCTGGTCGAGGATGGCTTCCCAGGCATGCAGCGCCTCCACGGTGTAACCCTTGCAGCTCACGCCGGCGGCCGCGGCGGCTTCGGTAGCCACCTTGACGCGGGCCGCGGCCACGCGCTCCTGGGTGTCGAAATATTCTTGCGGCGGCACCGGCTGCATCTCGGAGATGGCGCTGTAGGGGAAGGGTTCCTTCACCGCCAGCACGCTCAGCTCGGCACCCGCCAGGCGGGCCATGGCGATCGCCGATTCCAGGGCCTTGGCCGTGATGTCGGATCCGTCGGTGGGGAAGAGGATGCGGTGGTACATGAAGGCTCCTTCGCGGCGGCGCAGACGGCTGCGCCTATGCCTTCAGTGTGCCCACAACGACCCAGCCGCCCCTTGATGCGTGTCAAGCCATCAGGTGGGCGTCGGGCCCAGGCCCATCTGGCGCCGGTACCACGCGTGGAAGTGCTGCATGCCGTCTTCCATCGGGCTCTGGTAGGGCCCCGCGTCGTCGTCGCCGCGCAACATCAGCGCCCGCCGACCGGCGTCCATGCGCAGCGCGATTTCGTCGTCCTCGACGCAGGTCTCCATATAGGCGGCCTGCTGCGCGTCGACGAACTCGCGCTCGAAGGCGACGATTTCTTCGGGGTAGAAGAACTCGACCAGGTTCAGGGTCTTCTGCGGCCCCTGCGGGAACAGCGTGGACACCACCAGCACGTGGGGGTACCACTCGACCATCACGGTCGGGTAATAGGTCAGCCAGATCGCGCCCTGCGGCGGCGGCTCGCCGTTGCGGTAGTTCAGCACCGCCTGCTGCCAGCGCGCGTAGGCGTCCGAGCCGGCGCGCGACCAGGAGGCCTGCACACCCACGGTCTGTACCGAATGGTGGCGGCCGAATTCCCACTTCAGGTCTTCGCAGCTGACAAAGCCGCCCAGACCCGGGTGAAACGGTCCGACGTGGTAGTCCTCCAGATAGACCTCGATGAAGGTCTTCCAGTTGTAGTCGCACTGGTGCACGTGCGCCCGGTCGAAGACGAAGCCACTGAAGTCCAGGTCGTGCGAGGCGCCCAAAGCGGCCAGATCGGTGGCCACCGAACGGCCCTGGCGCTCGAAGACCAGGCCCTGCCAGCTCTGCAGCGGGTCGTTGCGCAGATTCAGGCCGGGGTCCTGCGCGAAATGTGGCGCGCCGACCAGCGAACCCTGCAGGTCGTAGGTCCAGCGGTGCAGCGGACAGACGATATGCCGCCCCGTGTTCCCGCGGCCCTTGAGCAGGATGGCCTGGCGGTGCCGGCAGACGTTGCTGACGAGCTCGATGCCGTCGGCTGTGCGCACCAGCGCCCGCCCTTCGCCCTCCTGCACCAGGGCCAGATGGTCGCCGACCTCCGGCACGGCCAGGGCGTGCCCCAGGTAGCGCGGTGCGTGTTGAAAGATGAGTTCCTGTTCCTGCTGGAACAGACTCGCGTCAAAGTAGCTGGAAACTGAAAGCTGAGTGCCGCTTTTTGAATGGGCGCGCTCAAGAGCTTCGAGACAAATGCTCAGGTCCGACATGATCCGACTGGATCCTCCTTGTCAAGGACATCGACCCGCCGCCCGGTGGCCCCGCGGGCGGCAAACGTGAACCGTTGGCCCCGTTGATGCCGGGCCTAAGGGTCGGCGATTCTAGCCGTGGCACTTTCAGATGAGGACCGCCCGGACCGGCTTGGCACCATTGTCTAGAATCGGGGCCTCCAATTTCATGTTCCGAAATGGCCCCCAGCGCAGCAGCACCCATGACAGCCCCCGCCACCTACGAGCAAGCCCTGGCCGAACTCGACCGCCTGGTGGCGCAGATGGAAGGCGGACAACTGCCGCTGGACCAGTTGCTCGACGGTTACCGCCGCGGGGCCGAACTGCTGAATTTCTGCCGGGCCAAGCTGCAGGACGTCGAGGCGCAAGTCAAGGTGCTGGACGACGGGCAGCTCAAGGCCTGGACCGCAGCATGAAGGCCCCCGATTTCGACGCCTGGTCGCGCCTGCAACTGCTGGCGGTCGAATCGGCACTGGAGAAATGGGTGCCCTCGGCAGCCCCTGCCGGCCTGGGCCTGGCGATGCGCTACGGCGTGCTCGACGGCGGCAAGCGTCTGCGGCCCCTGCTGGTTCTGGCCAGTTGCCAGGCCGTGGCCGGTCAGGCCGAGGCCGCGATGCGGGCGGCCGTGGCGGTGGAATTGATCCACGCCTATTCGCTGGTTCACGACGACATGCCCTGCATGGACAACGACGTGCTGCGCCGGGGCAAGCCCACCGTCCATGTTCAATTCGGCGAAGCGCAGGCCATGTTGGCTGGCGATGCCATGCAGGCCCTGGCCTTCGAAGTTCTGACCCCTGAGGACGAACCGGGTCTGCCGCCTTCCTTGCAGGCGCGCCTGTGTGCGCTGCTGTCGCGCTCGGCCGGCCATGCCGGCATGGCCGGGG
>Ga0136641_1001035_pt1 | contig 11629 bp, 13 predicted proteins | sample EliLak1302023Y_FD_115312 | JGI IMG/M metagenome (GOLD analysis project Ga0136641, IMG submission 115312) | Freshwater microbial communities from Elizabeth Lake, Yosemite National Park, California, USA - 13020-23Y | ecosystem: Environmental > Aquatic > Freshwater > Lake ...
CCTCGGGCTACTTCGGTTGCCGCAATGAGGACGGCACGTTTAACGCCGACAAATTCAAAGCCAATGCGCGCGACCCGCAGGTCAAGATGATTGAGATCAAGCTCAGCCAAGGTGCCAAGCCCGGACACGGCGGCGTGCTGCCCGGCCCCAAGGTCACGCCCGAAATCGCCGAGGCGCGCGGCGTACCGGTGGGCGTGGACTGCGTCTCACCGGCCTCGCATAGCGCCTTTCGCACGCCGGTGGAGTTGATGCATTTTGTGGCCCGCTTGCGCGAACTATCGGGTGGCAAACCCACGGGCTTTAAGCTCTGTATCGGCCACCCTTGGGAATGGTTTGCCATGGTCAAGGCCATGCTGCAAACCGGCATCACGCCGGACTTTATTGTGGTCGATGGCACCGAGGGCGGCACCGGCGCGGCGCCACTGGAATTTATTGACCATGTGGGCTCTCCCTTGCAAGAGGGCTTGATCTTGGTGCACAACAGCTTGCGCGGCGCGGGCTTGCGCTCGCAAATCATGATTGGCTGCGCAGGCAAGGTGGTCAGCGCCTTTGACATCGCGCGCCTGATGGCGCTGGGTGCGAACTGGTGCAATAGCGCACGCGGCTTTATGTTTGCCATCGGTTGCATACAGGCGCAAACCTGCCACTCAGGCCACTGCCCCACGGGAGTGACCACGCAAGACCCGCTACGCCAGCAGGCGCTGGTGGTGGGTGACAAGTCAGAGCGCGTCTATCACTTCCATCAAAACACCTTGCACGCGCTTAAGGAACTGGTGCAAGCCGCCGGGGTGCATCACCCCAACGAGATCAACGCCCACCACATCGTGCGCCGCACCGGCGACCACACCGTAGACAGCCTGGCCCACGCTTTGTTGCGCGAAATCCCTGAAGGCAGCTTGCTCAAAGAGCCGCTAGACAAGCTGCCCATGGTCTACCAGCACCACTGGCCTAAAGCCGGTGCGGATAGTTTTGCTTTACGGGCGGAGGTGGCTTAGGGGCAGACGCGTGATGGAGCAAGAGGCATCGATGCCGCAATGAGTGGAAAACGCGGTTTATCTGTTATGGCAAAGCCAAAGACTGAGGCCGAATTCATTCGCCGTGGCATCGCTGCCATCGACGCAACCCGGCGCGACGGCAACGGTATTCCTGCTGACCGGGTGGTCGCCCAACTGGTGGCCAAACTGGCCACTGCCAGGCTGACCATGGCAAAGTCCGGCGCGTTACCTAAGGGGCAATGTCAATGAAGGATCAGACCAGGGACTAAGGCGACTGCGCTCCACAAGGATATTTAGACATTGAACCCCAAAGGCCTGTCCAATTTGGGCCATTGCAATTACCTTCCTCCTTGACGATGACTAAATTTGGGCCTATATTCAGTCGCATTCATCCACGGGATTCCTATGCCATCCGTCACCAACATCAAGTCCATCTCCTATCTAAAAAGCCACGCCGCCCAAATTTCTGAAGACCTACAGATGAACGGCAATCCGTTTTTCATCACCCAAAACGGCGAGGCCAGCATGGTGGTGGAGGGCGTCAAGCAGTACCAGGAAAAGGAATCGCTCATTGCCGCCTTAAAGATCATGGCTATGGGTGAAAAAGACCGTATGCAAGGCAAAGGCATTACTGCCGCCCAATCGCGGGCCCAGTTGCTGGCTGCGCGCCAACAACGCAAATAATGGCCGTCTTTATTCTTCCCGATGCGCAGGAAGATTTGCTATCGCTGCAAGAGTACATGCTGGGCAAATGGAGCGAGGCGGATTGGCAGAAGGCCGAGGACGAAATCTTTGTAAAGCTGGCGCTCGTGGATACGGGTTTCCTCACCGGGGCGCCCGTGCAGGAACTTGCATCGGTTGGCATTTTTGAATACCGAAATATCTTCACCTCCCACCACAAGCTGGTGTACCGGCGCATCAGCGCAGACGTGTATGTTTACGCGCTTGCCGCGCACCGGCAGGATTTCCCGACGCTCTTGATGAAGCGCTTACTGAAAATCTAATCATCGTCTCAGTTGAAGCGCCCTCCATGCCCTCCATGAATTCCCTTGCAACCAGAGCACGCAAGCCCGGACGCCCCAACAAGTCCCAGGTCGATGCGTCGTTGGACATTCGCAAAGCCGCACTCAAAGCGTTTGCGCGTGGCGGCTTTCATGGGGTGAGCATTGTGGAAATTGCCCGCATGGCAAGCGTGGCCAAGCCGCTGGTGCATTACCACTATGCGTCCAAAGATGTCCTGTGGGAGGCCGCAGTGGGGGATGCCGTGGCCGAGCTGCGCGCGCAAGTAGTCCAATTTCAGGCCGCCTTGACGGCCCCTGCATCGGCGCCCGATTTGTTACGGAGGGTGGCTCGACAGCTGGTGCTGTTTGCCTCTCGCCATCCTGAGTTGGTACACATTGTGGTGGACGAAACTGCCAAGGGCGGGGCGCGCGCCGACTGGCTGCGTGCCCACCTACTGACGCCGGGTTACGCCATGGGCAAGACCTTGCTTGAGGGTTTGGCGCGCCTGGCCGGCACCCGCACGCCGGCCGTGGAACACCTGGTGCCCATGGTTCTGGGCATTATGAATTTCCCTTTTATGGTGGCCTTCTCGCAGGAGCACCGAAGCTATCTCGCGCTGTATTGCGGCTTGGGCCAGGGGGTCGATGAATCCAAACACAGCGAATGGGCGACGGACCATATGAAGACCTTGGAACTATGGAGCAAAGGCATTCAGTTGGCTGACGAAAACCTGGCGCGCCGTCCCGCGAAATTTCTATCTGACGCGAAGCTCGCCCGCCTAGACCAAGTGCGAGCGAAGTACGACCCGAAAGAACGTTTTCATCCTTGGATGGGGCGCCTTGCCTGAACCACTATTGCGGCCGTCACAGCAGCTAGGCAAAGGTATATGCGATTGCAACCCTTACATTGCATGTGGTCTAGATACCGCGTAGGGCGTATATGGTTTTCGTAAGTCCGGATTGGGCTAGGCGCGGGTGGTGGCGAATGGATGCTGTATCGAAGTGGAAAATGACAAATTCGGACTTCTCTAGTAGAGGCCCAAAGCGGCAATGCATTGAGATCAATTCACTTCAAGCTTTCAGACTGCTCAAGGTCAGCAGCCCCCACAAAACCACATACAGGCCGCACCCTGCGGCCAGTGCGGGTGTTGCGTAGGCTCCAAAGAATCGATCAACGAACATTCCCCATAAGGGGATGATTTGTTGGGCATGTACACCCAAAAAATGGGATGGACGAATGTCTTTGTAAAGGTGCCAGCCAACAATGGGCAATCCAGGGCCTGCAGGCGGCTGGTTCCCTCCCAGCATGAATCCGCTGATGGTGGCGAGAATGAGGGTGAGAATCAAGCCAACGATGACGCCCCATGCAGGCACCGGCAGTGGGTTAGTGCCTCGTGCTTGCCATAACTCCCAAGCCAACCATCCTTGCGACGCGGTGAGTCCTACTGCTCCAATGGCCATGAGGCCAAACATGAAGGCGTGTCAGGAATCGCTGGTGTTGTAGTGTGACGCCACCCCTTGGGACGCCTTATAAGTGATGTACGCCACCTCGAAAAACGATGTAAGCACGAGCAAGGTACAAATGCCCATGTAGGCCTGTCCGTGCGTGAGCGCTGAATTGGCCAATTCGGCAACCCATACGGTGGTCCAGGCAAACAAGGCCGTAGCCGCCATAAATTTCATGGGTTTGACCCAGATACCCACCTCGCGTAAGGTACGCCAATCGTTGAGCGAGAAGACGTAACAAATACCGCAGGCCAGCCACATTACTGCGCCATAGAGCAGCAAAAACTGGGATGCCGATGAGAGGGTGGTCACATCAAAATGCAGCCACCAGGCTGGGTGGTCATCATAATTTGTTTGCATGGGATACCTCGTATGCGCAAACCACCACTAGTGCTTCTTTTTGGAGTGCCAAATCAAAATTGAAATAAATTGTAGACCTTGGCCCAAATCAACAATCCTTTCGTGCCAGGTGCAGGTAGTGGCGAGTGACGGCTTGAGAGCGTTCAACTTCACCAGTTACCCGAAGTTCGCAAATATCCCGAAACGCTGTATTTCTGTAGCCTAAGGTTATCGCGGCAGATTGAAGTCGAAAGTTCGCTAGCGGACGCTGACTTGGCCATTCCCTCAGACCGCAATGGGTCGGACAGAGTCCTAGAGGGATTTAGAAGGAATGGCGCAAAAATTCTCGCCATGGGACTTCACCCCGTCCCCCGCTCAGCGTGTCAATAACGCTATCTGCCAAGCGCTTAACTGCTCTGCGCCCGAATCTTTTTCACCAACGCCGTAGTCGAGTAGCCCGACACAAAAGGCAGCGCCAACGCCTTGCCGCCCCAGGAATGCATGAGCGCCGTCTCGGGTAACACCTCCATGTGGTAGTCCCCGCCTTTGACCAAAATATCCGGGCGTATTTCGGCGATCAGGGCTTGCGGCGTATCCTCGCCAAACCAGGTCACCACGCTGACCGCTTCCTGGCTGGCCATGACGATGGCGCGGTCCATTTCATTATTCAGCGGGCGGTCGTCGCCTTTGCCCAGGCGGCGTGTGGAGGTGTCGGTATTGAGCGCCACGATCAGGCTGCCACCCAGCGCGCGCGCCTGCGCCAAATACACCACATGGCCGCGGTGCAGCACGTCAAAAACGCCATTGGTAAACACCCAGGGCCGGGGCAGGTGGGCTAGTGCCGCTGCCAAGCCACCGCGCTCACACAGCTTGTCCAGCATGGCTGGCGGTGCGGCGGCGGTGGGGCTGCTGTCGCTCATGCCGGTTTGCTGGCAGGCGCGCCCGGCTCCAAGGCGCTGCCTAGCTCGCGCGCCAGTTCTTTGCGGTATTTATTGAGTTCTTGCACGGTGCCAAAGCTGCGTTCCATCAACAGGCTCATGTTGTGCAGTATGCGCTCTATCACTTTGTTTTCCCAGACGGCGTCAAAATCAATTTGCTTGTCCAACCAGTGCTCCAGCCAGTCCGGGTTGGGAAGGCGCGCCTGAACGGTGTCGTTAGGGAATAGCGCTTTGTTCACATGCAAATTGGTCGGGTGCAGTGCCTGGCTGGTACGCCGCGCGCTCGCCATCAGCACGCCTACCTTGGCAAACGCGCTTTTCGCTTCCAGGCCTACGTTTTGTATGGCACGTTTCATGTACTTCAGGTAGGCGCCGCCATGGCGCGCCTCGTCTTGGCTTAAGCGGGTGTAGATGGATTTGATCACCGGTTCGGTATGCCATTCGCTGGCGCGGCGGTACCAGTGGTTCAGGCGAATCTCGCCGCAAAAGTGCAGCATCAGCGTCTCCAGCGCCGGGGCCGGGTCAAACTCAAAGCGCACATGGTGCAGCTCGGCCTCGGTGGGCACCAGCTCGGGCCGAAAGCGGCGCAAATACTCCATCAGCACCAGAGAATGCTTTTGTTCTTCAAAGAACCAAATAGACATAAAGGCCGAAAAGTCGCTGTCGCCCCGGTTGTCGCGCAAAAACATCTCGGTGGCCGGCAGCGCCGCCCACTCCGTAATTGCATTCATCTTGATGGTGGTGGCCTGCTCGTCGGACAAGGAGGCAGGGTCGAAACTGGCCCAGGGGATGTCGCGTTCCATGTCCCAGCGGACGGATTCCAGTTGTCTAAAGAGTTCCGGGTAGAGCATGCAGTGCTTTCTATGACTTTCGATTTTAGGCGTGCAAGGCGACTTCAGCGCCCAAAACCACTACCGGGGGTCTGGCTTTGCCGACAGCTGATTACTGACCAATTCATGTATGAAACGAACAAAGATGAAAAACGACTCTTCAGTCGCGCTATTACTGTATAGTAACTCGACTGGAGACGCGTATATGAAAGTTGCCGTTATTGGCTCAGGAATTTCCGGTCTGGCTGCCGCGCACAGGCTCAAAGGCCTGGCCGATGTCACCTTGCTGGAAGCTGGTGACTATTTTGGTGGCCACACGCATACAGTGGACATTACCTTAGACACGGCAACCGGCCCGCGCACCCACGGCGTGGACACCGGTTTTCTGGTGTTTAACGAACGCACTTACCCACAACTGATCGCCTTGTTTGCCGAATTAGCTGTGCATTCGGCGGATTCGGATATGTCGTTTTCTGTGCGTAGCGCTGGCAGCGCAGACACTCCGGCGCTGGAGTGGAGCGGCACTTCCTTGGACGCGGTGTTTGCCCAGCGCAGCAATTTGCTGCGTCCGCGCTTTTGGCGCATGCTGCTTGACGTGGTGCGCTTTAACAAACTGGCCACCGGTCTGGCGCTGCGCAATGCCGATGCCGAACTGGTCCAGCCACTGGGCGAATTTTTACGCCAGCATAACTTTTCGCAGGAGTTCAAAGACTGGTATTTCCTGCCCATGCTGGCCTGTATCTGGAGCTGCCCTACCGACCAAATGCTGGCTTTTCCCGTTGCCACCATGGTACGTTTTTGCCATAACCATGGGTTGATTGCGCTGACGAACCGCCCCCAATGGCGCACGGTGCCAGGTGGCGCGCGCCATTACGTCGAGAAAATTTTGGCCGGCATTGCGGACAAACGCTTGCGCGCGCCGGTGCAACGTATCGATCGCCAGGCCGATGGAGTGCTGGTGCAGGTACAAGGCCAAACCGAACGCTTTGACAAAGTGGTGATTGCCACGCACAGCGACCAAGCGCTGGCTATGCTGGGCGATGCCAGTGGCCAAGAGCGCCAGACCTTAAGCGCCATCCGTTACCAGCCCAACCAAGCGGTCTTGCATACCGATGCTTCGGTGCTGCCGCGCCGTAAAAAAGCCTGGGCCGCCTGGAATTACCAGCGCGCGGCCGGCACAATCCATGGGGAAAATGGCCCCCGTGTCTGCCTGCATTACCTGCTCAATATGCTGCAACCTTTGCCCTTTAGCCAGCCGGTGCTCGTCTCACTCAACCCGGCGCAAGAAATAGACCCTGCTTTGGTGCATGGCCGCTTTGACTATGCGCACCCGGTGTTTGACCTGGCCGCTACCGAGGCGCAAAAGTGCCTGCCCGCTATACAAGGTGGGCGTCATACGTATTTTTGCGGTGCCTGGACCGGCTATGGCTTTCATGAAGACGGCCTGAAATCAGGCCTGGCGGTAGCCGACGCCTTGACGCCTTTGCTCACTCGCGGTACCTGACTATGGCAGCGGTGCAAGCAATGATCGGCTTTGGCCAGGTGCGCCACACCCGGCTTGCGCCCAAGCGCCACGCCTTTGCCTACCCGACTTACTTTTTGATGCTGCCCATGCGCAGCCTGCAAAGCACCCCCGGCCAATTGCCGCGCAACCGCCGCGCCGCGCTGAGTTTTTACGACAGCGACCACGGCGACGGACGCGGCCCGCAGCAAGGCGGCGCCCTGGCTTGGTTGGAGGAATTGCTACACAGCGAAGGCATCACCGACGCCGATGGCGAAATTTGGTTGCACTGCTACCCGCGCGTGTGGGGCTTTACTTTTAAGCCCGTTAGCTTTTGGTATTGCCACCGCGCAGACGGCAGCTTGCGCGCCGTGTTGGTGGAAGTGAACAACACCTTTGGCGAGCGACATTGCTACTTGCTCTCGCAAGCGCGTTTTGGTGTGGAGCAGCGGGCGGACAAGGTGTTTCATGTTTCGCCGTTTTGTCCGGTGCAAGGCCAGTACCGTTTTCGCTTTATGGTCAACGCGCAAGGCGACCGCACCGTGGCGCGCGTGGACTATGACGATGCGCGCGGCCCCTTGATACAAACCAGCGTGAGCGGGCAACTGCAGCCCTATAGCGCGCAGGCCGCACGCCATGCGCTATGGCGCTATCCGCTCATGACTTTTGCCGTGGTCTGGCGCATCCATTGGCAGGCACTGCGCCTGTCGCTCAAACGCGTCCCGTTTTTCCGTCAACCCCCTGCGCCTGAGAGCTTTGTCAGTCGCTAGCCGTGTGCAACCACTATGAACCAAACCACTGCCAAATACGGCGCTGACAAGGCTGCCATGCGCCCGCCTGCAGCTGCGCGCACGGTACTGCAATTGCTCCAAAAAATTCGCTATGGCAGCCTGACGCTGCATTTGCCCGATGGCAGTGTGCAGCGCTTTGGCGATAGTGCCAGCCCGCACGCCACGCTGCACCTCAAAAACTGGAATGCGTTTACGGGCGCGCTCAAATCCGGCGACATCGGCTTTGCCGAAAGTTTTATCGATGGTGACTGGAGCACGCCAGACTTGACCGGCTTACTGCGCGTGCTGGTGCAAAACCGTGCTGAAGTAGACCGCGTGATTTTTGGCAGTTGGCTGGGGCGCCTGGCCTACCGCATCAAGCACTTGCTTCAGCGCAACACGCGCACTAACAGCAAGAAAAACATCCATGCCCATTACGACCTGGGCAATGATTTTTATGCTTTGTGGCTGGACCCGACAATGAACTATTCATCGGCCCTGTTTGGCGGCGACTTGGGGCAGTCTTTGTCCCAAGCGCAAAACGCCAAAGTGCGCCGCGCTTTACAGCAGGTGGATTTGAAGCCGGGTTCGCGCGTGTTGGAAATTGGTTGCGGCTGGGGGGCACTGGCCGAGATGGCAACACAAGCGCACGGTGCGCATGTCACTGGGGTCACCCTGAGCACCGAGCAGCTGGCCTTTGCCCGCGCCCGCATGCAGCGCCAGGGCGTGGCAGCGCAGACGGATTTGCGTTTGCAGGACTACCGCGATATCCAGGACGGGCCTTACGACGCAGTGTGCTCGATTGAAATGATTGAGGCGGTGGGCCAGGGCTTTTGGCCGACCTATTTCGCCACCGTCGCGCGCATGCTTAAGCCCGGCGGCAAAGCGTGCATCCAAAGCATTGTGATTGCAGACGAATTGTTTGAGCGCTACCTGGCCTCGACGGACTTTATTCAGCAATATATTTTTCCCGGCGGCTGCTTGCCCAGTCCTTCGGAGTTCAAAGCGCAGGCCCGTGCGGCGGGCCTGGTGGTAGTGCAAGAACATGCCTTTGGACATGACTATGCTCAAACGCTCCAGCGCTGGCGCGAAGCCTTTTTAGCGCAGCACGAAGCGGTACTGGCACTAGGCTTTGACCAGCGCTTTATGCACATCTGGGAGTTCTATTTGTGCTACTGCGAAGCAGCGTTTATGGAAAACAATATTGATGTTCTTCAGTACACCTTGCAAAAGTCCCATGCCACAGCCTAAAGCGTCACTGCATGCCTTTGCACAAGCCTTGGTGGTGCTGTGCATGGTGTGGCTAGGTGTCTGTAGCGGTGTTCAGGCCAGCAGCGCCCCGTTGCCACCGCCTGAGCTTACGCGCGACTTGGAAAATCCCGTCCTGGCCGGCAGCGGGCGCTTGCGCTGGTTGGGTATCCCGGTGTACGAGGCGAGCCTATGGACCGCACCGCAGTTTGTGCCGGAGCGCTTTGGCGCGCATGCGTTTGCGCTGGAGATCCGTTATGCGCGCTCCATCAGTGGCAAGCTTTTGGCCGACACGTCGCTCAAACAAATCCAGGCCTTGGAAGCGCTGCCTGCAGGACGTCAGGCCGAGTGGTTGCAGGCGCTGACCGGCGCACTGCCCGACGTGAAGCCTGGCGACCGCCTGACGGGCCTGCATCTGCCCGGCAAGGGCATGCGCCTGTACTTCAACGGGCAACTGCATAAATCGATTGACGACCCTTTGTTGGGCCAAAGTTTTTTTGCGATTTGGCTCAGTCCGGCGACGCAGGAACCCCGCCTGCGCGCCCAACTGCTAGGCCTGGGGACCTGAATGGCCGCGAGCGAAGGACCGCTGGAATTTCGCTGGCCGCAGGGGCTGCGCTATGGCCTGATGGCTTTGCCGCTGGCCTTTGTGGCCTTGCCGCTCTATGTGTTCCTGCCCAATTACTACGCTCGTAATTTTGGTCTTCCACTGGCCAGTCTGGGCGCTTTGTTGCTGCTGGCGCGGGTTGCGGATGCCTTGGTAGACCCCTTGCTGGGGCGATGGATAGACCGCTTGTTTGCCCGCTCGCAAGCGCAGGTGCTGCGTTTTTCTGCGATGGCGGCGCTGTTGCTGGCATCCGGATTTGTGGCTTTGTTTTTTCCACCTCTGCGCGAGCACAGTGGCCTATTGGTGTGGGCGGCTTGCGCTTTGCTAGTCTGTTATCTGGGCTATAGCGCGCTGACTTTGGTGCAACAGTCCTGGGGTGCTTTGTTGGGGGGTGACGAGGCCTTGCGCAGCCGGGTGGTCGCTTGGCGCGAAGGTCTGGGCCTGGCGGGCGTCATCCTGGCGTCGATGGCGCCGCTGGCTTGGGGCTTGCCTGTTACTGCAATCATTTTGTGCTTGGCACTGGGACTGGGCTGGTTGGCCTGGACTGCCGCGCCTGCACCGGTGCTGGCACCGGCGCCCGTGCGCTCGCAAGTGGGCACCGGCTTGCAGGTATTTGCGCCCTTGCGTTACCGGCCGTTTCGTGCTTTGCTGGCCGTATTTCTGGCCAATGGCATAGCCAGCGCCTTGCCCGCCACCTTGATTTTGTTTTTTGTCCAGGACCGGCTGCAGGCGCCGCCCTCCACGGAGCCCTGGTTTTTAGCGAGTTATTTTCTGGCCGCTGCGCTGGCCATGGCACCGGTCTCGCGTTTGGTCGCCCGCTGGGGATTGCAAACGCTGTGGCTGGCATCGATGGGCTTGTCCGTGGCGGTTTTTGCATGGGCCGGGCAGCTCGGTAGCGGCGACAGCCTGCCATTTATCGCCATTTGCGTACTTTCTGGTTTATGCATGGCGGCCGACTTGACGGTCCCTGGCGCCATGCTGGCAGGCCTGATTAGCAGCCAAGCCGAGCCCGGGCGCGACAGCGGCATTTACTGGGGTTGGTGGAATATGGCCGCCAAACTCAACCTCGCGCTGGCCGCGGGCCTGTCATTGCCTTTGCTGTCCTATGCTGGCTATGAGCCTGGCAGCCGCAGCGACGAGGCCTTGCGCAGCATCACCTATGCGTATTGCGTATTGCCCTGTCTGCTCAAGGTGGTGGCCGCTACGCTTTTGTATTTTTTGTTCATTAGGAAAAAACCATGAATCGACGTCGCTTATTCACGCTCACGCTGGCTACCGGCGCAGCACTCACTTTGGGTGCTTGCGCCTCGCAAAAGTTGGACACGTATATCCAAGAAAAACCGGCGCTCGATTTGCGCCAGTATTTCAACGGTACCTTGGACGCCTATGGCGTCTTCACCGACTACACCGGTACCGTAGTCAAGCGTTTCAAGGTGGTCATGGTGTGTACCTGGACCGGCAACGAGGGTGTGCTGGACGAGGACTTCACCTATTCCGATGGCACCAATCAAAAGCGCATCTGGCGCCTGACCGCGGGCCCGGACGGCAGTTACACCGGACGCGCGGATGATGTGGTCGGTACTGCCCAAGGCCGCACGCAAGGCAATACCTTCCAATGGCAATACACCTTGGCACTGCCGGTGGACGGAAAAATTTATGAAGTACAGATGGATGACTGGATGTACTTGGTCGATGAGCGCGTGATGCTCAACAAAGCACGCATGCACAAGTTTGGCCTTCCGCTGGGCGAGGTCACGCTCAGTTTTTACAGGCGTTAAGCCATGGCCTGGATGCAAACACTGAACCCGCCCCTGCGCGATTGGCGCGGCCAGTCCGTGTGGGTCTTAGGTGCCAGCAGCGGCATCGGCCATGCCACGGCTTCGGCTCTGCATGC
>Ga0136641_1001036_pt1 | contig 11616 bp, 14 predicted proteins | sample EliLak1302023Y_FD_115312 | JGI IMG/M metagenome (GOLD analysis project Ga0136641, IMG submission 115312) | Freshwater microbial communities from Elizabeth Lake, Yosemite National Park, California, USA - 13020-23Y | ecosystem: Environmental > Aquatic > Freshwater > Lake ...
ATTTATCATCTCTTTCCAATTCAATATCCATTACCACTCTGGAGTACTGATCAATATTGGGATTAGAGGTATCACCAAAATTGGTGTCATATTCTTTGGTGACAGTTCTTGAGGTCACACCTAAGATGCGCCAGCCATCGACTGTGATGTCTTTGTCAAAACCACTCGCTCTATCTGTAATGAATAGCAGGCTATCTTTGTTGAGGTCCGAATCTTCAAAATTGACGATGAGTTTTTGAGTGTCAAACGGAAAATTGGTCAGGTTGTAATCGTGGACAAAGGTGCCACTTATTTTTCTCTGGGTGTAGTGCTCGCCACTTTTTAAGCGCTTCGTTTCTAAAACTTCCGAATAGTGAGGGACCTGGCTACTTAAACGAGATATTTCTAAAGAATTATTAATGTTGTATTTGAACTTTGATTTAGTCCACACCCATATATCAGCGCTAAAGGTGCCGTTGTCGTTATCGATGTCATACAGGGAAGTTAAAAAAGTCCCTAAGGTGACTTCCTTGGGGCTAGTGTCTGCGCACGCGGTATTCAGCCCAAATAGCACGCCAAAGAATGTAATGAGGACTCCAAGCAGGAGATTTTTCAGGGTTTTACAGGTGTGAGACTGAAGTTGGCTAAATTTCATTTTGAGGAATTTTAATTTCAATAAAGTGCTTTTTTAACATATCCAAGGGCTATTTACAGGTTCTACTGAGTCACAAATCTGTCATCTACCTGCCGTATTGTTCACAGCATCCTTAATGTATTTAATCACAGGAGTTTGACATGGGTCTCTTAAAGCTTTTGTTCTTGTCTTGCGGCATTGTTATTACCGGTCTGGGTTTTGCAAATATTGCTTCTTCAGCTGAAATCACCGGTGCTGGCGCTTCCTTCCCATTCCCTGTGTACTCTAAATGGGCTGAAGCATTTAAAGCAACTGGCGGCCCTAGCCTGAACTATCAATCAATCGGATCTTCCGGTGGCATCAAACAGATTAAAGCGAAAACTGTCGACTTTGGCGCAACTGATGCTCCTTTGTCATTCGATGATTTAGAGGCTAGTGGCCTGGTTCAATTCCCAGCTATTTTAGGTGGTGTGGTTCCTGTACTGAATCTTGAGGGCTTCAAGCCTGGTCAAATCAAAATGACCGGTGAGGTTTTGGCTGATATTTATCTTGGCAACATTTTGGTTTGGTCAGACAAAAAGATTGCCGCGTTGAATCCAGGATTAAATCTTCCAACGACACCTATTACCGTTGTTCATCGTGCCGATGGATCAGGAACATCTGCAATTTTTACTAACTACCTTTCAAAAATCAGCCCTGAATGGAAGTCCAAGGTTGGCGAAGGTGCTGCGGTTAAATGGCCAGCTACTTCATCAGTTGGCGGTAAAGGTAACGAAGGTGTTGCAGCTAACGTAACTCGCTTGAAGGGCTCCATTGGTTATGTTGAGTGGGCTTATGCAAAATCTAACAAAATGACTTACATGCAGATGAAGAATGCTGCCGGTAAGTACATTATTCCGGATGATCCTAACTTTTCAGCAGCTGCACGTACAACCGATTGGTCCAAAACCCCAGGTATGGGTGTTTATTTAACCAATGCAGCTGGTGCTGATGCATGGCCTATCGCTGGTGCCTCTTTCATTCTGATCTATAAGAATCCAGAAAATAAAGCTAACGTTGCTCAAGTATTAAAGTTTTTTGAGTTCTCATTTAGTGATACGGGCGACAAAATGGCCTTAGACCTTGACTACGCGCCAATCCCTGATAACGTCGTTACATACATCCAGAAGAATGTATGGAGCCAAATTAATACTAAATAATCGATTTATTGTTAATATGAAGACTATTTACTTGGGTAAATAGTCTTCTTTTTTATAGTCCTATACGTTTCAGATATCACTCAATACTAGGTTTCACATGAATATGACGCGCAGTCAAGTTGCTAGAAGGCAACGAATCCAAGACTCGGTTTTCCAATACAGCACACAATTTTTTGCTGTAACGGTGTTAATCGCATTACTTGGCATCATCATTTCTTTGTTCAAAGATGCTTGGCCAGCTTTGCATCAATTTGGCTTTGGATTCTTTGCATCCACTGAATGGGACATTATTGGTGGAGAGTTTGGCGGGTTTGTTCCTATTTACGGCACGGTCGTCACCTCATTCATCGCTTTACTGATTGCCGTACCTTTGAGTTTTGGAATTGCCGTTTTTCTAACGGAAATTTGCCCAAATCGTTTGCGCAGACCATTCGGTACTGCAGTTGAACTTCTTGCAGCTGTTCCTTCTATCATCTACGGTATGTTTGGCCTATTTTTCTTTGTGCCGCCATTTGCTGAGTATGTTGAGCCAGCATTAGCAGGTACCTTGGGGCAAATTCCAGTAATCGGTATTTTGTTCTCCGGTGCTTTTAATGGCATCGGCATTCTATGCGCGAGCTTGATATTGGCGATGATGATCTTGCCATTTATTACTTCCATCATGCGTGACGTTTTCGACATCGTCCCACCAATATTGAAGGAATCAGCCTACGGTATCGGCTGCACAACCTGGGAAGTGATTTGCAGAATTGTTTTGCCGTATACCAGCACTGGTGTGATTGGCGGCATTATGTTGGGCCTTGGTCGTGCGCTTGGTGAAACCATGGCCGTTACCTTCGTGATTGGTAATGCCCATAAGATTTCTCCTTCACTGTTTGCTGCAGGTTCTTCGATTGCATCGACGCTAGCTAATGAATTTGGTGAAGCAGAGGCTGGCGCTCATTTGTCATCCCTGTTTGCCTTAGGTCTCTCCCTGTTTATCATTACCTTAATCATTCTTTCCTTAGCGAAATTCATGCTCATCCGCATGGAGAAAGCAAAAGGAGTTAAAACATGAGCAACACTCCATTTTCAAAACATAATCCTGAGCTATTTAAAAAGCGTAAATTTGCCAATGCGCTTGGCTTGTCATTATCTATTACCGCTATGGTTATTGGCATGGCGATCTTGATTTGGATTCTGACAGTTCTGTTTTACAAAGGCTTTTCTGAGATCGATTTGGAAATGTTCACTGCTAGTGCTCCAGCCCCTGGTTCTGAAGGCGGTGGACTGCTCAATGCCATTGTAGGAAGCTTGTTATTAGTGGGTACATGTACTTTGGTTAGTACCCCAGTCGGTGTTTTGGCTGGTATTTACCTAACCGAGTATGGTGATCGCAGCAAAATTGCAGCCATTACCCGATTTGTGACCGACATCATGCTTTCTGCACCTTCGATTGTGATTGGATTGTTCGTTTACGCAATCTTCGTAGCCCAAATCAAGCACTTTTCAGGCTGGGCCGGTACGGTGGCTTTGTCACTGATTGCCGTGCCAGTCATCGTCAGAACCACTGAAAACATGCTTCGTTTGGTCCCAAGCACGCTAAGAGAAGCAGCTTATGCCTTAGGTACACCCAAGTGGAAGGTATCCTTTAATGTCATCTTGCGGGCAGCGCAAAGCGGTGTAATGACTGGTATTTTGTTGGCTATTGCTCGCGTCAGCGGAGAAACAGCCCCATTACTATTCACGGCCTTAAACAATCAATTTTTCTCCGTTAATATGAATGCACCGATGGCTAACTTGCCTGTTACCATCTTCCAGTTCGCCATGAGCCCATATGAAAACTGGAACGGCTTAGCATGGGGCGGTGCATTATTGATCACAATGGCAGTTCTTACGTTAAATATTTTGGCGCGAGTAGTATTTCGTGAGAAAGTCCAAGGATGATGAGCAATATGAAAACTATGTTTGACTTAAATAAAATAGATGCACAGGGGGGTGGAGTGGATAATACGAATCAACATGCTCAGCAAGAGGTTGTAAATGTTCTTGAGGTCAGAAACTTGAACTTTTATTACGGTAAATTTCAAGGCCTAAAGGATATCAATCTCAATATTGAGCAAGGTAAAGTCACTGCCTTTATCGGTCCTTCTGGTTGCGGTAAATCTACTTTACTCAGAACCTTAAATCGTATGTATGACCTTTATCCAGGTCAACGTGCAGAGGGCGAGATTAATTTCTTTGGTGAAAACATTCTTGCCCCAGGCCAGGATTTAAATCTACTGCGCTCACGGATTGGTATGGTTTTTCAAAAACCAACACCATTCCCAATGTCCATTTATGAAAATATCGCATTCGGTGTCCGTCTTTATGAAAACCTATCTCGCTCTGAGATGGACGAGCGCGTTGAATGGGCTCTCAATAAAGCAGCGCTTTGGAATGAAGCGAAAGATAAGTTGAATCAAAGCGGTCTGTCGCTTTCAGGTGGTCAACAACAACGTCTCTGTATTGCTCGTGGTGTTGCTGTGAAGCCTTCTGTGATTCTTTTGGATGAACCTACCTCAGCGCTTGATCCAATTTCTACTGGTAAAGTCGAAGAATTGGTGCATGAATTAAAGCATGAGTACACGATTGCGATCGTGACCCATAATATGCAGCAAGCAGCGCGTGTTTCTGACTACACTGCTTATATGTATCTTGGTAATTTAGTTGAGTTCGGCAAAACCGATGAACTGTTTATCAAGCCTAAACGCAAAGAAACAGAAGACTATATTACCGGCCGCTTTGGTTAATTGGAGACATTAAATGCCTGATAAACACCTGTCATCACAATTTGATGCGGATTTAAATTCACTATCAAGTCGCTTACTTGAGATGGGTGGATTAGTCGAGTCACAGATCTCCACTGCAATGCGTGCATTCACTCAAATGGATCTCGATACCTGCAATGTTGTGATTGAAAATGAAAAACTTGTTAATGACTTAGAGATTCAGATTGATCAAGCTTGTACTGAGGTTATCGCTAAACGTCAGCCAACTGCCCGTGACTTACGCTTGGTGATGGCGGTATCCAAAGCAATTACCAATTTAGAGCGTGCTGGTGATGAAGCAGAACGCGTCGCAAAGCGTACTAAACGTCTGATTGAAGCTGGTGCCGCGCACAATATCAACGTTGCTGAGATTCGTCTTTCTGGTCAGATGGCAATTAACTTATTACGTCGTAGCTTAGATGCTTTTGCCCGCCTTGATACTATTTCGGCTGCTGAAGTAGTCGCAGAAGACCGTCAGATTGATGAAGAGTTCAGAGGCTTTGTGCGTAAACTCATGACCTATATGGCTGAAGATCCACATGTGATCAGTACTGGCCTCGACATGCTCAGTATTGCTAAGGCAATAGAGCGGATTGGTGACCATGCAAAGAACATTGCAGAGTTTGTGATTTACGTTGTTAAAGGTGCTGATGTTCGCCATATTCCCCATGAAGATTTAGTACGCGAAGCCACCAAGCCCTAATCACTTGACTCACAAATGACTCACCGCATACTAGTAGTTGAAGATGAGCCATCAATTGCAGAGTTGATTGCTATCAATCTGACTCATGCCGGTTATGAAGTTGAAAAGGCGATGCAAACGGACATCGCCATCAGCTTCATGAAAGAGCGACTTCCAAGTTTGATTATTCTAGATTGGATGTTGCCCGGTAAATCTGGCGTCCAGTTTGCTAAAGAGCTACGTGCAAACGAGAGAACTAGTGGCCTGCCGATTTTGATGCTGACTGCTAAGAGCGAAGAGTCCGATAAAGTTTTAGGTCTTGATTCTGGGGCGGATGACTACGTGACCAAGCCGTTTTCTCCAAAAGAGCTAATTGCTAGGGTGAGGGCGTTATTGCGTCGTCAAACCCCAATTCAAGATACGGGGCCTCTCATGATTGGACCCCTTAAGCTAGACCCTAGCTCTCACAGAGTTTTGGCGATTTCACCAAATAGTGATCCTAAGCCAGTCTCCCTAGGTCCTACAGAATACCGACTCTTGCAATTTTTCATGGCAAATCCTGAGCGCGTGCATTCTAGAACCAATTTGCTTGACAACGTTTGGGGCAATGAAGTGTATATCGAAGAGCGTACCGTAGATGTGCATATTAAGCGTTTACGGGCAGCATTGACGCCAGTTGATTGCGATCGCTATATTGAGACTGTTCGAGGTAGCGGCTACCGTATCACTAAAACCCCTGTCGTCGATAACTAATTATTAGAAGGGCAGTTTCAGCCCTTTCCTCTAAAGCTCGCTATGTCTAGAGATAGACTAAGATTGCACCATGATTTCTGCCATCACTCGCTTCGCTCTCCTTGCTCTCCTCGCTTTTATCGCCGCATTCGTGTCGCTAAATCATGTGGGAGCCCTTTGGGCAATTGTCATTGGGATCGCTTTTTTATCCGTCCCTCTGATTTACTCCTACATCAATCTGGCGCGCTTGGGTAAATTTGTTCAATCTGATTCGATTGAGCTGATGCCACTCCCCACAGGGTTTTGGGAAGAAGTATTTTCTAAGTTACAGCGTTTGGTCAAAAGCCTTAAGCAAAAAGTACGTAACATCGAGCAACAGCATAATCACTTTATTGAAGCGTTTCAGGCATCACCTAACGGTATTGTGATGCTAGATGAGAATGATCAGATTGAGTGGTGCAATGAAATTGCAGAACACTTTTTCGGTTTGATCTTTAAACGTGATGTCATGCAGCGCATCAACTTCTTGATTCGTCGTCCAGAGTTTATTCAATATCTCATTAAGCGTAATTTTGATGAACCACTACTGATGGAACGAATGGGGCCAGACGGTAGCATGAGTTTGATGCTTCAGGCTTTCCCATTTGGACAGAACCGGCATTTACTATTAGTGCAAAACGTTACTGACTTGCAAAAGGCCGACGCAATGCGCCGCGACTTCGTAGCAAATGTATCGCATGAGATGAGGACACCCATTACCGTATTAATGGGCTTTCTAGAGACGGTGCAATCCTTGGATTTAGAGAAGGATCAACGCGAGCAATATTTCGACATGATGATGTCACAAGCGCAGCGCATGAAAAGCCTAGTAGAGGATTTACTTACCTTAGCCAATCTAGAGGCGAATGCCTTACCTGCGGCAAGTAACCAGGTCAATATTGAAACTGTCATGGCTTACCTCAGAAATGATGCCGAAGCTTTATCGCAAGGTAAGCATGTGTTTAGTTTTGATAAGCAAGCTAACGCCAATCTATTGGGCGATGAACGTGAAATTCTCTCCGCATTTAGTAATTTGGTTTCTAATGCGATTCGTTACACACCAGATACCGGATCGATTTATGTGAAGTGGCACATGATCTCTCCAGGACAAGGTGAGTTTTCTGTGACTGACACAGGACCCGGTATTGCAGCTGAACATCTGTCGAGATTGACAGAACGTTTTTATCGTGTAGATAGAAGTCGTTCGCGGGATACGGGTGGTACTGGCCTAGGCCTCGCAATCGTGAAGCATATCGCTAGCCGTCATCAAGCTCAGTTAATTATTGAAAGCACTCCCGGAAGGGGGAGTACCTTTATGCTGCGCTTTCCAAAAGAGCGCTTAACGGAATAAGCGCCAATCTCCCAGAATGCTGAAAATCAGTCTTTCTTCTTCTTTTTCTTCTTTTTAGACTCTTTGGGCAGCTTTTCGGTCTTACCGCTGGCGTATAGGCACCAAACCTTGATTTCTTCAAGCAGCTCAACCAAATCCTCATGAGACAGGCTTTTTAGGTCCACGAGGCCTATTGCGCCTGTCTCTTGTAGTTGTTTAACTGCGTCTTCGTATTGATAATCGCTCATAACTTTATTTCTGCTTGTTTCAATGCAGCAATCCTATCAAACTATTGTTACAAAAGGCAGTTTTTTCACTGTTTTGGGGCTATTTAGTCTGGCTCCCCAGAGATTTCTGACCCTCTTCTGACCCCATTGAGCTTGGCAACCAGCCTCTCAAGAGGGCCCCCAATAAAGAGGGTAAGCAAAATAGTGGCCAAGCTGATCGCTCCTAAGGCAAATTGCCCCGCCCCAAAGGAGGCGCCAATGATGGCGCATGCCCATAGACTAGCTGCAGTGGTTAGACCATGAACCCGCAAAGCGTGCTGCTCACGAATAATGACACCTGCACCTAAGAAACCTAGGCCGGTAATCAGTCCTTGTAGGACACGACTCACTGACTGGGCATCGTCTTTGACAAAATCGCCGATCAACATGACAGCAGTTGCCGAACCTATTGCTACTAAAGAATGAGTACGTATACCAGCAGACTTATGGTGCATCCAGCGATTCAGACCCAAAATCGCCCCAACCAATAGGGCTAGACTGAGTCTAAGTGCAATCGTGCCATAGAGATTCCAATCCAACATGGAAATTCCTTGATAGTGATGTTTAGTGAATTCAGTGTATCTCAGCTACATCAATTGGTCATAAAAACGTCTTCACGCTGTCACTTTCCTCATCAACAATTTAAGCGTCGTTAGGGAGGTGTTTTTACACAATGAAAACATCTAGAACAATCTTTTACAAGAAGGATTTTTATGAAAAAAGCACTGTTAACTTTTTTGCAAGCATGGCACGAAGCGCGTCAAGGTTACGCTAAGCGTTATATGAATCACCGCCTTGGCAGTTAATTATTTGGCTGAGTCATTGCAGCGTAATAATTGAGCCATACGATGGCTTAGTCAGAATAAGTCTGACTAAGATGTATTTGTAATACCCTCCATTTGACCCAGTTTTTACTGGGTCTTTTCTTATCTTCGGCCTTAATAAAACTGAAATAAATTCACCCTAGGATTAGGATAATTAATTTTTTCTGGAAGCGAGAATCTATGAATGCCAATCTGAATAAGTACCTTTCGGATGTATTAAGAAATGAAGTCAACAGTGAGGTAGCTTCAGAAGCTAAAGAGCCCATTAAACCCCCTAGGGAGGGCTCCATTGATCGCAATATCAATCCTATCAATCCATTTGTAGTTGACAGAAAATATTCTTTACGGCTTGATGAGATCATTTAATATCAAGCTTTCAATACTTTTACTATGACACGCCCTTACAACATTCTATTTCTTTGCACAGGCAACTCTGCTAGATCCATTCTGGGTGAAGCTTTGGCAAGCACGCTTAGCCACGGCCGCTTTATTGGCTATTCAGCTGGGTCTAGCCCGCGTGGAGAGGTTCATCCTATCGCAAGAGAGCTGATTAAAGCAATGGGTTATCCCCTTGAATTGCTGCGCAGCAAAAGTTGGGATGAGTTTGGTAGAGAAGATGCGCCGCGGATGGATTTTATTATTACTGTTTGCGATTCTGCTGCGGGCGAAGAGTGTCCTTATTGGCCGGGTCATCCTGCTACAGCACATTGGGGCTTCATTGACCCTGCGGCGATTACCGCTAATGAAGAAGCGCAGTGGGAAGCATTTAGAAATGTAGAAATGGGTCTACGTAATCGTATCGAGCTACTACTAGATCTGCCAATTGATAAACTAGATCACTTGCAGATAAAAGATGAATTACATGCAATTCATCACAAATTCATTTAGTTAACCAATTTTAAGAAGAGCAAGATGGCTACTTATAGTGTGTATTACGCTGGTTTATCGCTCTCAACTCACCAAAAATATACGCTTGCACAAGCCATTACTAAAATTCATGCAGAGGTTACTGGGGCAGAAGCCTATTTCGCTCAGGTAATTTTTAAAGAATTGGATATTCATGATTGCTTCATTGGGGGCGAGTTGCTTGATGAGGCTCATATCTTTATCAATGGGCAAATTCGGCAAGGCAGAAGTGAGCAAACTAAAAAACAGTTATTAGTCGAGCTGGAAATTGCAATACAAACAACTACCAAATTGGCTGGCAATCAAATATGGGCTTACATCGATGAGATACCGCCAAGCCAAATGATTGAATATGGTCAGATCTTGCCCGATGTTGGAAATGATAGTGTCTGGTTCTCAACCCTGCCAGCTAACGTGCAAAAGAAGCTTGCTTACCTTAATTCTTAATTGAGGGCATTCTTTTCCCAGAGGGATTAATATGGGTAGGTTAGATTACTAGCCAAGAAAGCCCATGTCTTCAGTTAAAACCCCACAATACGCTGTTCTGCGTTCTGTCGAGTCGTTTAAGAACCCGCGACCCAGCATTCAGAAGCGTATGGCTGATGGCAAAGCTCTACGCAAAAGCGTTAGTATTGCAGAGCAGGGGGTCTATACACCTCCTAAAGATCGCATTGACCCCATTACGATTCTAGAAAACCAAGCGAAGCAACGGATAGAGTCTTTAATTCCGATTCGGTATGAGCGGATGTTGCAATCGGCTTTTTCTTTTTATCGGGGTGGTGCTGCCATCATGGCGCAAGATTTAGCTAATCAGCCAACTACCAATATCACAGTGCAATTGTGTGGCGATATGCATGTGTCTAATTTTGGATTATTTGGTACTGCTGAGCACCGTTTGGTATTTGGTATTAATGATTTTGACGAAACACTTCCTGGCAGTTGGGAGTGGGACATTAAACGTTTAGTCACCAGTGCAATCATTGCCGCTGAAAGCATGGGTGGTGATAAAGCGATGAGTAAGCAATTAGTCTATGGAATTACCACCGAGTATCAGCGGCGTATCGAGCAATATGCCAAGATGCCTTACCTAGATCTTGCCCAAGAGTTTATTGGTGAGAAAGATATTCGCAAGCACTTTAGCAAAGACCATCAGAAAAAATTAGATGCTTATTTAAAAGAGACTAAGGGGCAGGGCAATATTCAAGTCCTACAAAGCTTAACAACGCTAGTGGGCAAGGATCGCAAAATTATTAATAAGCCACCTTTGATTGAACACTTCAAGAAAGATGCTTTTGGTGTTCCGCTAGAGTCGCTGATTGATAAAGCTTTGCTGAATTATTCCAGTACCTTATTAGCTGATCGACAGGTTTTATTTGAGCGTTACTATTTAAAAGACTATGCGCGCAAAATAGTGGGTGTGGGCAGTGTTGGTACAAACTGTATGGTGCTGTATTTTGAGGGCGATAGTGAAAAAGACCCTTTGTTTCTGCAATACAAAGAAGCGCAAAAGTCTGTCTTAACACCCTACCTAGGTGAATCGATTTATCGCGATATGGGTAGACGGGTAGTTGCAGGTCAACGTTTATTACAGGGCGCACCCGATATCTTTCTGAACTATGGTGCCGTTCAATTCGATATCAATAAAAGCCAAGGATTTTATTTAAGGCAATTACGCGATATGAAGGGTGGTATTGGTATTGGGGCTGGCGGAGTTTCTTTGAAAAACTTCCCAGATTACGCCAAATTGTTCGGCTGGGCACTAGCGCTTGGCCATGCTCGCTCAGGTGATGCAGCCATGATTGCTGGGTATTGTGGTCAATCAGAGGAACTCAATACTGCTTTATATGCTTTTGCTAAGTCCTATGCGAAGCAAAACGAGCAAGATTACGAGCTTTTTTGCAAGGCCGTTAAAAAAGGTCGACTCAAAGCTGCCAAGCAGAAATCGGTGCGTTAGGTTAGTGGCTATGCTTGTCATGATCATGACATGATTTTTGTGGATATTCTAATTTGACTTATTTCACTTCTTTTTTGGCATGATGAATTCTCAGCGTTTCTATAAACTCTCACTTACTCTATTTGGTATAGCCTTTGCCTCTGCAACTCAAGCTGCAGCAATTTACCCGATTGATAAGGCCGATATTTTGGCAGGGTCTAAGTTCGATATCAAAGTTGAACTGAATAATGTGGTCAATCCAGAAGACCTCATTATGGAGATTAATGGTGCACCAGTGAGTAA
>Ga0136641_1001037_pt1 | contig 11616 bp, 8 predicted proteins | sample EliLak1302023Y_FD_115312 | JGI IMG/M metagenome (GOLD analysis project Ga0136641, IMG submission 115312) | Freshwater microbial communities from Elizabeth Lake, Yosemite National Park, California, USA - 13020-23Y | ecosystem: Environmental > Aquatic > Freshwater > Lake ...
AGGCGAAAGGCTGTTAGGAGATTGGCCGGCGTCAGCAGGGCCGTCTCACCGTACGTCTTCTTTTGATCACTCATACGAGTCTCGCTTCAAGATCGGTCCCTTGGCTACCCACAATGAGACAGTCAACCATCGACCCAACAGGTATCTGGTCATCTACGAAGATAACGCCATCAATTTCGGGACATTCACGCACGCTGCGCGCAATTCCCGGCTCGTCAATCAAGAGGCGCTGCGTCGTTCCGACTAGGTCGTCACGCTTTCGGGCCGTGATGGTGTCTTGTAGTTCGCTCACTTCGCGCAGCCGTTCCATCGCTAGTTCTGCGGGAATTTGGTTTTCCATAGCGGCGGCCGTGGTGCCGGTCTCAACGGAGTACGGGAAGAAGCCAGCCCAATCCAGCTGGGCGGCTTCGACAAACTCCAAGAGTTGCGAGTGATCATCCTCAGTTTCACCGGGGTACCCGAGGATGAACGAGGAACGAAACGCGGCGCTCGGCTCGGCACGGCGAATTGCTGCGATGCGCTCTAAAAAGCGGTCCCCGTCACCCCATCGCTTCATACGACGAACGTGGGGGCGCGAGACGTGCTGGAGTGAGAGGTCGAAGTAGGGAACGCCCGTCGCGAGAATGGTTTCTATCAACGACGTAGTCAAGCCCGATGGGTAGAGGTAGAGGAGCCGAAGTCGCTCGACTTCGCCCGTGAGTTGGCGTGTGAGGTCCACCAAAGGTTGGGTACCACCTTCGTCGAGGACTTCCACGGCCTCGCCGAGGGCGTGACGGCGACGATCGTTACCCCAGCTGGCGAGGTCTTGGGCGATGAGCACTAATTCTTTCACGCCACTGGCAACGAGGCCACGAGTTTCGGTGAGCAGATCTTCGGTGCTGCGCGAGCGTTGGTCACCGCGGAAGGTCGGAATCGCACAGAAGCCGCAACGGCGATCGCACCCTTCAGCAATTTTCAGATAGGCCCACGGGGCCGTAGCGGCGGGGCGGGGCAGATTAAGTAAGTCGAAATCCGACTTGGGGCGCTGACCCAGCTTCACGGGAGTCGAGGTGGTCAGACTCTCACCAAAGCCGGCCACGAGATCAACTTCCGGAAGGGCCTCCGCGAGTTCGTCACGGTATCGCTCGGCCATACAACCCGTAACGACGAGACGCGAGCCGTCGAGTTTGCGGTCAGCCATCTCGAGAACCGTTTCAATCGACTCTTCACGAGCTGATTCAATAAAGGCACACGTATTCACAACTACGAGATCAGCCTCTTCGGCCGAGTCGGCCGGAACGTAACCCTGGCCACCTAGTAGACCCGACAACTTGTCCGAGTCGACATGGTTCTTGGGGCATCCGAGGGTCTCAACCCAGTACCGCATTGTGCCCCTTATCCCAGTTACGTCATTACTGCGATTGATAATTCCTGGCGGAGAGGGAGGGATTCGAACCCTCGGGCCCACTTTCGCAGGCCGCATTCTTAGCAGGAATGTGGTTTAAACCGAACTCACCCACCTCTCCAGAATTCCTATCTTAGCCCTAGTTGCCGCACTTCGAAAGTGGTATCGATTTGTCCGCACCAACACCGAATGGCCGTAGTTCGGCTCATCCGGTGCATCGCGAACTCTGGATGAGCTCCCGGTTCACCCAGCAACGACCGCATTATTTTGGGAGACATCGACACTCCCCGACCTAGAAGGACGGTGCTGCGATCGAACCCGCTCAACCATCTGACGTTGATTGGCACAGCCATGGGCCAACTCGAAGGGCTCCTGTGGCAAAGATGATGTTCGACTCGCGCTCCAAGCATCCAAGGCGTCTATCAATCACCACCCCTCTGACTGGGACATCGCATAGAAGGGGCTCCACTACGGGTTAGAAAACCCTGCTCACCGTCTCAATTCCCCATATTTTCTGGTCGCCATGCACCCCGTAATGCCTCCCGGCTCACTTGTACTTAGTATTAGAGGAATACCGATCGACCCTAGAAAGTTGGAACCATGCGTGCACTTCGACTCGCACTTGCCGGCGCTTTAAGCGCCACCGCCCTGACAGCCGCAACATTGGCAACTACGGCTAGCGCTACGACCAGTCTGAAGGGTTGCAACACTGCGACCTACAAGACTGCTGGCAAGCTCACCGTTGGAACGGACAACCCCGTCTACGAGCCTTGGTTCTCGAACAACACACCCACCAATGGTGGGGGTTACGAAGCTGCTTTCACCTACGCCCTTGCAAGCAAGCTCGGTTTCACCAACGCCAAGGTTCAGTGGACCACCGTGCCCTTTGACTCGAGCTATGCCCCCGGCGCGAAGTCCTACGACTTTGACATCAACGAAATCTCCTACACGCCCGAGCGCGCGCAGACCGTGGCCTTTTCGGACAGCTACTACGACGTTCAACAGTCAGTTGTTGTCCTAAAGACCAGCAAGTACGCGAACGTCAAGACTCTGGCGGGCTTGAAGGACGCCAAGTTCGGTGACCAAGTGGGCACAACGGGTATGTCGTACATCACGAAGTACATCAAACCCAAGACCACGCCCCGCGCGTACAACACGCTCGACCTCGCGGTGGCCGCCTTGCAATCGCATCAGATTGACGCCGTCGTGGTCGACACACCGACCGGCAACTACATGGTCAACTACCAGATCACGACCCAGGCCGGCGATCCACTGGCCAAGCAGATTGGTCAGTTCAAGTCGGTTGGCGAGCACTACGGCGTTACCTTCCAAAAGGACTCGAAGCTCGTGGCCTGTGTGAACTCGGCTATCGCAGCCCTCAAGGCCGACGGTACGTTGAAGCGTCTTTCGACGCAATACCTCAGCGACTACACCTCAGTACCGCTACTCAAGTAACAACTACAAATCTTTACGTTTGTGGCGCCGTCGACTCAGAACTCTGGGCCGACGGCGCCACAGCTTTTTGTAGCGCGTCATCGCCGCTTAGGCAATAGCCAACACGCTCGCTGGGTGAGTATCGCTTCGACGCTTTCCGCGATCGGCGTGCTCGCTTTCGTATTCTGGATTGCCCCTGGCGGACGAGCCGTACGCGAATTCTTTCTCAGCCCGAGTCACGCTTGGCGCGCATTTATTGGCGATCCCAGCGAAGGCCTCTCGGCAATCTGGAGAGGATTTCTCACCAACATCTGGATGTTCATCGTGTGCGAGATTCTCGTCTTGATTTTCGGACTAGCGATTGCCGTAGTACGCATGAGTTCGTCACCGGTACTGACCCCCCTGCGTCTACTCTCCACCATCTACACCGATTTCTTTCGTGGTATCCCAGTTATCCTCGTGCTCTTCGCCGTCGGTTACGGCATGCCCGGAATGGACTTGGGTTGGATATCTCAACAATCACCAGCGGTGTATGCCTGCATTGCCCTGACTATCACCTACAGCGCTTACGTCGCCGAGGTCTACCGAGCGGGCATCAACTCAGTAGCCACCAACCAGCTCGTAGCAGCCCGAGCCATTGGTCTGCGACAGGGGGCCACGATGCGCTACGTCGTCTTACCCCAAGCGATTCGCAATGTCATTCCCCCGCTCCTCAACGACTTCATCTCCTTGCAGAAGGACACTGCACTGGTCTCAACATTGGGCATTGTCGACGCCACCCAAGCAGCGCACATCTACGGATCTCTCAACTTCAACTTTGCGGGCTACACCGTGGCCTCGCTGCTCTTCTTGCTGCTCACGATTCCGATGACGCGACTCACCGATCGCCTAATCGATCGTGATCGCTTTAAGCGCTTGGCCTTCGTCTCATGAGTAGCCCCATTATTGAACTTCAGAATGTCCATAAGCAGTTCGATCAGCGCACCGTGCTTCACGGCGTCACGCTCGAGCTGCAGGCACACGAAGTGGTCTGCCTCTTGGGGAGCTCCGGATCGGGCAAGTCCACCTTGCTCCGTTGCATCAATCTGCTCGAGCGCATCGAACAAGGTGACATTATCTTTCGCGGCCAGTCCCTCCTCGACGAACGCATCGACGTTGATCTCGTTCGCCGTCACATCGGCATCGTCTTTCAGGCTTTTAATCTCTTTCCTCACCTAAATGTGCTCGACAACATCACTTTGGGGCCATTGCGAGCCCTAGGGCGGCCGAGGAACGAAGTCGAGTGCGAAGCTCGCGAACTTCTTGGGCGTATCGGTCTCGGCACTCGAAGCGATGACTACCCCGACCAGCTTTCCGGGGGGCAACAACAGCGCGTAGCCATCGCTCGAGCGTTAGCGATGCAGCCTGACGTTTTGCTGTTGGACGAAGTTACGAGCGCACTAGACCCCACGCTCGTTGGCGAAGTGCTGGACCTACTTTCCGATCTCGCGATTCAAGGCACCACGATGTTGATAGCGACTCACGAGATGCAGTTCGCTCGAGACGTGGCGCATCGCGTGGCACTCTTAGATGCCGGCCGTCTAGTGGAAGTGGCTCCTGCCAAACAGTTCTTTGACCACCCCAGTCAACCAGCAACGATTGACTTCTTGTCGCGGGTGCCTAAGACGCGGTAGCGCGGAACTCGGGCAGGAGGCGTAAGAGCTCGATCAACTCTTTGTCACGGTCCCATGTCAAAAGTTCAAACGCTTCATCCAATGTCACCCAACGAAGCTCATCGACTTCTTCATTGGGAGCGAAATCGCCGCTAATGGAGTTCATGAGGTAATAGGCCACAATTTTTGGCCGACCTTTGCGGTGGGTGTAATTCGTAGAACCGATGAAGCGTTGAATCTCGGCCGTTATTCCAGTTTCTTCAAAAACTTCTCGGAGAGCGGCTCCTTCAAAGGATTCACCTTCGTCGAGCTTCCCCTTTGGGAAGGTCCAGTCGCCACGGGCTTTGCGGTAGACCACGGCCACTTTGTCGCTACCACGACGAGACGTGCGGAACAAAATGCCGCCGGCCGCGCGAATGAGGTCGTGAGGTTGGTCACTCGGAACAATCAGCTCTGCATTCATAGTGATGATGTTGTTCTTATCCACACCTTCGTAGAGTAGTAATCATGATTGCCAATTCTCTGCCAATCGGGTGGCGGCTGGCGATTTACCTCTTGGCTGGTATCGCCGCCGGAATCTCGAACGGAATTGCCGGGGGCGGGACCTTCATCACATTCCCCACAATGTTGGCTCTGGGTGTACCGGCACTCCAGGCCAACGTCTCGTCATCCGTGGGGGTCCTCCCCTCCTACGTAGGCGGTATCCGGGGCTACCGCCAGGAATTGATGCAACGGTGGCCGCTCGTTCGTCAGCTACTCCCCGCCTGCCTCGCGGGCGTTGCTACGGGTGCGTCGCTCCTCCTCCTCGGACGGCCCGAGACGTTTCGCGTCATTGTTCCGTGGCTGATCCTTGCAGCGACCCTCCTCTTTGCCACCGGTCCAGCCATTACTCGTCGCATCGCCCATTTGGGCCACCACGGTCTTCGCACGCGGGCGCTCCATATCGGCATGTTCGTGGTCTCTGTCTACGGGGGTTACTTCGGAGCCGGTCTGGGGATCATGCTGATGGCGCTCATGGGCCTAACGCTGCCCGACGACCTTGACACGCTCCAGGGGCTGCGCAGCGCACTCTCAACGATTATCAACGCCGCCGCGGCGCTGATCTTTCTGTTTCGCGGCCACCTCGTAGCCGAAGCAGTCATCATGCTGTTTTTCGGGACCTTGATCGGTGGCTACTTCGGCACCAAACTCATCCGACGCCTCCGGCCTGTTACGGTTCGAATCTTGATAGTGACGATTGGGCTCGCCACGTCACTGAATCTGCTGTTCCGGTAGGTCCATTGCCAAAATGCTATTTGATTAGTAGCATTTTTGTTATGAAACAATTCTTCTCTTTTCCGAATCCCGTCAACGACGCAGCCGCCCGCACCGTGGCCCTGGGTGTCGTTGCGATGGCTACGGCCGCCCTGGTCTTCAATCAGCCCTGGATTCTCGTCCCTCTCACCTATGGATTCCTAGCCCGCGTCGCCGCCGGACCCAAGATCAGTCCTCTCGGGACATTCGCCGTAAAGTTCGCCGCTCCTCGCCTGTCAGCGTGGGAAAAGATGGTCGCTGGTCCCCCAAAGCGATTCGCTCAAGGCATTGGCCTGGCCTTTACGGCCTCGGCATCAGTCGCCTTTCTAGCTGCCGACTGGTCAGCGGCTCGGTGGATTCTGCTCCCCTTAATCGCCGCCGCGGCTCTCGAGGGATTTGTGGGCTACTGCTTGGGCTGTGCCATCTTTGGCCAACTGATGAAGGTTGGCTTGATTCCCGAAGATGTCTGCGCTGACTGCGCTGACATCACACGTCGCTACGCGCCCTCAGGAAATTAGCGACCTTCCAGCTCGCGGCGAGGGGCTCTAGTGTTACCAAAGAGACATGTAGTTCAAGGAGTTGTACATGCGCCGCAGATGCAAAGTGGTCCTGGCGACTTTTGCTGTGTGCATCTCGGTACTGGTAACCCCTCTCAGCGCACAAGCACTCGTTCGCTCGTCCGGCATCCAGTGGATCTCGCAGGGCATCGAGGCTCCACTCGGCGCAACATTGCTGGGTACAGCCCCCAGCCGCACTCGGCTCGATCTTCGGGTTGTGCTCGAGCCCAACGATTCGGCAGCGCTCACGCAATTAATTAACGATGTTTCAACCCCGGGTAACCCTTTCTACCGCCACTTCCTCAGTCCGGCCGAGTTCGCCCAACGATTTGGAGCGACGCCCTCCGCAGTAGCACTTGTTCGAAGTGAACTACGCAGAACAGGACTCACCGTTTCGGCCATCAGCCCCAACAATTTGGTGCTTCGAGTCACTGGTAGCGCGACCCAAGTTGCCGCAACATTCCACACCAAGTTGCAGCGCTACCGCGACGTCAGCGGCGAGATTGCGACCGTAGCCACATCACGCATTGGCCTCACCTCACCCATTGCTCGCTACGTCGCCGGTATCTCGGGACTGAACGGATTCGAACACCCGCACGCCACTTCGGCCGTAACCAACGCGAGCGCACCTCGCCAGTCACTGACCGGCCCCACGGCCTGTACGGCCGCGAGGAATACAGCGGCCTCCCGTGGCGCGTATCTCCCAGGTGCAATTGCTCGCGCGTACGGCTTAGATACGGCCTACGCCAATGGTTTCAACGGGGCCGGCCACTCGGTGGCGGTGGTGGAATTTGCGGACTACTACCGCAGTGACATGACGACGTATCTCAACTGCTTTGGACTGTCCAACACAATTGTTGATGTTGTCATGAACGGGGGCGCGAGCGCCAGCACCGCCGCCGATGGTGGCGCCGAAGTTGAACTTGATCTGCAGCAAATTGCCAGCCTCGCTCCCGGGGCCACGATTTATAACTACATGCACCCCAACGACGACAACGGCTTCGTCGATGAGTTCAGTCGGATTGCTACCGACCATCTGACCGATTCCGTCTCCGTCTCGTGGGGTCAGTGCGAGGCCGATATTTCGAGCGCCGCTCAACAGCCACTCCTTCAGCAACTAGCGGCGCAAGGACAGTCCGTCTTTGTGGCGGCCGGTGACTCGGGATCATCAAGTTGTGCCTACAGCGCCGCACCCGGTGACGCCACGGTGTCCTATAGCCCAATCGTCGATGACCCCGCTAACTCTCCTTGGGTGACCGGCATTGGCGGACTCTCCGTTACCTCGATCTCTCCGCTCGTCCAGAGCGTGTGGAACGGTGGCTGTGGCTCACCGTGTGGTGGCGGTGGTGGTTTCTCAAATGTTTACTCTCGACCCGACTGGCAGGTCGGACCAGGCGTCACTCTCAATAATCAACGCCAAGTGCCCGATATCTCTGTGATGGGTGATCCCCGTACCGGCATGCTGGCCTACTTCGCTGGCGGATGGCAGGGATTTGGCGGAACGTCCATTGGAGCACCGATCCTCGGGGCCATGGCGGCCGTGGGCGCGCAAGCTTGTGGCTTATCTAATCTCGGCTTTCTCAATCCGCGTCTCTACCAAATGGCGATCAACGGCACAGGCATCATTGACGTGACCACCGGGTCTAACGACATCTACGGCACGGGCAGCTACAGCGCGACTTCGGGATACGACGTTGCGTCCGGCCTCGGATCACCCAACCCAGCGACTTTTCTGCCCGCCCTCTGCGGACAGGCGCACACTTTCAGTGCGTCGAAAACCGGCACCGGAGTTGCTGCTACCTGGACGTTCAACTATTTCTCCAGTGGCACGGCACTAGTTGCCGGTGCCGACAGCATCACCATCCACGGAATGGTCTCGGGTGGATTGAGTGCGAACGCGGGGAACTACACAGTTAATGGTGTACACCCAGGCAGTCTCTCTGTTTCGGGTGCTGATGTCACCTTGGTCTTAGGTCGTGACATTGCTCCAATGACAGCCGTGACCGTCGTGGCCTCGGGAGCCATCAACGGCTTTACTGCGGGATCCAAAGTCCTTGAGATTTCCGACTCCAATAATTTCTACACGTCGTTCCAGGCCACACTCATCCCCAGCATCGTTAGCGCGATTGCGAGCACCGTAAGTTCCTCACCAGCGGTCGGAACGACGGGCGCCACAGTTCGTGTCACGGTTCGCAACAGCGAACAGAGCACGATTGCGGGTATCTCGGTATCGCTCCGGGCCCCTACCGGCGTCGGGGTTATTCCTACGTCGGACAGTGTCACCGACCTTCAGGGTGTAGCTACCTTCCGTATTGTTACTGGCAACACGGGCCCCGTCAGCGTTACCGCCGTGGCTGGGGGCGTAAGCGCCGCGGCCGCCTCGACCACTTTTATTAGTACGTGGCGCAGTGCGAGCACTGCGGTGCCGTCGGCCATGGGCACAATCACGGGGGTACCCGCGAGCTCGACCAACTGCGGCACCGTCAGTCGAACTAGCAAGGGAGCCCTGTACTCCACGCTCTCTTCCATTTCCTCGCTCCTCGTAACGAGCAACGGTGTGGCGCGCGTGCCGGAGGTAGCCTCGGACCCCGATGTGATCGACAATCCCGCCGGTGGCTGTTTCATTGTCTACGTCGGCAAAGACGCCAAGGTCCGACTCCTGGCAATCACTAACGCACGCCTCGTCACGACTGTTCTCAATACCGCCACCGCCGATACGGCGGCCATTGCATCCCCCGGCATCTCCATTGCTGACGGCCGAATCTACGTCGCCAACATCAGCACGACTGGCTACTTATACGTTTCAACCGTCAACGGCTCACGGGTAACGCGGACCAACCTTTCCGTTCTCAATGCAATGCCCAAGGTGACTGGTTCGGGCTACGCGCTAGCGCAATCCGTGACCAGCACCGTCGAGGGGCCGTCAATCGTGTTGAGGGTAGGTAGGGAGATTTCGCTTTTTACCTACAACACCACGTTCGGCACGTGGGATGGCGTCGACATCTCCGGTTGGGCCCGTTGGACGCTCGGTACGGACGCAACCTTCATTGGTAATCCAACCCTCGCGGGTGAGAGCAAGCTCGCCGTCTACGTCCGGACCAGCAAGTTGCACCTCATTGAGTTGCTCCCTCTCACAACGAGTAATGGTTCTTGGGTCACTGATGACATAACGTCCACATACGCCGCGCTCACCCCTCAGAGTGATGTCGTTGCGTTCGGGACCTCCGCGCGACAACTAGCAGTACTCGTCGCCGGCAAAGTCGTGGTCTTAGTTGAGAATGGCCCACCCAGTGAAACATGGATTCCCGTTACCATCACCCTCGCTGGAGTTAAATCTCTGTTTGCCTACGGCTCGGGCAGCCTCGGGGCGACCTTGGGAACCAAGTTGGCGACGTTCTCCCCGTAGTAGCAGCTGACGAAGTAGTAAAAATTTCGCAATGGCGACCCCGTCAGCCTCCAATCCCAACACGTGATCAAGGCGATAACTCTGTCGGCTAGCAGCCACGCTCCTCTGGTTGTGACCTCCGGATTCGCCAACTACTTCCTAGACTGACTATGGGTGGGGGTCCGATTCGGTGCTGGAGCACCTGGGAAGAGGACGAGTGAGAGTACGCGTTGCCATCGCTGCGATACTTTGCGCCCTGACGGCCCTGGGGCCCGTAGTCGTTCGCTCGAATGCCGCACCGGCCCCAGCCACCACCACCGGGCTGCCAATCTTTTCGTACGCCAAAACCAACTCGACACCTCTGCCGTGGGATGCCACTCCTCTCAAATCGGTGATGGCGGCCACCACGATGATGGGTCGCCCCTACGTCAGCCTCACTACTTCGGGTAGCACACTGCTCGCTTGGCGCTCCGCCCAGGGTTTCGCCATGGTCAACCAGACTCTCCCCAGCGGAGCGACCACGACACTCTGTATTCATTGTCAAGGGACGCACCTGCCCCTAGCCGCGAGTGACCCCGTAGTTTTCATCGACGCACAAGACAACCTCCAGACAATGTTTCTTTCAACGGCTGGTCGATTGACACTCATTACGATTTGGTCCGACATCCACCCCGGATGGGAGCACTTTCAAGTCAAGCCCGTCTCGCGCGCTTTTCTCACCGTCCGAGATCTCTCCACGCCGGCCGGGGTTTCCTTCGCTACCACGCCATCGACTACTTCCGCCAGTGATGGCCTCAGTCTGATTGGACGGACTACGACGAACCATGTGGTCTACATGCACGTGCCGCTGAAATGGCCCTTACGCATTAGGACCAACGATGTCCGCGACGTCACAACCATGGTCAACGATGCCGGCGTAAGTGGCAATCCCATCTGGCTACCAGGCACCAGCACCTTCGTCGCCACTGATTCCGTCGGTCACATCATGCAGTACCGCCTGGCGAGTGACTGCACCCTCGCGCCAGCTACCTGTAGCGCCGTTACCACGCAAGACATCACCCTGGCTACGGGCGCACCGCTAACTACCACGGACCTCAGTCTGACCATGACTCCTACGGGCGTGGCCCTCGTTGGGCTCACGACCACTGGCGTGGCGACACTGTTTCGGGGAACGGGCACGGCTGGCATGTACACCTGGAATGACATCGATATCTCCACGCTCGCAAGCGCACCTTCTCTCGTCGACGCCCCCTTTGTCATTAACTCCGGATCAACTATCTACGTGGCGGCCACAGCTCGAAACTGGGGCGACCTCTTCATCATTTCCAATGAAACCGCGGTTAACACGTGGAAGAGCGTCGACGTCTCCATTACCGGTGGATCTGATGCCCAGACGGTCGGTGGTGGCATTACTGGTGTGGTGACCCCTTCCGGCCTCGTGCTCTACGCCGGGGGCGTGGCCACACCACCGCCCACGGGCACGGGTCTCTACGCCCTTCCGCAGAGCAAGAACTCAACCGCTATTACCGACAGGTGGCCCAGTATTGGCATTACGGGCGGTCTCGGGACGTTGAGCGCACCATGGGTCTCGGTGAAATCTTCTAGCAACGACATCAAGAACTCTCAAGATTTTCTCGTCGGCAAAACCATCGCCGACAGTCATAAGCGCACGGCCTGGCTGTCCTACTGGACGGTCTCGGGTCCGACGAGTGGCGAGAAGGTCACTCCCGATGTGTACTACGCCCACGCCTTTGCCGCAGGCGTTGCGGTCGCCAACACGATCGATAAGTATCGCGGACTCGGACTGGGACTGAAGCCCGACTGGGTGATCATCGACCCCGAGGGCTACCCCGACTACCACTCGTGCCTCGATGGTGTGAACACAGTTGCCAAGTGGTGCCCTGCTTGGTC
>Ga0136641_1001038_pt1 | contig 11615 bp, 10 predicted proteins | sample EliLak1302023Y_FD_115312 | JGI IMG/M metagenome (GOLD analysis project Ga0136641, IMG submission 115312) | Freshwater microbial communities from Elizabeth Lake, Yosemite National Park, California, USA - 13020-23Y | ecosystem: Environmental > Aquatic > Freshwater > Lake ...
AGTCATTACCAAGAATGAAAGCCGGAAAGAGAAAAATTTGTGGTCAGATGCTGGCGCAGGTTCTCCACTTACAGGTTATGTTGCCGAGAGCGAACACGACGAGGCGAACTTTATTGCAGATGAAATTAGATCTCTTCAACGCGAAGGGGTTTCAACACCAGGGGATACTGCAATTTTCTACCGCACTAACGCTCAGTCCCGTGTTTTTGAAGAAGTTTTCATGCGCAGTGCTTTGCCATACAAAGTCGTTGGAGGCTTACGATTTTATGAACGGCGTGAGGTAAAAGATCTGTTGGCCTATTTGCGCGTGCTGGCCAATCTTGAAGATGAAATCTCTCTTCGAAGAATAATCAATGTGCCAAAGCGCGGCATTGGTGACACATCATTGGATTACGTAGATGAGTTTGCGCGAATCAACGATATTTCTTTCTGGCAAGGACTATTGCGAGTTAGCGAAAATGGATCTGTCCCAAGTCGTGCGGCACAAGCAATCAATGAATTTACGTCGATGGTTAGCGCCTTAGCTGTGTTAGTAGAAGCAAAAACAAAGCCCTCGGTAATTGTTGAAGCAGCACTCGAGCAATCAGGATTGTTAAAAGAGTTAGCAGACAGCACTGATCCGCAGGATGAAGTTCGGGTAGAAAACTTAAAGGAACTTGTTGCAGTTTCTATGGAGTACGAAGAGCGCCCATTTGAAGAACTTGGCGAAGATGAAGAAATTTCACTTGCAGGATTTTTGGAAAAGGTTTCCTTAGTTGCAGACGCAGATGAAATTCCTGAAGTTGAAGATCATGGAGGGGTTGTTACGATGATGACACTTCACACCGCGAAAGGTCTTGAGTTTCCAACTGTTTTTCTGACAGGAATGGAAGATGGAATTTTTCCTCATTCCAGAACTCTTGGTGAAAAAGATGAGATCGAAGAAGAGCGAAGACTTGCATATGTTGGATTAACACGAGCACGTAAACGACTTTATATTTCACGTGCTGAATATCGTTCGACATGGGGAGCCCCTAATTACAATCCACCATCACGTTTTCTTGATGAGATTCCAGAAGATGTAATTGAGTGGCGCAATCAAGGACGATCATCGTCACCTTCACTTGTTACACGCACTCGAACTGCTACAACTGCGCCACCAAGAGCCACCGGCAAAAAGAGTGTCGCAATGGAGCTTGCAGTTGGTGAGCGTGTGTCACATGACACATTCGGATTAGGCACTGTTGTGGCAGTTGCTGGGGCTGGCGACAAAGCCGAAGCCACAATTAACTTTGGCCAGTACGGCGAGAAGCGATTACTGCTGCGTTATGCACCTGTTGAGAAACTATAGGATTACCCCGTATATAAGCCGGCCAATAGATTGTGAGCCCCAGTGGATCTCTTTGAATACCAAGCCCGAGACATCTTTGAAAAACATGGTGTACCTGTTTTAGCTGCAGCTATTGCGACAACAGCTGATGAAGCAGAGAAAGCAGCCACAGCAATTGGCGGCAAAGTAGTTGTCAAAGCTCAGGTAAAAGTTGGTGGGCGTGGAAAAGCAGGCGGAGTAAAGCTTGCCGAAAACCCTCAGGATGCTCGCGAAAAAGCTGGAGCGATTCTTGGAATGGATATCAAGGGTCACACTGTTCGCACGGTAATGATTGCAGCAGCAGCCCCTATCGAAGCTGAGTACTACCTTTCAATTTTGTTAGACCGTTCAAACCGAACCTTTCTTGTAATGGCATCTGTTTCAGGTGGAATGGATATCGAAGAGGTTGCACACACAGCACCTGAAAAACTGGCAAAGATTCCAGTGTCAGCTGTTGATGGCATCTCACTGGCAAAGGCACAAGAAATTGTTGCAGCAGCAGCTTTTCCGGCAGATGTTGCAGATCAAGTTGCGCAGGTATTGCTTAAGTTATGGGATGTTTTCCAGGGTGAAGATGCAACTTTAGTAGAAGTTAATCCGTTAGTTAAAACAAATGATGGAAAAATCATTGCACTAGACGGCAAGGTAACTCTTGATGAAAATGCTGATTTCCGTCAACCAGATCATCAGAGTCTGGTAGATGTAGATGCAGAAAATCCATTAGAGGCAGCAGCTAAGGAAAAGGGTCTTAACTACGTAAAGCTTGATGGACAGGTTGGAATCATCGGTAACGGTGCTGGCCTTGTAATGAGCACACTTGATGTTGTCGCCTACGCTGGCGAAAAGCATGGTGGAGTTCGCCCGGCAAACTTCTTAGATATCGGCGGCGGAGCATCTGCTCAAATCATGGCGGATGGCCTTTCAATTATTTTGGGAGACACAGATGTCAAGAGCGTTTTCGTAAATGTCTTTGGTGGAATCACAGCGTGTGATGCTGTCGCAAATGGAATTGTTCAGGCCCTTGAATTACTTGGTCCAAAGGCAACAAAGCCAATTGTTGTTCGCCTCGATGGAAACAATGTTGTTGAAGGACGTGCAATTTTGGCTAAGGCTGCACAGCCATTGGTAGAGCAGGCAGACACTATGGATGGAGCAGCAAATCGCGCTGCAGAATTGGCGGCTAAGTAATGTCTATCTTTATTAATGATGCAAGCAAGGTAATTGTTCAGGGAATGACTGGTTCTGAAGGAACTAAGCACACCCGTCGCATGTTGGCTTCGGGCACAAAAATTGTTGGCGGAGTAACACCTGGCAAGGGTGGGCAGGTTGTCGATATCGATGGCCACCAGCTTCCGGTCTTCAACACCGTTGCCGAAGCAATGTCTGCAACTGGTGCAAATGTTTCTGTTGTCTTTGTGCCACCTAAGTTTGCAAAGGCAGCGGTAATCGATGCTATTGATGCAACGATGCCATTAGTAGTTGTGATCACTGAAGGCATTCCAGTACATGACTCAGCAAGCTTCTATGCTTACTCGCAGACAAAGGGAACAACTCAGATCATTGGTCCTAACTGCCCAGGATTAATTAGCCCAGGAAAATCAAATGTTGGAATTATTCCGGCAGATATCACTGGTGCCGGCCCAATTGGCTTAGTGTCAAAATCTGGAACACTTACATATCAAATGATGTACGAACTTCGCGACATCGGATTTAGTACCGCTGTAGGAATTGGCGGAGATCCAGTTATCGGAACAACTCACATCGATTGCTTGCGCGCATTCCAAGATGACCCAGAGACAACAGCGATCGTGATGATTGGTGAAATTGGTGGAGATGCCGAAGAGCGTGCGGCAGCATTTATTGCCGAGTATGTAACAAAACCAGTAGTTGGTTACGTTGCAGGTTTCACCGCTCCAGAAGGAAAGACAATGGGGCACGCAGGTGCAATCGTTTCTGGTTCTTCCGGAACTGCTCAAGGCAAAAAAGATGCATTGGAAGCAGCGGGTGTAAAGGTTGGTCAAACACCTAGCGAAACCGCGCGTTTGTTACGCGCAATACTGGGTCGATAACAATGATGACGCGGGTACTTGGAGCTGCATTGCCTCAAGTCCTGCGTAGCGTCGCGTGGCTTTTACTTCCTACATCTTTTATCGCACTCCTTGCGTGGGCCACTGCAGGTAGTGCAACAGGAAATACTGGAGATCCTTTGCGTGCAGCGCTCTGGATTTGGATCGGCGCACACCAGATTCCTTTTTCATTAGCTCTACCACCCTCAGGTTTAGCTGGTTACCTTTCATACCTCCCACTAGGTGCGCTCATTTTTCCCGTACTTGCAATCCGTAACGGCATAGCGCGCACAATTGAACGCTTAGATAATGATTCATCATTAGTTGGTCCGGCTCGAGCAGTTTTTGCGGTCGGATATACCTTTTTTGCACTTCTGGCTTCGCTGTTTTCAAAGAATGAGGCAATAAAGCCAGTCTGGTATTTTTCAATTCTTTATGTTTTGCCATTTACGCTCTTGGTTGGTGCAACCGTTGGACGCAGAGTTGCTCTAGGTCAAGGATTTTTATTTGGTTCACGCATCATCGCCCTGCTGCTAGGTGCCTCTTCCATAATCTTTGGCCTGTGTTTACTGCTCAATATCTCTATGGTAAAGAACTTGACGACAGTTTTACAACCCGGCATTTTTGGGGGGCTGCTTTTATTACTGCTTAATATTTTGTATATTCCAAACGCAATTGTTGCCACACTTGCCTATTTTTCAGGAGTTGGTTTTGCAGTTGGATCGGGTACGTTGGTCTCACCGCTTTCATTTAGATTAAATAAGATTCCGGCAATGCCTTTGTTAGGCGCATTACCTGAAGGAAAATCAACAATCGCACTTATTGGAATCTCATTCATTATCTTTGCAGGCGCGCTTCTTGCTAGTTGGACTGTCGCTCTAAATCTTAAAGTTTTACAACAAAGCCTGATTGTTGCAATCGTCATTGCAGCTTTTGTCGGTTATTCAGGAAGCGGTGCGTTGATAACAGATGCAATGTCTGCAGTAGGTGTTTCTACATGGAAATTCACGCTGGCGTTAGCGGCTGAACTGACAGCGGGTGTGGCATTGGCGCTGTTCTTACCTCGATTGTTTAAGCGCGCATGAGAAAGCGAGTTGTAATCCTTGCTTCCGGAACAGGTTCACTTGCTCAAGCAATCATGGATGCCTCGGAACTTGAAATTCAAATCGTGGCGGTTGTGTCAGACAGAGCAGATGCCCAAGTTTTGGAGCGAGCGAAGAAGGCAAGTATCAATACTTCAGTTATTGAGTTAAAGGGTGATCGAGCCGCATGGGATAAGCAGTTGTTCAATCAGGTTGATCAGTATCAACCGGATTTGGTTGTTAGCGCCGGATTCATGCGAATCTTGTCCGCTGAGTTTGTGAGTACTTTTCCAACAATCAATAGCCATCCAGCGCTGCTTCCTGATTTTCCTGGTGCACATGCGGTCCGTGATGCTCTAGCTGCTGGTGTCACCGTGACTGGCACAACGGTTCATTGGGTCGATGCAGGAGTAGACACGGGACCAATCATTACTCAAATGGAAGTTCCAGTGGTGCCCGGCGATGATGAAGCTTCACTTCATGAGAGAATTAAGAAAGTAGAACGCGGTCTCATTGTTGCGACCATCGCTTTGATTACGCCAACACTGGAGACTATTTCACGATGAGAAAACCAATTCGCCGTGCACTTGTAAGTGTCTATGACAAAGATCGACTTGTTGAAATCGGTAAGGCATTAAGCGCAGCGGGTATTGAAATCTTATCTACTGGTTCTACGGCCAAGAATTTAGCGGATGCAGGAATTGCAGTAACTGAAGTAAGTACTTACACAGGATTTCCGGAAATTATGGGCGGGCGGGTCAAGACACTTCACCCACGAGTTCATGGTGGAATTTTGGCTGATCAAAATAATCCTGAACATTTAGCTGCAATTGCTGAGTTAGATATCAAGCCTTTTGATTTAGTCATTATTAACTTGTATCCATTTGCAGCCACAATTGCATCTGGTGCCAACTTTGAAGAAAGCATCGAGCAGATCGATATCGGCGGCCCATCAATGCTGCGCGGGGCTGCTAAAAACCACGGCTCGGTTGCTGTTATTTGTCAGACATCTCAGTACGACCAATTGCTAAATGCAATCAAAGCTGGCGGATTTACCCAAGTAGAGCGTCGCCAATTAGCACTTGAAGTGTTTCGAACAACAGCTGAATACGATTTAGCGATCGCAACCTGGCTGGGTCAATCCGATAGTAAGGAACTTCCGGATTGGTTTGGACAGATTTGGCACCGTGAAAACGCGCTTCGTTATGGGGAGAACCCGCATCAATCTGCTGCTATTTATTCTGGTGGCTCAGCGGGCATTGTTGGGGCGCAGCAATTACATGGCAAGGAAATGTCTTTTAACAATTACACAGATGCTGAAGCAGCATGGCGCGCAGTCCTTGATCATCGTGACCCTGCTGTAGCAATCATGAAGCACGCAAACCCATGTGGTGTCGCGGTGTGTGAATTGGGTGTGGCTGTTGCCTACCAACATGCACATGAATGTGATCCAGTATCAGCATTTGGCGGAGTCGTTGCAGCTAATCGAAAAGTAGATCTTGCTATGGCCGAGCCACTATCAAAGATTTTTACCGAAGTCTTAATAGCACCTGACTTTGATTCCGATGCACTCGAACTATTAATGAAAAAGCCTTCAATTCGAATCTTGAAGTGTGATGTGACTTCGATTAATCCAATTGAGTTACGCCCAGTATCTGGGGGAGTACTTTTGCAGACAACAGATTTAATTGATGCCGATGGTGATTTACCAGTTAATTGGAAACAGGTAAGTGGTCAGCCAGTTGATGTGCAAACTATGAAGGACCTTGAGTTTGCCTGGAGAAGTGTGCGTTCGGTAAAGAGCAACGCGATTTTGTTAGCAAAATCAACAGCTTCTGTTGGAATTGGAATGGGACAGGTCAATCGCGTTGATTCTGCTCGTCTTGCTGTTTCTCGTGCAGGTGATCGTGTTAAGGGATCAGTTGCTGCAAGTGATGCTTTCTTCCCATTTGCTGATGGGCTGCAGATCTTGATTGATGCTGGAGTAACAGCTGTAGTCCAACCTGGCGGAAGTGTGCGCGATGAAGAGGTTATTGCTGCTGCACAATTGGCCGGAATTGCAATGTTCTTTACTGGAACCCGACATTTTTCACACGCATAAATAGATAGGCTTTAACCATGAGCGCACAGATTCTAGATGGCAAAGCGGTTGCATCAGCAATCAAGGCAGAACTGGCAAGCCGCGTAGTAGCACTCAAAGCTAAAGGAATTACCCCAGGGCTCGGAACCGTTTTAGTAGGAGATGACCCTGGATCACATTCTTACGTGGGCGGAAAGCATCGCGATTGCCAAGAGGTTGGAATCAATTCAATTCGAGTTGATTTACCAGAGAGTGCAACTGAAAAAGATATTTTGGCAGCAATTGCAGATTTGAATTCTTCTAAGGAGTGCACCGGATACATCGTGCAACTGCCTTTACCAAATGGAATCAACACGCAACGAGTTTTGGAAGCGATTGATCCAAATAAAGATGCTGATGGTTTGCATCCTCTAAATCTTGGTCGATTAGTTGCTGGATATGACGCCCCATTGCCATGCACACCACGTGCAATTGTGGCTTTGCTTGATCACTACAAAATTTCAACTAAGGGCGCCGAAGTAACTGTGATTGGTCGGGGATTAACTGTTGGTCGTCCACTTGGCTTGCTTCTGACCCGCAAGCAGGAAAATGCAACCGTCACCTTGACTCATACAGGTACAAAAGATTTAACGAAGCACACAAAAAGCGCTGACATCATCGTTGCTGCAATTGGTCAGTCACATTTCTTGAAGGCAGAAATGATTAAGGAAGGCGCAGTTGTAATTGATGTTGGCATTTCACGCACCGCAACAGGTTTAGAGGGTGATGTGTGTCCTGGGGTGTATGAAAAAGCTTCCTATGTTTCTCCAATGCCTGGTGGAGTTGGTCCAATGACTCGTGCAATGTTGCTGACAAATGTGGTTGATGCGTGCAGCTAGATAACCGCATTCTTTCGACAATTAGTTACGTCGCTGTCCTGATCGGGGTGGCTCTTGGGGCCTCTGGCATAGTGCGAGGTGGATCACTTTTTATCGCAGCGGGCACCTTGGGGGTCGCACTGAAATCTCGTAATTTTCGGCGCATAGAGTTTTATTTGCCCGTTGTTATCGCACTAGCCCTTTTTGCGCTGGCAATTGCACTTCCTCGTGGACGATAGAGTTCACCTATTCTCACATACGCATGAATGGAGTCGCTATGGGTGGCAAAGTCACAGTAGTCGGTGCAGGTTTCTACGGTTCAACAACAGCTCTTCGCTTAGCTGAATATGATGTTTTCGATACCGTGGTTTTAACCGATATCGTCGAAGGAAAGCCCGAAGGTTTGGCTTTAGACATGAATCAATCTCGTTCAATTGAAGGTTTTGAAACAAAGATAATTGGCGCAACAACAACTGCTGAAGGTGCTGGCTATGAAGCTACAGCTAATTCAGATGTAGTTGTCATTACTGCAGGACTTCCTCGCAAGCCAGGTATGAGCCGCATGGATCTAATCGGTGTTAATGCAGGGATCGTCCGCGGAGTTGCAGAAAATATTGCAAAGCATTCACCAAACGCTGTCATTATCGTAGTTTCAAATCCGCTTGATGAAATGACAGCCCTTGCACAAATTGCAACAGGATTTCCAAAGAGCCGCGTAATGGGTCAGGCCGGAATGTTGGACACTGCGCGCTTTACAAACTTTGTTGCCGAAAAGCTCAAGGTCAAGGTTGCATCAGTCAAGACTCTGACACTTGGTTCACATGGTGACACCATGGTGCCAGTGCCAAGTCGCTGCACAGTTGATGGTAAGCCGCTTAGCGATCTTCTTTCACAAGCAGAAATTGCAGATCTTGTTGATCGCACACGAAATGGTGGCGCCGAAGTTGTTGCACTTCTTAAAACTGGTTCTGCTTACTACGCACCATCTGCAGCTGCAGCCCGTATGGCAAAGGCTGTTATTGAAGATTCAGGTGCGGTAATGCCTGTGTGCGCATGGGTTGATGGCGAGTACGGAATTTCTGGTGTCTATCTTGGTGTTGAAGCCGAAATCTGTCGCAACGGTATTAAAAAGGTTGTCGAAGGCACATTGACTGATTCCGAAGTTGCAGCACTTAAAGAGGCGGCAGAAGCGGTTCGTGCAAAGCAAGCAGATGTTCAAACGCTGTAATTAATTTCTAGCTGTACACATAGGGGAGTAACGATGAGCAAGATCAAAGTAACGGGCACGGTTGTTGAACTAGATGGCGATGAAATGACCCGCATTATGTGGCAGTTCATCAAGGATTCCTTGATCTTGCCTTACTTAGATGTGAATCTTGAGTACTACGACTTAGGTATGGAACACCGCGATGCAACTGATGATCAGGTAACAATTGATTCAGCGCGCGCGATTCAAAAGCATGGCGTTGGTATCAAGTGCGCAACCATTACTCCAGATGAAGCTCGCGTTGAAGAGTTTGGCCTCAAGAAGATGTGGAAATCTCCTAACGGAACAATCCGCAACATTCTTGGTGGCGTAATCTTCCGCGAACCAATCATCATCAGCAATGTTCCTCGTTTGGTTCCACACTGGACTAAGCCAATTGTTATCGGCCGTCACGCATTTGGTGATCAGTACCGCGCAACAGATTTCAAGGTTCCTGGTCCAGGAAAGCTAACAATTTCATTTGTCCCTGAAGATGGATCTGCGCCAATTAATACTGAAGTTTTTAACTTTGAATCCTCAGGTATTGCCATGGCGATGTATAACGTTGATGATTCAATTCGCGACTTTGCACGTGCATCTCTCAACTACGGACTTCTTCGCAAGTTCCCAGTTTATCTTTCAACCAAGAACACAATCCTTAAGGCATACGACGGTCGCTTCAAGGACATTTTTGAGGAGATCTATCAGGCTGAGTTCAAGACACAGTTTGAAGCTGCAGGTATTTGGTATGAGCACCGCTTGATCGATGACATGGTTGCTATGTCATTGCGGATGGAGGGTGGCTACGTTTGGGCATGTAAGAACTATGACGGCGATGTTCAATCTGACACAGTTGCACAGGGTTACGGTTCACTTGGTTTGATGACATCTGTTTTGATGACTCCAGATGGAAAGATCTGTGAGTCAGAGGCTGCTCACGGAACTGTTACACGTCACTACCGCGATCACCAAGCAGGTAAGGCAACGTCAACAAATCCAATCGCTTCAATCTTTGCTTGGACTCAAGGTCTTGCACACCGTGCAAAACTTGATGACAACGCAGAGCTTGCACAGTTCTGTACAACGCTAGAGCGTGTATGTATTGAGACGGTTGAACAAGGAAAGATGACTAAGGACTTGTCACTATTGATTTCAAAGACTGCTCCGTACCAAACAACCCAGGAGTTCTTGAACTCAATTGATGAGAATCTTAAATTAGCAATGGCTTAACAGCCTTAGAACATTAAAAAACCCGCGGTGGCCACTGGCTACCGCGGGTTTTTTAGTTAACTATTTAAATACGCTCACCAGTTGTTGAGTTGAACAAGTGAACAGATCCCTTAACAGCCTCGACCGTAATTGTCTCGCCTGGCTTTGGAGGATTCTTTGGATCCCAGCGAACAATTACTTGCGCGCCTTCATCTGATGCATTAGCAAACTTAACTGTTGAATCAGCTGGCTTTCCGTATACGAAAGCATCTGAACCAAGTTCTTCAACAACTTCTACAAGAACGTGGAAGCCCTTTGATGATGGGGTGAAGCCTTCTGGGCGCACACCAACAGTGACAGATGATCCGGCAGCTGCTGGAACATCAATTGCTAGATCGCCAAGCATTGCCTTGCCACCGCTCACAGGAGCGATAAGTAGGTTCATGGCAGGGGAACCAATGAAGCCCGCAACGAAAGCGTTTGCTGGGTTGTCATAAAGATTACGAGGTGTATCAACTTGCTGTAGCAAGCCATCCTTCAATACTGCAACGCGATCGCCCATAGTCATAGCTTCAACTTGGTCGTGTGTTACATAAACAGTTGTGATTCCTAGACGACGCTGCAATGCAGCGATCTGTGTACGAGTTGCAACACGCAACTTCGCATCAAGGTTTGATAGTGGTTCATCCATAAGGAATACCTGTGGCTCGCGAACAATTGCGCGACCCATTGCAACGCGCTGACGCTGTCCACCTGAAAGAGCTTTTGGCTTGCGCTCTAGGTATGGCTCAAGGTCAAGCAACTTTGCTGCTTCTAGAACACGACGATCGCGTTCTTCCTTTGGAGTTCCTGCGATCTTTAGCGCGAATCCCATGTTCTCTGCAACTGTCATGTGTGGATACAGTGCATATGACTGGAACACCATCGCGATGTCGCGATCTTTTGGTGCAACATTTGTTACATCGCGATCGCCAATTAAAATTCTGCCGCCATCGATCTCTTCAAGTCCTGCCAACATACGAAGTGATGTTGACTTACCGCAACCTGATGGTCCAACAAGAACTAGAAACTCTCCATCATTAACGGTGAGGTTTAACTTGTCGACTGCAGGTGCAGTTGTTCCTGGGTAGATACGTGATGCGCCATCAAAAACTACTGATGCCATGAGATTGCTCTCCTTCTCCGGGCAGGTACGTGCCCGACGGTCCGAGGATGAAGGTGATGGCCGGTTGACCAACGGCGCAAGGTTACGCATAAACGCCGATTAAGGGAAGATCTGGCCCCGCGCCACGGGCGGCTGCTCGTATACTTCTCACATAATGGAGTCTCACTCGATAGCTTCACTTGTTACCGATTTAGCCACAGTCGCCGGGCTGATTTTGTTGGCCGCCCTTTTTGTAGCTGCTGAAATCGCACTGATCTCACTTCGCGAAAGCCAAATTCGACAGCTCGCTAGCCGTGGAAAACGTGGCGCTCGCGTTGCCAAACTTGCCGAAAACCCCAACCGTTTCCTAGCGGCCGCTCAGGTTGGCGTCACCGTCTGTGGATTTTTATCTGCCGCCTTAGGCGCTGAGAAACTTGGCGGTTATGTAATCCCATGGCTGGAAGGTCGAGGCGTTTCTGCGGGTTGGAGCAACACCCTTTCTATTGTTGGCGTGACATTGATAATTGCTTATTTCTCCTTGGTATTTGGCGAGTTAGTACCAAAGAGATTGGCGTTATTTCGC
>Ga0136641_1001040_pt1 | contig 11605 bp, 14 predicted proteins | sample EliLak1302023Y_FD_115312 | JGI IMG/M metagenome (GOLD analysis project Ga0136641, IMG submission 115312) | Freshwater microbial communities from Elizabeth Lake, Yosemite National Park, California, USA - 13020-23Y | ecosystem: Environmental > Aquatic > Freshwater > Lake ...
CGCAAGGGCCAGCGCCAGAGTCGCAAGGGAAATGCCCGTCATAAGTAGGGATGTTGTTAAAACAACTAACACAGAAAGTCAAAAAATCCAAGCCCATTTCTTTTTATAGACCTGGTCGTGTGATTCGTGCCAGAAATACAACATATAAATTAACTAAACCCTATGGGAAAATCAAGGATGGCCGGTTCAGCCCCCAGTTGACACCCGCTGAGATGCTAGCAAAAGGCGTTTTTGAAGGACGTTATATAAATAATGATACAGCGGAATTCCCGCGCCAGTGGTACGAAGGGGCTCTTGCAAAAAAGAAACTCAGTCCTGAAGGAGCCAATCCGGAGATAAACATGTTTAAAATAAAAAGCCGTCTTCCGCTCGAACAATGGCGTTTAAATGGCTGGGTACCTTCATCTAAACGGGTAACGAGAAGAAAGCAGTATGATATTCTTTCTTCCAGCAAGAATCCCGACACCAAAGGGTGGTTTCAATGGTATTGCCGGTACTTTCTTGGTCGCCGTCTACCTGAACTTGACACAGTCCAAAAGAAACGTTGGATAGCCTTCACACGCCATGCCGGAGCAGTCCGAAAGAATTGTACTGCTGGAAATCTAAAGTGTAGACCAAGGCAACGACAGGCGCTCTTACAATGGGCCTACAAACCAACAATCTAGTTAAAATAAGTATACCAGAGTAGAATGACCAATATAAGAAGAGGATATTTTGCCAGACAAGGAAGACAGGCTTCTGTAGCAACAGGCCCTGAAATAAATCATTTTAATATGGAATATGATAATAAGCCCGATACTATAGTTTTAATAAACGCACATGGTGGAGCAGGGAACATAACAAATACAATAAATCTTCCTCCAAATATAATAGTTGGTTCACCTTGGGATGCTCATGATAGAAGTACTACATTAAGAGATGAAGCAAATCCGTATATATCTTTTAATTGGAATAATTTACTACATAGATTTAATAAAAATGATAACATAGATTATCCAACTTGGCATTTTTATAAAAATAATTTTCCTGATAAAGATATTGATGTAGGTGATGTGTTTGATGATATAATCTGGTTTTCTGAAGATAAACGTGTGCCAAATAAATTCGATTATTACTTTAGACAACATATTTCAGATGAGGTAAGAGTTAATAACAAAAATAGATGTTCATTAAGTCAAGTTATTCAAGCAATAATGAATAACGATAATTACAGTTCAAGTGAAAAAACTCTAATATTAGTATCTACGTGTGATAATAATAATACACGTGAAATGTATAGTATTGTGATTAATAAAGATATGAGCTTACGAAATTATGAAGATTTTCAAAATCAAGATACTTTTGTACCAATAATTAGTCTTTGTACACTTGGTCTTATAGCATCGGCTTTTTATATGCTTAAATCAAGATAACTGCCGAACTTTGCGCGTTTTCTTCGTATCACAGTCCTTTGCTCTACCAATTAGGGCACAGCCTAAACGCTTTCCAGAATGACCAGTTGTTAAAGAATCCTCTTCTCCTCCTTTACCCAAATCATCAGGGTCAGCGTGGACAATAAGAGTTCTGCCTAGTAAATCTAAAACAGTTACACCTGTTAGTTTGAAATTATAGGTATAACCGATACGACTGATATTTCCGAGGTCTCCTGTATGTCTTTCTTCACCAGAAGCAGGTGTTCCGCCATGATTACGCTTAGGTCCCTTCTCATAATGAGAACATGCTCCTAAACAGCCTTCACCCCTTAGGTCGCCATTGGTATGAATGTGAAAACCATGTTCTCCGGATGGAAGCTTTGTGAATTTTGCCTTAATAACTAAGCCTGTCGTAGTATCCTCAAAAGTTGCTTCACCTTCTACACCTCCTTCTCCTTTGAAAACGGCAATTCCTTTCATTTCTATTGTGCGTTTAGACAAAAAGAAAAGCAAAATATTACTATTAATATAGGATAGAATGAAATCCCAACTTCATTATAAGAATATCATATATGTAACATCCCATCATATTCTTGCAGTATATGCTCTTTTTCATCTTTCATCCATTTTTTCCTACAGATTAATGCTTGAACTAATTCTTTCAATACAAATGAGTGGAATGCTTGGAATAACTGCTGGAGCACATCGGCTTTGGTCACATAAATCCTATGAGGCTGCTTGGCCAGTTCGTTTTGTCTTCATGTTAGCAAATTCGGCCGCACACCAGGGTTCAATCTATCAATGGACAAGAGACCATAGAATGCATCACAAACATACAGATACAGAATTAGACCCTCATTCAATTCAATACGGTTTTTGGTATTCTCATGTTGGCTGGATTTTTTTCAGAAAAACAGATAAATTTCGTATTGCTTCGCAATTAATATTGATGGACGATATCAAAAAAGACCAAATTGTTATGTTTCAACACAAATATAATTTTATTCTTTCTCATCTTTTCTGTTTTATTCTTCCAACCTTGTACGGGCACTATGCGTGTAATTCAGCATGGATAGGATATTTCTATTTTGGAGTTCTTAGATGGATTCTCCTTCTTCATTCAACTTGGTGTGTTAATAGTGTTGCCCATATGTGGGGATCAACTCCTTATAATCCTAAAATATCTCCAAGACAAAATATGCTTACAAGCATAGTGGCAGTCGGTGAAGGATGGCACAACTATCATCATACTTTTCCGTATGACTATAGAGCAAGTGAATTTAATTGGAATAGTGAATGGAATCCAACAACATTATTGTTGGACGGATTATCATCTGTTGGCCTTGTCTGGAATAAAAAGGTAGGACATCCAGAGCAACTGCGTTAAGACTTAAAAAGAAACCCCTAGACTAACATTGTGAAGGAGTGTTACTCATTCGCAAAGGTCTTTTAGCTCAATTGGTAGAGCGCCGAGCTGTTAACTCGGAGGTATTGAGATCGAAGCTCAAATGGACCGAAAGTTCTGAAATAGTTAGACTATTTGAGAATTTTAAACAGATGAATAATTAATAGCTTGCCACTTAATTGTTTTTCCAGTTAATGGATGATTAACATAATTTTTGTCATTATTTTCGCGTAATTTTATGACATAATCCATATCAACTAAATCGGGATGGACATACCAATCTTCATATGGGCAATCTTCATTATTTACATCTTCAAAAATACAAACATAGCCCCGTTTTTTAAAAATTTGTCTTGATATTTCTCTTGTATTACAAATATTTCCGCGGAAAGTATCATGTTCAAATGTTACAGTGGCAAATTTATACGTATCCAGTATTTCAGCATCAAGCTTTATTAATGCATTTATAGTAGAACCGTCATTTTCATCTAAATCTATTTGTAAGTAATCAATTGATAAAGGAACATTATTACTTTCAAATACTTTCTTATAATCTATTTTTCTGGCATCATTTATAAGATGAATACTATTTGGCCTATATTTTTTGTATAATGGTAAATATTTACTGTCATATTCAACCATGATACCCTTCCAATTGTATTTATTTTCCATTAAATATGTGTTATTAATCTCTATCGGATGGTTGGAACCGATTTCTAAGAAATAACCATTTTGTTTTTCTTTGAGAACATATAACACAAATCTATCCTGATTTGCTTGCCCAAGATACATTATATTTAATATAAATAATATATAGTAATAAATTAACCGCAATTTTTAAAATATTATGTTCATGAGACTTATAAGAATTTTGTATTCATAGTAAACGAAGTTACACCAGCAGCCGTACCACACAAGAAAGTTCCCCAGGCCATATCTGTTAAAGTCATTTGAAGCGTATATCCCCTCAGTGTGGCATAATTCGTCAAATCATATAAACCATACATAGAGAACCCTAATGTGGCACCGACTGCGAATGCTTTGGCTGGATTTTTGGCGATGCTTTCAGAAGCAATCTGAAATACAAAGTACCATATTGCCAGAGCAATTAGAATATAAACAGCCAGAGCTGGTAGAAATCGAATTGTCAACGGTGACTTCTGAATCTCGGCAAACAGGTTCTGATAATACGAAAACTTGGAGCCCAACCACATCGCATCTAAGAATAAGCATACCCCGAGAATCAGCGCAATCTTTTTGACCTCTGTCAGCATCTCTAATTAACGGGATATAAAACCAGCCGACCATCAAAAATTAATGACAGAGGAGAATATTTCTCTAGAAGCTTTTTCAAGCCTTCTTCAAGGAATAACCTATATTCTTGCAAGAAGCGACACTACATGGATTCCGTATGAATTTCTTCCTTCAACAGTTCAAACGAAGATGTTGCTATGTGGCTCAAATAAGAGTCCCATTTTCTTGACAGACTGGAAGTATATTCTACAGAATCCGGGAATGGGTGACTGGTCTGTAATTTGTTCTATTATAAAGCATCTGCCTGCGCCCGCTATTTTATTCATAACGCATGATATCCATGTTCCACCTCAAGCTCTTGCTTTTTTTCAAAAGATTGCTCCCAGCATAGGATGTTCCATTATTATTGAACGGACTGAGGCCCAACTGGCAACTATTAATTTTCAAGCAATGGATGCTATGTTTTTTCCTGTTATCCCTGTCCAGCAGATTCAGTCAATGACCGTTGTGTTCCAGCAGATTATGCGTGGACTACCGGCCATGAAAGCGATTGATGCGACGTCGCTTCTTCAGCAAGTTGCGCCCCTCAAACTGGGTCTTGTCTTAGCAAAAAATCCGGAGGGGAAATGGCGGATTTTCTGGTATCGGCCAGATGAGTCTAAGGCACCGAATGAGGGATTATTGAAAGGACAAATTGCCTCATGGTTACGCGCCTTTGCAGCACTTATGGAATAAGTTAAGCATGTAATATTAATATAATCTGTTATGAACAGCTTGTATTAATTATCTTTAAAAAAGCAAAAGCGCTTAGAAGAAGCGTTTCTTAGCGCTTAGAAGAAGCGCTTGCCGCCCTTGCGCGTGCCCTTGGCGCCCTTGTGGAAGAGCTTGAATGTGCCCTTCTTCGGCTTGTAGCCGGAGGCAAACAAGTGCTTGACCGCCTTCTTGCCGAGCATCATCTTGCGACGGCTTACGATGCGTCCGTGCTTGTTGAGTACGAGGTCCTTCTTTGTGAGTCCACCGCTCGTGTGGGCAGCTGTTCCGTGGTAAACCTGAGCCTTTGATCCAGTAGCGGGCATTTATATTAAGGGCCAAGATTTTTATGATTGGTCCATCGGGAGACAATTTTCAAGCAGACCCAGCGATGCCGGTTGCCGATTTTCCAGAGGTATAGTGCTTTTTACAACCTTCTCCTCAAACCATCCGCAGAACACCTCTACATCTTCCGCGGTATTCATACTCTTTGCCCTTTCCACACCCTTTGTCGACATTTTTTGATAAAACTTCAGATCCTTCTTTAGTTTACGTAAACTAGCAATTATGCCAGGAATGTCGCCCCGTTCATGGTAAATAGCAGCATCTCCACACGCCTCCTTAATTCCCGTCAGGGGAGTGGCAATAACAACAATGCCCGAAGACATCGCTTCAATGGCCACGCGCCCATAGGTTTCCCATTCGCTCAGTATTAATAGGACCCAAGTTTTCTCATATACAGACTTAATATTTGGTGTGTGCGGATAATATGTTAAATTGTCGTAGTTTGTATTGGTAATCTGTTTATCGTAGCCCCCAAGAACACCGAGAAACTGGAAATCAGGAGCCTTCTCTGCTAGTTCCACCAGATGTTTACCACCCTTGTTCTGATTACAGTTAATCAGAGTTACAAATGTAGGTTTTTTCTGTTCACTAGGAATCGTATACATTCGCCAGTCTACCGGAGGATGAAGCATCATTGATTGGTCCTTCCAGTCCTCTTTATAATAGTCCTTCATCCAATTCGTATTAAACAGGACCCAGAAGCGGTCACCGAGAGGGCCCAGGTCATTCCAATACGTCCGTTTAATAGCATATGTATGGATACAGTCCAAGAACGCTGTCTGAAACTTCTTGGCTAAGCGAACAGCAGCGGGCTTATAAATCAGCGTGCAGGCTCCAATAACGTGCGTGCGGGGAAGCAGTGTATTTAATAAGGCTCGGTCGCGCAAATCAAAACACCGGACACCTTCATAATTACACGGCGGAAAACCGGGAACACCTACCCACACTTCATGACCCCGAGCTAAAAGAGCCAAGTTCATTGCGTGCGTACACATTTCATTGCCGGAAGCCCAATACGGCGGATATCCATTTGTTATCCAGACAATACATTTTCCCGAAACTGTGGGGGCGTGGACATCTGACTCATTCCAATACGGTAAAGCATCCAATTCTGCTCGTGGTCTGCTTAAGAGATAAGGTGGTCTTTCAAAGAGAAACACTGAAAGAACACCAAGTACAATAACAATAAAAAGTAGTTTATCCCATTTCATTCCCTATCCTTTATTCAGAAAGATTACTCAAAGTCTTCACAACATACAATCCGTGATATCCGAGAGCGGCAAATCCGAGCATGAGCAACATCTCAAAGAATCTTCTGCTGGTCTGCTTACCATAAAAGCCAATCACCATCAAAACCGGTGCGACTAGCAAAACATGGATTAAATTTATCCAGCCACTTTCGTAGTCAGCACGACTATAGAACTTATATGCGTGATAGAAGAAGATACCAATGCCTACAGCTCCGACCCCCATGAAAGCCGACTGTGAAAGCTTCTCCCGTGCTAGACCGATATATATTAGCGCAGGCGCAATAGCAAGAGCATGTCCCACTGAAACATAAAAATGCGCGTCCATTCCTACTATAGACCCGCATCTTTTAAGGAAGCAGGAGGATTCCGTACCCATTCCATCATAAGCACCGGGTCTGGTTTCACTTTCTGCTCGACACACACAAGAGCATATTTCATAAAGCGGTAAATATTGTTGGGTTCATAGACACCGGCTAAATGAAGAATAAAATCACCGGGGGCCCATGCCTCGTAGCCTTCCTTCGGGAATAAGTAGGCATTGATACACTTATAATCACGCCGAAGCTCAATTCCTGCTTGAATCTCAGGATCCTGTTGCCAGACCCGAATCATTCCAGCATTCTCCCACCAGCCATGGTATAACAAATCTGTCTGTTCACCTGTTTCCTTTAGCCAGCGCTTCACTATCGGTGACCCGCCTCGTGCCAGAATCTGGCCACTGTTAATATTGGCACAACCATCTAGCCACCAGGCAGCATCCTTACCTGCTCCTTGGGGAAAAATCCGCTCAATAAGTGTTTCCAGCCGAATTTCAGGGTTTGTTACAAGACTATCCGCATCGGAGAACCAAATCCAATCATACTTGTCCATCACGGAAAGAAAGAAGGGAATCTTTGACCATGGAATAGGACGTTCGCGGTCCCAGAATTCCTCTCCACCGAGAACAAAATCATATCCCCACTTTGCAGCATAGTCACGCTTGCTCTTAAAACCCGGCTCCATAGCCCGACTATAATCCGGTCCAATACAGAGGGTAACAATCGCAATCTTCATCCTGCCATACCTTCAGTGTTTCCTCTTAATATTTAACCACAGTAACAAAAAATTGAACCCGTGCCCTGCCGGAATAAAAGGCAGATAAAATGTATACCCGAAACAATAATAATGAAATTTGTTGTAATTTATGTAACCTTGTTGTCTCCGGAGACAAGGCCAGTACGATGCACTACCACATTAAGCGTCAGCATCAGGAGCGCCTAGACCATGTCTGTAAGTACTGTGACAACTATAAGACATACCAGAAGTCATTACTGGACCAGCACATCAAGAACAATCACGCTGATAAGTTGATTCTACACACGCAGTCTGTTAATATGCTAAAGAGTTACGATTGTCCTTTCTGTCCGGTGAAGTCAACAAATAAGGGAAATCTAAAGACCCATCTTGCTAGAAACCATGCGGAATGGATTGAGACGTATCATGCTAACAAGTGTTGCCAGCACTGTGGGGCAGGTGGTAAGGATGGTAAGGCTGCTAAGTCGGCCACATCCTATTATTACCATTGCTTGGATTGTGTTCCCTCAACTAATAATGAGGTATCAGAAAAGATTAAGTTGGCACTGAAGTAGTGAACTAAAGACGAACCCGCTTAATAGAGTAGGGGCGATGAAAACTGACATTTTTTGTGATGGTTCTGCTCGTGGTAATGGACAGAAAGGAGCACGAGCAGGTTACGGTGTAGCAGTTTTGCTGGATGGCTTTATTTTCAAAAAGATTTCAGTCAAGCTTCCAGCAGAAGAACCACAGACCAATCAACGGGCGGAACTTCAGGCATTTTATCATGCGTTTCGCATTGTAAAGGAAAGACAAAGCCCGACTACAATTTATACAGACAGTATGTATTCTATAAATTGTATTACAGTTTGGGCTACTGGATGGAAGAAGAAGGGTTGGAAGAAAGCAGATGGAAAACCCGTTCTTCATTTGGATATTATTGAACCAATGGTCGCACTCTATGAAGAAATCAAACCTCTTCTGGAAATAAAACACGTGAAGGGGCACCAAAAAGGCAACAGTTATGAGGCGCAGGGTAACAACTTGGCAGATGAACTTGCTACGCAGGCAGCGGATTTGTAAGATTAAAAAGGTGACAATGTGTTCCATGTTACCATACCAGTATTTGTGACTGTAGTATTATTCGCAGTATCAGTTAATAATCCAGTACTTGCTTCCAATAGCAGTAGTTGCGTTTGGCCTGCTGTAATTGCTGAAATATTTGTTCCAGCACTTTGTGTTACAGTTAGGGCTATTGTTGGAACTGTAAAATTTCCAGTATACACAGCGACACCTTTGACATAACGGAAATTAGTTATATATCCTGTAAATTGTTGTGGATATCCACTTTCAGCAAAGGCACCAATAAATAAATCAGTGCTTGTAGTGTCTGTATATGTAAATGTTGCTCCTTGACTGCTTGTTTTAGCAATTCCGTCATAATAAAATGTCCATGCCGATGTCCCATTTCTAACAAGAGCAATATGATGCCATGTATTTAAGGATGGAGCAAAGCCATAATTTGCTAAAAATGTAGGTGTAGCAAGTGAAAATCCACCCCAATAAGTATTTATTCCTATTTGAACACCGCCATATCCTCCACCACCAGTCCGAGTAGTCATTATAGAATTATTACCACTATTTTGTACTGTTTGATAAAACCAACATTCATATGTGACTGAATCTGTACTGGGTGCTGTTACAGAAGCAGATAAGTATTGATTTCCCGCAAACGGCGCTATTGGTTCATATGTAAATTGTAGGCTTCCAAAAATAGCAGGTAATTAAGTCAAACTCGGTTTTACAACACCCACATGAGGCGACCCGGCAGGATTGGTAAAAAACGCATGGCCAGCCGGTAAATCCGCAGTTAAGCCCCATTTCTGCGCTAAATAGGATTCAAGTTGTTGTCTGTTGGAATCACTCATTGTTCCTGTATAGATTAGGATTTCTGCTACTTCGCCATAGGTATTAAATCCATCACCGTTTCCAATCATAACAGCTGTATCTTGTTCATCAAATGTATCATAAGTAGACGGTGTGGCACCAGTACCAGTTATATATACTGTTTTCACAGACGCAATACGTGTTCCAATCTGAATTGCCCATTTAGGCGATGTAACATAATGAGATTCGTATGAACCAAATTGATAAAAATTAAAATAGGATCCATTATATCCAAGACTTTGCGATGATGATTGCGAAGTTCCAAGTGAAAGTACACCAAATAGTCCTGCAGCCAGCGGTTTCCAAACAGCAACAAGTGTAAAATCGCCTGTTCCCACAGCAGAAGCAATGGATGTAGTGGCCCAACTTCCATCAAAGACCATGGTCCTTTTATTATGCTGGAATGTTGTTCCATATACCATCGCATTAATTACCGAAACAGGCCGATTATTTCCCGATTTATCTGTCCATCCACTTACAAATAAAGGACCAGTGACTGTGCTAGAATCCGAAGCATCCAGCCATAAAGCACAGCCAGGTATGCTCTTTGGTGAAAACACAGTGTAGTAAGCAGTTCCTGTGATTCTCTGTTGTTGTAAAGCAAATCCAGTTGTAGTTTTTCTTATTGGCATTCCTAATTGAACGACAGATTATCAAATTGCGATTTTTTTAAGTTTTCCCGCAGGCTCTGCTCCATCCAACCAAAGTTTACAGCCAGCAATATCTGTCGGCGTAAATCCATACGCATATGAACGAACTGGCACCCTTGTCAGTACTGGCATATTCTACTTACAAACAACTATAATTATGTTAAGCCAAAGCGACCCTTATTCGCATTATAATTTGTCGTAACATCACCAAGTGAAATCGCATCATCGTAAATTTTAATAATCGCAAGACGGCCACCCCAATATTCCGGATTATCCCAGCGTCTCATTAAGTGAATACCACCTCCGCTAGATACAGGAGTTTGACTTGTTGCGTATGTTTGAGTAAGAACATTATTCACATATAATTTCACATTTGACCCATCGTATGTTCCAACAAGATGATACCAGCCATTTGCTGGTAAGGTATATCCGGGCGCTGTAACATTCCAGTTATTATTGAAGAATCCAACCTGTAATTCAGGTGGAGTCGCACCATTTAAGGTTCCAAGAAAAAAATTAATGGCACCGCTAGCAAAGAATTCCGATAGAATACACGGTTGGCTACCAGTGAAAGTACCATTGTAATAATGCCACAATTCAATTGTCCATTTTATTAATACAGATAATGAAGCAGATGTCTTCGCATATTGACTACTGCTGGGAACAAATGATAAATAACCGCCATTTGCTGAAGAATACGTAGGTGAATTATATAGTGTTGTTGTCAAACCAGAACCAGCTAAATCATTCCATGTTGACCCAGAGCCAGAATATGATACTGGATTACCCGCATCTAAATGAAATAAAAGAATTGCTACAATTTTAGAATAAGTCGGAAATATAGCAGATGTGTGATATTGAAGCCCGGGTTTTTGAATAAATGTCAGAGCATTAACTGGGCGCCCGGGAAAATCTGCTGGAAGTGACCCAGTTAAACCCCATTTGTTAGCCAAATATCCTTCGATATCTTGACGCTGTGCTGTAGAAACACCGGCGGGATAATAGATAAATTCTGCTATGTTTCCAAAGAAAAACCTGTCAAGGAACGAACTTGAAAAAGTAACATATGATGTAGTGCCTTTAGCTGTATTGGGAGCAACAGTGTCAATAATAGCATATTTATTTAGATAATAAGATGATGTATAATTGGGATCGAAGTTTCCGTTTACATAATATGAATTAGTTAAATCCTCGTTGTTTCCTAGAGCCCCTTGAGTTCCTGTTAGAATACCACTACTAAAACGAATAGAAAAGTCGCCACCGGTAATATCAGGAAATGCTACTACATATCCCAAACTTTCGGTTGTGACCTTACAAACTACAAAAAAAGCAGACGATGAGGTCCATGTTATTTGATTAGCTGATTTTAATATGGGTTGTGTTGCGCTTGACGTAAAATTGACAACTGAGTATGGGCCATCAGTAATAACGGTGGGTACACCTTGAAGAGCCGAAAAATTATTCGCATTTCCCGATTTATCTTTCCAGACTGAAATATTTTGTCCCGAACTGAATGTCATGCTGGCAGCCGACGTATCC
>Ga0136641_1001041_pt1 | contig 11602 bp, 4 predicted proteins | sample EliLak1302023Y_FD_115312 | JGI IMG/M metagenome (GOLD analysis project Ga0136641, IMG submission 115312) | Freshwater microbial communities from Elizabeth Lake, Yosemite National Park, California, USA - 13020-23Y | ecosystem: Environmental > Aquatic > Freshwater > Lake ...
CAGCGCAGGGCACGAGGGCAAAGCAGCGGGGCGTGGAGGGCATGGTGGCGGATTCTAGAATCGAGGCCCACACGCCCCGTACACGCCCCGCCGGACGACCGCTCGCCAACCCGCGAGCAAGCCGGCCGGGGCGGTCTGCTTTCTGCGCTTCGATGCAACTCCCCCACATCCCCACCGGCCAGCGCTACACGCTGCCCCGCCCCACCGGCTCGGCCGACGCCCTGCTGCTGGCCCGCCTGGCGCGCCAGCACGCCGACGCCCAACGTGTGCTGGCGATATTCACCGCCGAGCCGTCCGACACCACGCGCCTGGCCGATGAAATCCCCTTCTTCGAACCCGGTCTGCGGGTGGCCGTCTTCCCCGACTGGGAGACCCTGCCCTATGACACCTTCAGCCCGCACCAGGACCTGATCAGCGAGCGCCTGGCCACGCTGTGGCGCATCCACAGCGGCGATGTCGATGTCGTGCTGCTGCCGGCCGCCACGGCGCTGACGCGCATCTCGCCGCCCAGTTTCCTGGCCGGCACCACCTTCCAGTTCAAGCAGAAATCCAAGCTCGACGAAGCCAAGCTGAAGGGCCAGTTGACGCTGGCCGGCTACCAGCACGTCAGCCAGGTCGTTACACCCGGGGAATACGCCGTGCGCGGCGGCCTGATCGACCTGTTCCCGATGGGCAGCCTGGTGCCCTACCGCGTCGACCTGTTCGGCGACGAGGTGGACAGCATCCGCACCTTCGACCCCGACAGCCAGCGCAGCCTGTACCCGGTGCCTGAAGTGCGCCTGCTGCCCGGCCGCGAGTTCCCGATGGGTGACGCCGCGCGCACCGCCTTTCGCGCCCGCTGGCGCGAGCAGATCGAAGGCGACCCGACGCGCTGCCGCCTGTACAAGGACATGGCCCAGGGCATCGCCGGCGGCGGCATCGAGTACTACCTGCCGCTGTTCTTCGACCAGCCCGGCACCATCTTCGACTACCTGGGCGAGCAGGCCGCGCTGGTGCTGCACGGCAAGGTGGACGAGGCGCTGGACGCCTTCTGGACCGACACCCGTGAACGCCACCGCTTCCTGCAGCACGACCCCGAACGGCCCATCCTGCCGCCGCCGGCGCTGTTCATGCCGGCCGAGGAATTCTTCGGCAAGACCCAGCCGCACGCCACGCTATCGCTGCGGGGCGTGGAGCCCACCAAGGGCTCGCAAGAGCCCGCTGCCGCGGTCTCGTGGGCGCGGCCGCTGCCCGACCTGAGCATAGACCGCGGCGCCACCGACCCGCTGGGCACGCTGGAAAAGCACATCCAGGCCACCGCCCACCGCGTGCTGCTGGTCGCCGAAAGCGACGGCCGCCGCGAGAGCCTGCTGGAACTGCTGCGCGACCACGGCATCGCGGTGCCCAGCGTCGACAACCTCGAAGAATTCATCACCGGTCCCGAGAAGGTGGCCATCGCCACCAACCCGATGGCCGAAGGCTTCCACTGGCTGGAACCCGAGCAGCAGATCTCCATCCAGTTCGTCACCGAGACCGAACTGTTCGCCACCACACCGCAGGCCCGCAAGCGGCGCAAGCAGGAGCAGACCAGCAGCGTCGAGGCGCTGATCAAGGATCTGTCCGAGCTGAAGGTCGGCGACCCGGTCGTGCACCTGAATCACGGCATCGGACGCTACAAGGGCCTGATCAGCATCGACCTCGGCGAAGGCGCTTCCGAATTCCTGCACCTGGAATACGCCGACAAGGCCACGCTCTACGTGCCGGTGGCGGCGCTGCACCTGATCGGCCGCTACACCGGCGTCAGCGCCGACGAAGCGCCGCTGCACAAGCTGGGTTCGCCGCAGTGGGACAAGGCCAAGCGCAAGGCCGCCGAGCAGGTCCGCGACACCGCCGCCGAGCTGCTGAACCTCTACGCCCGCCGCGCCGCGCGCGAGGGCTTCAGCCACCCCTTCACCGCGAAAGACTACGAAGCCTTCGCGACCAGCTTCGGCTTCGAGGAAACCGCCGACCAGCGCGCCGCCATCCACGCCGTCATCCAGGACATGGTCAGCCCCAAGCCGATGGACCGTCTGGTCTGCGGCGACGTGGGCTTCGGCAAGACCGAAGTCGCCCTGCGCGCTGCTTTCGTCGCCGTGCACGGCGGCAAGCAGGTGGCCATCCTGGCGCCGACCACGCTGCTGGCCGAGCAACACTTCCAGACCCTGACCGACCGCTTCGGCAAGTGGCCGGTGAAGATCGCCGAGCTGTCGCGCTTCCGCTCGGCCAAGGAAGTCAAGGTGGCCATCGAAGGCATCGCCGACGGCACCGTGGACATCGTCGTGGGCACCCACAAGCTGCTGTCTTCCGACGTGAAGTTCAAGCGCCTGGGCCTGCTGGTGGTGGACGAGGAACACCGCTTCGGCGTGCGCCACAAGGAAGCCATGAAGGCCCTGCGCGCCGAAGTCGACGTACTGACGCTGACCGCCACGCCGATCCCGCGCACGCTGGGCATGGCGCTGGAAGGGCTGCGTGACCTGAGCGTCATCGCCACCGCGCCGCAGCGCCGGCTGGCCATCAAGACCTTTGTGCGCAACGAAGGCAACAGCGTGATCCGCGAAGCCGTGCTGCGCGAACTCAAGCGCGGGGGGCAGATCTACTTCCTGCACAACGAGGTCGAGACCATCGAGAACCGGCGGCAGAAGCTGATGGAACTGCTGCCCGAGGCGCGCATCGCCGTGGCCCACGGCCAGATGCCCGAACGCGAGCTGGAAAGCGTGATGCGCGACTTCGTGGCCCAGCGCCACAACGTGCTGCTGTGCTCGACCATCATCGAAACCGGCATCGACGTGCCCAGCGCCAACACCATCGTCATCAGCCGCGCCGACAAGTTCGGCCTGGCGCAGTTGCACCAGCTGCGCGGCCGCGTCGGCCGCAGCCACCACCAGGCCTACGCCTACCTGCTGGTGCCCGATACACAGGGCCTGACCAAGCAGGCTGCGCAGCGGCTGGACGCGATCCAGGAGATGGAAGAGCTCGGTTCGGGCTTTTATCTCGCCATGCACGACCTGGAAATCCGCGGCGCCGGTGAGATGCTGGGCGAGCACCAGAGCGGCAACATGATGGAGATCGGTTTCCAGCTCTACAACGAGATGCTGAGCGAGGCCGTGCGTTCGCTGAAGGCCGGCAAGGAACCCGACCTGCTGAACCCGATGAGCGCCACCACCGAGATCAACCTGCATGCGCCGGCGCTGCTGCCCGATGCCTACTGCGGTGACGTCCACACGCGGCTGAACCTGTACAAGCGCCTGGCCTCGGCCGAGAAGCCCGAGCAGATCGACAGGCTGCTGGAAGAGATCACCGACCGCTTCGGCCGCCTGCCCACCCAGGGCCAGGTGCTGTTCGACACCCACCGCCTGCGCGTGCTGGCCAAGCCCTACGGCGTGCTGAAGATCGACGCCGGCCCCAAGCTGATGAACATCACCTTCCGCGCTAAGTCGCCCATCGACCCGCGGCGCATCATCGAGCTGGTGCAGAAGAACCGGGCGGTGAAGCTGGTCGGCAACGACAAGCTGCGCGTGGACCGCGAGATCGCCGCGCCGGCCGACCGGGTGCATTTCCTGCGCGACCTGCTCAAGGCCTTGGGACAACCGCTGGTGGCGGGCGCATGACGGCCGCCGTCGAATTCGAACCCGGCCTGATCGTGCGCGGCCGTGCTGCGCAGCAGCCGGCACTGGCGCTGTCCGACTTCAAGCTGGTCGCCTTCGACATGGACTCCACGCTGATCAACATCGAATGCGTGGACGAGATCGCCGCGGCGGCGGGCCGCAAGGCCGAAGTCGCGGCCATCACCGAGGCCGCGATGCGCGGCGAGATCACCGACTTCGCCGACAGCCTGCGCCGCCGCCTGGCCCTGCTGCGCGGCGTGCCGGTGGCGGCACTGGAGACCGTCTACACCCAGCAGTTGCGGCTGAACCCGGGCGTGGAACTGTTTGTTCAAGCGTGCCAGGCCGCCGGGCTGAAGACGCTGTTGGTATCGGGCGGCTTCACCTTCTTCAGCGACCGCGTCCGCGCCCGGCTGCGGCTGGATTTCGCCCGTGCCAACGTCCTGGAACTGGCCGACGGCCACCTCACTGGCGAACTGATGCCACAGCCCTGGGGCACGGTGGTGGACGGTGCCGAGAAGCGCCGGACGCTGCTGGAAGTGGCCGGGCTGCTGGGCATCGCGCCCGGGCAGACCATCGCCGTGGGCGACGGCGCGAACGACCTGCCGATGATGGCCGCGGCCGGCCTGTCCATCGCCTTCCACGCCAAGCCGGCGGTGCGCGAACAGGCGCTGGTGGCGGTGAACGAGGGCGGGCTCGACCGCGCGCTGACCGTTTTCGGCCGACGCCCTACTTGAGGTGCTTCGCCAAAAAGCCTTCCAGGCGATGGGCGAAGTCGACGCGGTTCTCCAGCTTCAGCCAGCCGTGTCCTTCGTCGTCGTAAACGGTCCAGACCTCGGGCGGGTGGCCGGCGGCTTTCAGCGCCTTCAGCAACTGCTGACCGTGCTCGATCGGCACGCGGCGGTCGGCGCCGCCGTAGGCCAGCATCAGGGGCGTCGTCATGCGCTCGGCCAGCAGCACGGGCGACACCGACTCGAGCATGGCAGCGTCGGCCACCGGGTCGCCGATCAGCCGCGGCAGGTCGTACTTGCGGCCTTCCTCCCACACGTCAGAGCTGCTGGACCACTTCAGCATCAGCCGCGGGTCGGCGACCGCCACCCAGGCCGCGGCACAGCGAAAGCGGTCGGCATCGCGTGCAGCGCCCATCAGCGTCGCGTAACCGCCGTAGCTGGCGCCAGCGATGCACACCCGTTTCGGGTCGACGAGGCCTTGGTCGACCGTCCACGACACGGCATCCAGCAGGTCGTCCTGCATCTTGCGGCCCCACTCGCGCCAACCGGCGCGGTACAGCGCGGGGCCGTAGCCGGTGCTGCCACGGAATTCGGGCTCGATGACGACATAGCCGCGTGAAGCCAGGAACTGCGCGTCGGCGCTCCAGTTCCAGCTGCGGCCGCGCACCCATGGCCCGCCATGCACCAGCAGCACGGCCGGCCGCGGGCCGGCAACCGAGGCCGCCGGCGTCGTCACCCACAGTGGAATCTCCAGGCCGTCGCGCGCACGAAAGCGGTGGAAGTCGGTGCGGCCCATGCGCTGCGGGTCGATCTCCGAGCGGGCGTTGCCCACCTTGCGCCACTGGCCATCGGCGGCGGTGTAGAGCCAGTGCTGGCCCGGGTCGCGGTCGGACCAGCTGGTGACGGCCACCGTCATGTCGGGGCCTTCGCAAGGCCTGCAGCTCAGCCGATTGACCAGGCCGGGCAGCCGCTGGTCGGCTTCTTCCTGTAGCGCGGCCAGTCGCTGGTCGAACCAAACGGTGGTCTCGGCGTCGGTGACGACGCGCACGCCCAGGGCGCGCGCGCCGGTGGTCTCGCTGACGATGCTGCCGCGCAGGTCGAAGCCCGGCGTGCTGACCAGCACATCGGCCGATGGGCGTCCGGCAGCGAAGTCATAGCGCTGGAGTACCTGCGTCCGCGACTTCGGGTCGATGGTGGTGACGAAGAGTTGGCCGCTGCTGTCGATGAAACGCGGCGACCACGGCAGCTCGTCGACCGCGCTGTCCACCAGGCGGCGCCATTCCTCGCTGTCAGGCGCGCGCCAGTGCACGGCCGTGCGTCCCTGGAAGCGCGTGACGACGAGGCGCGGACGGCCGCCGGGGTCGAACATCCAGACGAAGGCGTGGTCGGGTACGCCTTCCGAGAGGGAGACCGCGCGCCCGGTGACCACGTTCAGCCGCTTCGCGTTGACGCCGGCCGGCTCGCCGGTGCCATCGCTGCGCATCTCGCCGACGATCACCTCGTCACCCCCACCAGCCGGAATGTGCAGCAGCCCGTGCCGGGCGGACAGCGGCTCGACACCGATGCGCCGGTCGCCGCTGATGAAGGGACGCGGGGCGCTGATCAGTTCGCGCAGCTCGCTGCCGTCGCGCCGCACGCTGAACAAGCCGGGCGCGACGCGCTGGTCGCCGCCACCGCTCTGGCGGTCGAGCAGGTCGAAGACGAGGCGGTCGTCGTTGACCCAATGGACGCTGCGCAAGTCGGCGTTGCTGAAGATCGCCGCCATGCGGTTGCCGAGGATCGACCCACGGTGGATGTCGAAGATCGCCAAGCCCGTGCGGTCACCGGCACCGGCGCTGAGGATCGCCAGCCACCGCCCCGACGGCGAGAGCGACACACTTTCCAGACCTGGACGGGCGTAGAAGGCCCGCGCGGGGATGGGGGCGTCGGTGGGGCCTGATGGTGAGACCGATGCGGGGACCGGACCTGAACCCTGCGCTGCCGCGCACAGGGCCGACAGGGCCAGCACAGTGCCCATCCACCACTTTTCGGCCATCGTCGCCTCGCTTGCGCTGGTCTGGAAAGCGCAAAGACTATCCGATGACGAAATCCGAGGTGGCTACCCTTCCATCTGCGCCCAGGCCTTGTCCAGCCTTTTCGGGCTGACCGGTTGCGGCGTGCGCAGCTCTTGCGCGAACAGGCTGACGCGCAACTCTTCGAGCAGCCAGCGGTACTCGTCCATGCGGGCATGCGGCGCGCCTTTCAGGTCGGCCGTCCGGCGCACCCAGCGCTGTTCCAGCGGGCGCAGTTCGCCCAGGCGCTGGGCGTCGCGCGCCGGGTCGGCGCGCAGCTTGTCCAGGCGCATCACCACGGCCTTCAGGTAGCGCGGCAGGTGCAGCAGCGCGGCCCAGTCGGTGGTCACCAGGAAGCGCTTGCCGACCAGGCGCTGCAGTTGCGCCGTGATGTCGTCGGCCACGTCTTTCGGCGGCTTGCTGTCCTTCAGCTTGCGCGTGGCAGCGGCGAAGTCGGCCAGCACCACGGCCGCTTGTCGCGCCACTTCCTGGGCGATCAGGTTCAGCCGCGCGCGGCCTTCGTCCAGGCGCCGCTTGAAAGCGTGTTCGTCGGTGGGCAGCGGGTCGGCCAGGAAGGCGCGGTCCAGTGCCACATCGATGATCTGGGCGCGCAGTTCTTCCAGCGTGCCCAGCGGCAGGTAGGCGCCGCCCATCGCGGTCAGACCCGGGATGTTCTTCTCCAGGAACCTCAAGGGTTCCTTGAGTTGCAGCGCGACCAGCCGGCGCAGGCCGGCGCGGTGTTTGGCGGCGGCCAGGTCGGGCTCGTCGAAGACCTCGACCTCGACATGCGTGCTGCGGTCGATCAGCGCCGGAAAGCCCACCAGCACCTGCGCGCCGCGCCGCACTTCCATCAGTTCGGGCAGTTCACCGAAGGTCCAGGCCGTGTGCTTGTCGGGTGGCTTCGCCGGCGCGGCGTGTTGCTCCCTCTCCCGCCCAGCGGGAGAGGGCTGGGGTGAGGGCCGTTGAGCGCCCGTGCCCTCAACCCTGCCCTCTCCCGCAAGCGGGAGACGGAGCGATTCGGCCGGCGCCGGCCGCGCCACCGCCTTCAACACCGCCAGCGCCTGGAAGGCACTGCGCGCCTGCGCGCCGAATTCCGCCTTCAGACCGGCCAGGTCGCGGCCCATGCCGAACTGCCGGCCATGTTCGTCGCAGACCCGGAAGTTCATGAACAGATGCGGGCTGAGTTGCTCCAGCTTGAAGTCGTTGCGCTGCACGGCCAGCTGTGTGCGTTCGCGCACGGCCTTCAGCAAGGCGTCCATCAGGCTGCCATCGCTGTAGGTCGCCAGCGCCGACTGTGCGCAGAACTCGGCCGCAAACTCGGGCAGCGGCACCAGGCGTGAACGCGGGCGCTGGTGCAGGGTCTTGATCAACGCCAGCACCTTGGCCTGCAGCATGCCCGGCACCAGCCATTCGCAGCGGTCTTCATGGACCTGGTTCAGCGCGTAGATCGGCACGGTGACGGTGATGCCGTCTTTCGCGTCGCCCGGCTCATGCAGGTAGACCGCCGCGCAGTCGATGCCGCCCAGGCGCACCGTCTTCGGGAACGATTCGGTGGTGATGCCCGCCGCCTCGTGGCGCATCAGTTCGTCGCGCGTCAGTTGCAGCAGCTTGGGTTGCTGCTTCACCTCGTCGCGGAACCAGCGTTCCAGGCTGGCGCCGCTGCACACGTCGCGCGGCAATTGCTGGTCGTAGAAGGCGTGGATCAGTTCGTCGTCGACCAGCACGTCCTGGCGGCGCGCCTTGTGTTCCAGGTCCTGCACCTGGGCGATCAACTTGCGGTTGTGCGCCAGAAAGGGCAGGCGTGTTTCCCACTCAACGCCCACCAGCGCTTCACGGATGAAGATCTCGCGCGCCGCCGGCAGGTCGACATTGCCGAAGTTCACGCGCTTGTTGTTGTAGATGACGATGCCGTAGAGCGTGGCGCGTTCCATCGCCACCACCTCGGCGGCCTTCTTTTCCCAGTGCGGCTCCAGCAGTTGCGTCTTCAGCAGATGGCCGGCCAGGGGCGGGATCCACTGCGGTTCGATCGCCGCCAGGCCGCGCCCGTACAGCCGCGTGGTTTCCACCAGTTCGGCCGCCACCAGCCAGCGTCCCGGTTTCTTGCTGAGGTTGGCGCCCGGGTGGCGCCAGAACTTGATGCCGCGCGCACCCAGGTACCAGTCGTCCTCGTCGCTCTTGCAGCCGATGTTGCCCAGCAGACCGGCCAGCAGCGACAAATGCACCTGTTCGTAGGTCGCCGGCTTGGTGTTCAGGCGCCAGCCGTGTTCGGCCACCACGGTGTGCAACTGGGTGTGGATGTCGCGCCATTCGCGCACCCGGCGCACGCTGATGAAGCTGTCGCGCAGCCGTGTTTCCTGCTGCCGGTTGGTGAGCTTGTGCGGGTGCTGATCGGGCGCGACGCCGGGGCCCGCATGGCCCCGGCCGGCTTCGATCCACTGCCAGAGCTTCAGCGTGCCCATGAATTCCGACTTCTCGTCGTCGAAGGGCTGGTGGCGCTGGTCGGCGGTCTGCGCCTGTTCCTGGGGACGATCCCGCACGTCCTGCCCGCTGAGTGCCGACGCGATGATCAGCACCTCGCTCAGCGCATCGTGCTGGCGGGCTTCCAGGATCATGCGGCCGACACGCGGGTCCAGCGGCAGGCGCGACAGTTCCGTGCCGATGGGCGTCAGCTCGTTGTCTTCATCGACGGCGCCCAGTTCGGCCAGCAGCGCGTAGCCGTCGACGATGGCCTTCTTGGGCGGTGGCTCGATGAAGGGAAAGTCATCGACCAGGCCCAGGCGCAGCGCCTTCATGCGCAGGATCACGCCGGCCAGCGAACTGCGCAGGATCTCGGGGTCGGTGAAGCGCGGGCGGCCGTTGAATTCGGTTTCGCTGTACAGGCGGATGCAGATGCCATTCGCCACCCGCCCGCAGCGGCCGGCGCGCTGCTGCGATGCGGCCTGGCTGACAGCTTCGATCTGCAACTGCTCGACCTTGGTCCGCCACGAATAGCGCTTCACCCGCGCCAGCCCGGTATCGATGACGTAGCGGATGCCCGGCACCGTCAGCGAGGTCTCGGCGACGTTGGTGGCCAGCACGATGCGCCGGCCGTTGCCGGCCTCGAAGACGCGGTCCTGCTCCTGCGGGCTCAAGCGCGCGAACAGCGGCAGCACCTCGGGCAGCGGGCCGCCCTTGTGGGTCTGCGCCAGATGCCGGCGCAGGTGGTCGGCCGCGTCGCGGATCTCGCGCTCGCCGGGCAGGAAGACGAGGATGTCGCCAGGGCCCTCACGCCACAACTCGTCGACCGCGTCGGCGATGGCATCGCTCTGGTCGAAGTCGCGCTTTTCCTCGAAAGGCCGCCAGCGTTGTTCGACGGGGAACAAGCGGCCCGAAACCATGATCACCGGCGCCGGGCCGCGGATGCTGGCGAAGTGCTGCGCGAAGCGGTCGGCGTCGATGGTGGCCGAGGTCACGACCACCTTCAGATCGGGCCGGCGCGGCAGCAACTGGCGCAGGTAGCCGAGCAGGAAATCGATGTTCAGGCTGCGCTCGTGGGCCTCGTCGATGATGAGGGTGTCGTAGGCGCGCAGCAGCGGGTCGCGCTCGGTTTCGGCCAGCAGGATGCCGTCGGTCATCAGCTTGACGCTGGCCCCGGGCTGCAGGCGGTCCTGGAAGCGCACCTTGTAGCCGACCACATCACCCAGCGGGCTCTGCAACTCGTCGGCGATGCGCTTGGCCACGCTGCTGGCGGCGATGCGCCGCGGCTGGGTGTGGCCGATCAGGCCCTTGCCGCCGGCGCCCAGGCCGCGGCCCAGTTCCAGCAGGATCTTGGGCAGCTGTGTCGTCTTGCCGGAACCCGTTTCGCCGCAGACGATGACCACCGGGTTGTCACGGATGGCACACGCGATCTCGTCCCGCCGCGCCGAAACCGGCAGCGCTTCGGGGTAGTGGATGGGCGGGATGGGCGTCGCCGGAACAGGCGGCCCGGTGCGAGGAGGCTTCACGGGGCGCGGATTATGTCCGCTGCGCCCCGCTGGCCTTGGAGCCGCTTACATGCCGGCGTAGGCCATGACGCTGAGCACAGCGCCTTGCGGGTCCTGCAGCACGGCCATGCGCCCGACGCCAGGGATGTCCATGGGCGCCACCAGCGTCTTGCCGCCCAGGGCGTTGCACTTGGCGGCGGACTCGTCGGTGTTCATCACCGTCACATAGCAGCCCCAGTGCGGCGGCACTGGCGGTGAGCCCGGAGAAGGCCCGCCGATGCCGGCCACGCCCACATCGCCCACGTTCACGAGGCGGTAGCCCCCCATCTCGGCATTGGGCGGTTTGATGTCCCAGCCCAGCAGGGCGCCATAGAACGCCGCCGCGGCGGCCGGGTCGGTGGTGGTCAACTCGCTCCAGCTGAAGGCGCCCTGTGTCTTGTATGCATCCATTACACGATCTCCTGCGGTTGAGTAAGGTCGATACGGCCCCCATATTCCAATGCATCCAGCCTGTCGTCAATGTCCGCTGCAGCCGGCACGCTGCGGCACAATCCCGGGCTGCCATGAGCCTCGTCTTCCCCCACACCTTCGTTCCCTGGTTTCGCGCCGTGGCGCCCTACATCCACGCCTACCGCGGCAAGACCTTCGTGGTGGCCCTGGCCGGTGAGGCGATTGCAGCGGGCAAGCTCAACACCTTCGTGCAGGACCTGTCCATCCTGCACGCCATGGGCATCAAGCTGGTGCTGGTGCATGGTTTTCGCCCTCAGGTGACCGAGCAACTGGCGGCCAAGGGGCATGTGTCGCGTTTCTCGCGGGGCGTGCGCATCACGGATTCCGTGGCCCTGGACGCGGCGCAAGAAGCCGCCGGCCAGTTGCGCTTCGAGATCGAAGCCGCTTTCTCGCAAGGCTTGCCCAACACGCCGATGGCCAATGCCACGGTGCGCGTGGTGTCGGGCAACTTCCTGACGGCGCGGCCTGTGGGTATCGTCGACGGCGTCGATTTCATCCACAGCGGTCTGGTGCGCAAGGTGGACCAGGCGGCCATCCAGCGCGCGATTGAAATCGGCGCGCTGGTGCTGCTCAGCCCCTTTGGTTTCTCGCCGACCGGCGAAGCCTTCAATCTGACGATGGAAGACGTGGCGGTGGCGGCGGCGATTGCCCTGCAGGCCGACAAACTGGTTTTCATGAGCGAGATTGCCGGCATCCACGAAAACGCCCAGGACCCCGACAGCGCCATC
>Ga0136641_1001045_pt1 | contig 11574 bp, 9 predicted proteins | sample EliLak1302023Y_FD_115312 | JGI IMG/M metagenome (GOLD analysis project Ga0136641, IMG submission 115312) | Freshwater microbial communities from Elizabeth Lake, Yosemite National Park, California, USA - 13020-23Y | ecosystem: Environmental > Aquatic > Freshwater > Lake ...
CAAAAGGTGAAAAGCGCACAGAAGAGAAGAGCGCTTAACTTTTAATCTAGACTGACGCCCCTATGAATCAGTCCGATAAGAAGGCCGAACTCGCTGCAAGCTTTAGCCCAGCTGAGATTGAAGGCGTTCTCTACAAGAAGTGGCAAGACGGTGGATATTTCACCGCCGATGCATCCTCAACTAAACCTCCATTCACAATTGTTATCCCTCCACCCAATGTGACCGGAAGCCTTCATATTGGTCACGCGTTAGACCACACCCTGCAAGATATTTTGATTCGCATGAAGCGAATGAAAGGTTTTGAAGCCCTATGGCTTCCTGGAATGGATCACGCGGGTATTGCAACTCAAAATGTTGTTGAAAAACAATTAGCGACTCAAGGTAATACACGTCATGATTTAGGACGCGAGCAGTTTGTTGAAAAAGTATGGGAATGGAAAAAGGAATCAGGCGGTGCGATTCTTGCTCAGATGAAACGCTTGGGCGATAGCGTTGACTGGTCACGTGAGCGCTTCACGATGGATGAAGGGCTATCCAAGGCAGTACTTGAAATCTTTAAGCGCCTATATGACGCAGGACTTATTTATCGCGCAGAGCGAATCATTAATTGGTGCCCAAGATGCCTCACCGCTCTTTCAGATATCGAAGTTGAGCACTCTGACGTTGCAGGTGAGTTTGTATCAGTTCGTTATGGTGATGGGGATCTCTCAATTACTGTTGCAACAACTCGCCCAGAAACAATGTTGGGTGACGGCGCGGTTGCGGTCCACCCTAATGATCCAAGGTATTCACATTTAGTTGGAAAGCAAGTGTTACTTCCACTTGCCAACAGAATGATTCCTATTATTGCTGATGAATTAGTAGATCCTGACTTTGGAACGGGCGCAGTAAAGGTAACCGGAGCTCATGATCCAAATGACTTTGAAATGGCTACTCGCCATGGAATTGAGATGCCAATCATCATGAATATCAATGCTGTGATGGAAGGTTCAAACACTCAGTTTGATGGCATGGATCGATTTGATGCACGAGTTGCTGTTGTTGAAGAACTTCGCAAGCAAGGACGGGTAGTTGCTGAAAAGCGCCCTTACATGCACTCTGTTGGTCATTGCCAACGCTGTGAAACGATCGTTGAGCCTCGACTTTCTAAACAGTGGTTTGTCAAAGTTGCGCCACTTGCAAAAGCTGCCGGAGACGCCGTTCGTGATGGTCGTGTAAAAATTGAACCAGAAGAACTCGCTCCACGTTATTTTGATTGGATTGATAATATGCATGACTGGTGCATCTCGCGTCAGTTATGGTGGGGTCATCGGATTCCGGTTTACTACGGACCAAATGACGAGGTAGTTGTCTGTGGACCAAACGAAGTTCCACCTGAGGGCTACACGCAAGACCCAGATGTATTAGATACATGGTTTTCATCTGGCTTATGGCCATTTTCAACACTTGGTTGGCCAGAAGAAAGTGCTGATCTCAAGAAATTCTATCCAACGAGTGTCTTAGTTACAGGCTATGACATTTTGTTCTTCTGGGTTGCCCGGATGATGCTTATGGGACTTTTTGCTATGGATGGCGTTGCGCCATTTAAAACAATAGCGCTCCACGGATTGGTTCGAGATCGTTTTGGTAAGAAGATGTCAAAGAGTCGTGGAAATACTGTAGACCCCATTGAGTTTATGGATAAATACGGATCAGATGCACTTCGCTTCACACTCGCAAGAGGTGCTAACCCAGGAGCAGACCAGGCACTAGCTGAAGAGTGGATTGCTGGTGCGCGTAATTTTGCAACCAAATTATGGAATGCAACACGCTTTGCAATTCTCAATGGTGCCAACGTTGAGGAAGATCTACCTGAATTCTCGACGCTCAACGTCATTGACCAATGGATCCTGACTCGCCTCAATGAAACCATTCAGGAGGCGGATGCTTATTTAGAATCATTTGAATTTGCAAAGGCATGTGAGCTTATTTATCACTTTGCTTGGGATGACCTATGTGATTGGTATCTAGAACTCACTAAGTCAACATTTTCAGGGGATGATTCAGCGCCAACGGCAAGAGTTCTTGGATATGTCCTAGATCAGCTATTGCGACTTCTTCATCCATCTATGCCATTTATTACTGAAGAGCTCTGGTGCACTCTCACAGGCGGAGAAACTCTTGTTAACGCAGCATGGCCGATATCAAATGAGAAGCTCGTAAATCCTGATTCCATTAAAGCTGCAGCAACAATTCAAGAGATCATCACTGAAATTCGAAGATTTAGAAATGATCAAGGAATCAAGAATTCAGCAAAAATTGTTACGAGATTTTCGGGGCTTGGCGAGCTTGCGGTATATGAAGATGCAATTCGTTTCATAGTCCGCTGTGAGAAAGCAGAAGGAAACTACACAGCAAAGATTGAAGTTGGTCCTGTCACTGTCGAGTTTGACCTTACAGGGGCAATTGATATTAAAGCAGAGCGTGCCCGCTTAGCTAAGGATCTAGCCACTGCGCAAAAGGATTTGATAACTGCGCAGGTTAAGTTGGATAACGAAGGCTTTATGGCCAAAGCACCTCTTGAGGTTGTCACTGAAATCAGAGAACGGTTAGTTCTTACAACTGCTGACATTGCAAGGTTGGAAGCCGCCCTAGGTGCGCTTCCCACAGAATAAATATGACAACGTCCGAGGATTTTGAGGTAGTTGCACTTATAGAAAAAGAGTTGAATAAGCGCTGGCCAGAAACAAAGATTGAACCTTCCCTTGACCGTATTGCTGCCCTCTCTGATGCACTCGGTTCACCTCAGCTTTCTTATCCCACAGTTCATATCGCGGGAACAAATGGAAAGACAACTACGGCGCGCATGAGCGATGCACTATTTCGTGGGCTTGGATATCGCACAGGGCGTTTTACGAGTCCTCACCTAGAGAGTTTTTTAGAGAGAATTTCAATTAATGGGTTAGCAATTACTCCTGAAGGCGTCATTTCAACATATAACGATGTTGCTCTCTATTTTGACCTCATTGACAGCAGACAAGAGCACCCCATTTCATATTTTGAAGCAATGACGGCGCTTGCATTTGTCGCCTTCGCAGAATTTCCGGTGGACATTGCCGTGATAGAAGCAGGGATGGGTGGTGAATGGGATGCAACCAATGTCATTCAGAGTCAGGTATCAGTGATAACTCCTATTGGCTTAGACCATATGGAGTACCTTGGAAATACGATTGAAGAGATTGCGTTAACAAAGTCAGGAATTATTAAGCCAGAATCACATGTTGTATTAGCAGCGCAGAAACCAGAAGTAGCAACTGTATTGATGGCCCGCGTTCTAGAACGTGCTGCAATCCCTTATCGCGAGGGAGTTGAGTTTGCTGTCAGGAAAAGAGATTTGGCGGTAGGGGGTCAACTTCTAACCATCGAGGGAATCTACGGTACCTACACAGATATTTTCGTGCCTCTTTATGGTGCTCATCAAGCCACAAACGCTGCCCTTTCTCTAGTCACTGCTGAGGCATTTGCTGGAGTTCAATTAGATGACGAGGTAGTCCGTAATTCATTTTTGGCGGTTGATTCCCCTGGAAGACTTGAAATTGTTTATCGGGACCCAACAGTGATCATCGATGCGGCGCATAATCCACATGGGGCTCATGCACTCTCTACTACTTTGGCAAACGAATTTGATTTTGAAAGTATTTTTGGGGTCCTGGCTATCTTGGGAGATAAAGATGTTGATGGTGTACTAGCTGAGCTTGAGAAAGTAGTCGATCGACTTGTTGTTACGCAGAATTTATCAGATCGAGCGATGCCAGCCGATGAATTATATGCTCGAGCAGTAAAAGTTTTTGGACAAGATCGCACATATCTTAAACCTGATTTGAGAAGTGCAATTACCTACTCCATGGAACAGTGCACGTTGCTCAACCAAGTCAGCGAAGGTTTTTCTTCCGTCGTGGTTACTGGTTCAGTGGTGACAGCAGGAGAGAGCCGTAAAATTCTTAGGAGTATTGCTAGCAGAAATGATGGCTCATCATGAGAGTTCTAGGGGCATCGGTTCTTGCAATGGAATCTTTAGTAATGGGATTCGCTCTATTACTTGCAATGGATAAACACAGCGGATTTGAAATTATTTTGGGCGCAATACTTGCGCTTCTCATTTTGTTAACAGCAGGGATGACAAAGAGGGTGAGTGGCTGGATCCTGGGAAGTATCTGGCAGATCTGCCTGATCGCATACGGCATAGTTGTCCCTTCTATGTATTTCTTGGGTGCACTTTTTGCTCTGCTTTGGGTGTGTGCCTACTTCGTAGGGAAAAAGGGCGAGAGAGCCCGCGCTCAAATGATGGATACACTTGGCCCATGGAAAGAACCCTCGTCTTAATCAAGCCAGACGGCGTTAAGCGCAATTTGGTAGGACAAGTTCTCTCTCGTATTGAAGCCAAAGGTTATTGCCTTGTTGCCATCAAATCTATGAACGCTGATCGAGCACTTCTTGCACAGCATTACGCCGAGCATGAGGGTAAGCCATTTTTTGAACCTCTCATTGAGTTTATGACTTCTGGCCCAATCGTTGCAGTGATTGCAGAAGGCAATCGAGTGGTCGAAGGCTTTCGCAAACTTGCTGGAACAACAGATCCAACTACTGCAGAGCCTGGAACTATTCGAGGTGACCTCGCGGCAGATGCTGGAACAAAAGTTGTTCAAAATATTGTCCATGGTTCAGATTCAGTTGAATCAGCTAACCGTGAAATTAAAATTTTCTTCCCCGAGTTTGTGAAAGGACGCTAATGGCTAAGGAAAAGAACCATAACCGCATGTCGTTTATTGGACGGGATATGGCAGTTGATTTAGGCACCGCTAATACTCTTGTCTATGTAAGAGGGCGTGGCATTGTTCTTAATGAGCCATCAGTTGTAGCAGTCAATCAAGACACCGGAGCGATCCTTGCGGTAGGTATTGAAGCTAAGCGCATGATTGGCCGTACTCCTGGAAACATTGTTGCGATTCGTCCTCTTAAAGATGGTGTGATCGCTGACTTTGATACAACAGAGCGCATGCTTCGCTTCTTTATTCAAAAAGTTCATCGCCGTCGTTATCTTGCAAAGCCTCGCATTGTTGTTTGTGTTCCGTCAGGAATTACAGGCGTTGAACAGCGTGCTGTTAAAGATGCAGGTTATGCAGCTGGCGCTCGTAAGGTTTACATCATTGAAGAACCAATGGCTGCTGCGATTGGTGCAGGCCTTCCGATCCACGAGCCAACAGGAAACATGGTGGTTGATATTGGTGGAGGAACAACTGAAGTCGCTGTTATTTCTCTCGGCGGAATTGTTACCGCTCTTTCTATTCGCGTAGGCGGAGATGAATTAGATCAAGCGATTATTGACTGGGTAAAGCGTGAATTTTCACTTTTGCTCGGAGAGCGAACAGCTGAAGAAATTAAGATGGCTATTGGTTCTGCCTATCGTCTCCCAAATGAGCCAGATGCTGAAATTCGTGGACGCGATCTTGCAACAGGTCTTCCTAAGACCATTTTGGTATCAGCTGAAGATATTCGTAAGGCGCTAGATGAGCCTGTTAATCAGATCATCAATGCCATCAAGAGCACATTGGATAAGACACCTCCTGAGCTTGCGAGTGACTTGATGGACCGAGGAATAGTCCTTACTGGTGGTGGAGCACTACTCCGCGGATTAGATGAGCGTTTGCGCCATGAAACTGGAATGCCAGTGCATATCTGTGAGCGCCCACTTCAAGCTGTCGCTGAAGGTTCAGGTAAGTGTGTTGAAGAATTTGAAGCCTTGGAAAAGGTTTTGATTTCCGAGCCTCGCCGATAATTTAGTTCAGGACACCAATGGCACGTAGAAGCGGTAATCGTTCACGGTTGCTGCTTATCATTTTGCTGGTTACTTCACTCTTTTTAGTAACACTAGATTTACGCGGAGTTAGTCTGACGAAAAGCTCTCGCTCGATAACTCAAAGTGTCTTGGCTCCTGTCCAAAAAGGAGTTTCGAACGTTTTCTCACCGGTAGGACGCTTCTTTAGCGATATTAAGAATTTTGGTAAGACCAAAGATGAACTTGATAAAGCTAAAATTGCTAACAGTTTGCTTAAAGCTCAATTGGCTAAAGTTGCTGACAATAAAGGTGCCCTAAATCAACTAAAGGGACTGCTCAATCTTGCAGGTCAAGGTGGATATAAAATTGTTCCGGCCCGTGTAATTGGGCGGGGCTCATCAGCGAGTTTTTCTCAGACCATCACTATTGATGCAGGAAGCAGTGACGGAATTAGCGTCAATCAAACTGTCATCTCACAAAACGGACTTATTGGCGTAGTGAAGGTAGTTACACCTAACTCTGCAATTATATTATTAATAAGTGATCCAAGTTTTAAAGTGGGAGTTCGAATCGCTCGTTCACAAAGTATCGGGGTCTTACTTGGTCAAGGAAATTCTCAGTACCAATTAGAGCTATTAGATCCAATCGGAACAATTGAAAACGGAGATGTACTTGTAACCAATGGAAGCCAAGGAAATCGCCCATTTGTTCCTGGAGTGCCAGTTGGTCAAGTGACAGGTGTTGATCAGAAAAACTCTTCGCTAACGCAGACCGCTATTGTTAAGTCTTATGCAAACCTAAATGATTTAGGTGTTGTATCGGTGGTCATTAGTGCGCCGAGCGTTGCCCCGAAAACTCCCATCAACCCAACTCCTCAGCCGACGATCACAGTTCTAGTGACTCCGACTCCAACCGCTACGCCTTCTTTGACTCCAACTCCGTCCCCTAGCCCGCGCAAATCTAAGGCTTAATTTGTGAGCCCGATTCGCATTGCATCTAGCCTCGTATTTTTCTTCGTACTTTTTGCGGTTCAAGAATCTGCAATCTCTTTAATTCATTTTTCTGTAGCAGGCTTTTCTTTATATTTGGCAGTTGCGATTGCTCTCATTGCATATGAAGACCACGATGGCGCAATTATTATGGGCTTTCTTTCTGGGATCGTTCTTGATTTATCGCCAACGTCTAATGGGCCATTTGGTCAGTGGGCGCTGATTTTGACTCTTATTGGATACGTATTTGCATCAAACCGTGAATCAATTTTTGATGCCACTTCTGCGCCATTAACATTTGTTCTATTAATAGCATTTGGCGTGAGTGCTTCTCTTATATTTTATTTATTCTTTGGGTTGCTATTGGGTGAAGCAAATGGCTCGTTTACCCATGACATAGTCCTGATTCTCGGTAATTTGGTATGGACTGTCATTTTTGCACCGATGTTTTTACCCGTTATGCGATCGTTTCAAAAAGCCCTTAAGACTTCAAGGCAAAGCAAATGAATAATCGCTCTAGGCTCAACCTTTTTGTTGTTCAGGTACTTGTTACTTCTCTTTTAGCCGCAATGCTTGGACGTTTGTTTTATTTACAGGTCGCCGACAGCTCTAAGTATCAAAGCGCGGCGTTGAATATTCAGAGCCGTGATGTGATCACTCCTGAAGTAAGAGGAGCTATCGTGGATGACACTGGTTCTCCACTGACAATGGATCGACCTGGAATGGTTATTTCAGTTGACCGAAGCACTTTGGACAAGATGTCAGATAAAGGTGTTTTAGTTTTGCAACGCGTTGCCACACTTATGAAGATTGCATATGGTGATTTATGGATCAGCACCCGTCTCTGTGGTGAACTGCCAATAGCTCAGCGAACGGGGTGTTGGAATGGAACGCGCTTCCAGCCTATTCCGGTGACCAAAGAAGCGACACAAGAACAAGCTCTTAAAATCCTTGAAAATTCAGATACATACCCTGGGATAAATGCTGCGCCTGTTCCAATTCGTAGTTACCCATCTCTTGCGGGAGAAAATGCTGTCCATGTCCTTGGATATGTAGGTTCTGTAACTGCCGCTGATTTAGCAGATACGAGCAAGCAAGTTTATTTAAGTGAAACTATTGGCAAGACAGGATTGGAATACCAATACGATAAGTATTTACAGGGAGTACCCGGTATCAAAAAAGTTATTGTGGATCGCACAGAAAATGTAACTCACGTTTCTCAGAATACAGCACCTATTCCTGGTAATAATTTGATCACAAATATCAATGCGAAGCTACAGGCGGCAACCGAGAAAGCACTTGCAAGTAGCGTTCAAAGTGCACGCTCCCAGGGAAACAGAGCAGACTCAGGTGCAGCAATCGTTATGGATGTAAAAAATGGCCATATTCTTGCACTCGCTTCTTATCCAACATTTGATCCAAATATGTGGCAAAAAGGTTTAACAGTTGCCCAAGCAAAGGCGCTCTTTAGTGAGTCAACCGGTGTCCCAGCACTTTCGAGAGCCACTGACGGTCAATACGCCCCAGCATCGACCTTCAAAGTTGTATCTGTCGCATCTGCGGCGCAAGCAGGATATGACTTAAATGCAAACTATAAGTGCCCATACTCATTGAAGATTGGCAATCAAGATTTCCACAATGATGATACAAAAGTCCAAGGTACTTACTCACTGAAGAATGCAATTGCTGTTTCTTGCGACACTATTTGGTATCAAATTGGGTACGACCAATGGGTAAGAGATGGTGGGCTTCGTCCAAAAAGTAATCCGAAGGACTATTTCTTTAATGCAGCAGCTGGATTTCGTATGGGTCAGCGAACAGGAATTGATTTGCCCTCAGAAGCATCAGGGCGCTTGCCTGATCGAGCTTGGAAGCAGGCTTACTACGATTCAAATAAAAACTTTTATTGCAACTATCAAAGCAGGGCGCGCAAAGCTGATCTGACGCCATTTCTTATCGAAGTCGCGAAACAAAACTGCACCGATGGCTACATTATCCGAGCTGGCGATGCCGTGAACTTCTCGGTTGGGCAAGGTGATGGGCTAATGACGCCAATTCAAATGACTCAGATGTATGCAGCAATTGCAAATGGTGGAACTTTATATAAGCCAGAAGTTGCACGTGCAATTGTGAAGCCAGATGGAAAGATCGTGAAAGAGTTCAAACCTTCAATAAGTGGGACTCTTCCAATTTCTCCAAGCACCATCTCCTTTTTACATGATGCGCTTCGACAAGTAACTCTTACTGGTACTGCCGCATCCGTCTTTGGAGGTTTCCCTGTAGCTGTCAGCGGAAAAACAGGAACAGGCCAAGTCCAAGGAAGAAATACAAACGGTAGTGCTAAAGATCCAACATCTTGGTTTGCATCCTTTGCGCCAAGTGCAGCTCCCCAATACGCGGTTGTCATGATGGTAAGCCAAGGCGGTTATGGTGCTTCAACATCTGCAGTGGGAGTTAAGGCTATTTACTCTGCCTTGTTTGGCGTAGGTGGGGGATCGACTAATTCCAACGGTGGAATATTTCCTAATGGAGCGCCGCCGAGCTCTATTCCAAAGGTGGATCTTAAAACCGCTATTGTTACTAAACCATGATCTGGGAAAATAGATGTCACTGATGAGGCCGCGTTCACGCCGCAATAGGATCATAAGTAATGTCTCAAGTTATGACCGGATATTAACTTTTTCAGTTGTCTTACTTCTCATAATTGGAACAATTCTTGTTTGGGCGGCTACACGTTCATGGTTTGCATCTCAAGGATTAGATCCACAATATTATGTAAAACGACATGTTATTAATATTGTGATTGGAGCGGCACTTGCCTATGGTGTAACCCTTATTGACTACAGATTGATTCGCGCGTACACACCAATTTTGTGGGTTCTGGGAGTACTGGGCTTAATTGCAGTTGCGATTCCAGGAGTGGGAAGTACCGTGCATGGATCACGGGCATGGATTTCACTCCCAGGTGGTTTCCAGATTCAACCAGCGGAGCTAGCAAAAATTTCTATTATTTTGGGAATCTCGCTTTTACTATCAGAGGATCGAGATGCGGATTCAAATCCAAATGATTTAGATGTCGTTAAGGCGCTTGCACTTGCAGGGATACCCATGCTTGTTATTTTGCTGCAACCAGATTTTGGGACATTTATCATTATTGGAGCAGCAATTATTGTCATGATTGGGGTATCTGGTGCACCAACTAGATGGGTTGCAGGACTCCTAATTATTGCGGTGCTTGGTGTTTTTGGTGCGGCCAAGACAGGAGTTATGAGCCAATACCAAGTTAAGCGCCTCCAATCTTTTGTTGATCCAACATCTGATCCTCAGCAAAGCGGATACCAACTTCGTCAATCAAGAATCACAATTGGCTCAGGTGGTTTTATTGGACGAGGTCTATTTAATGGTCCACAAACAAATGGTCGGTTTGTACCTGAGCAGCAGACAGACTTTATTTTTACTGTTGCAGGAGAGGAGACTGGGTTTCTAGGATCTGGGCTAATTCTCATTTTATACGGACTTTTCTTTTGGCGAGCGTTCACGATCGCTAAGCGAACAAATGATTTATTTGGGCGACTGGTTTGTGTTGGAGTAATTGCCTGGCTTGTCTTTCAAATGTTTGAAAATATAGGTATGACAATGGGGTTGATGCCAATGACCGGAGTGCCTTTACCTTTCATCTCTTATGGAGGGTCAAGCATGTTCGCGACCTTGGTCGGCTTTGGGCTACTCCAAAATGTGCATGTGAGATCTCGGTAAGGACCTGTTTATAGCGATTACGCCTTGTTTTGTGCGGAATTGGTGATTTGCTGATCATCTGCGATACTTAGGGCTAGGGATTCAGCGCGATATATCCGCCGCGAAACCGACAGTTTTTGTAGTGAAGAAAGAATAAGAAGTAGTACCCAAACGAGTTTTATGTAGAAGAGGATTTTTTTATGGCGCCTGAGCCAAAGAAAGCGCGTAAGCGCGCGAGCAAACCAGTTAAGAAAGACACAACTTCAGCTAGTGCAATTGACTCTGAAGAAGTAGTCGAAAAATCTTCAAAGCGCGCAGCCAGGAAAAGTGTTGCAGAGATTCCAACAGAGCAAGCAGCACCGTCTCGAGCAAAAAAGGCAAGTGCACCTGTTCCTGTTCCACTTTTTCAAGAGGCACCTGTTTCAGCGCTTCCAAAGAAGAGTGCTGCAAAGAAAGCAGCAGCTGTTGCTGACGATGATTCATTGGAAGACGGTGATAGCAATAATCAACGTCGCCGTCGTCGCCGTGGTGGCCGAGGTCGTCGTAAATCTGGCGCAGCAGGTAGTGAAGAAAATTCAAGCACTCTGGGTGAAGATGGCGAAGAGTTAGATGCTGAGTCATTAGATACAGATGAGTCAGATGAAAGTGGTGACGGAACAACACACCGCCGCCGTCGCCGCCGCCGTGCAAAGGGTGAAGGTGTCACACCTGGTGAAACAATTGAAGAAGATGGTGTTGTCACAGTAGTAAAGGTTCGTGAGCCTCGCTCAGAGCAAGCAACCCGTCCAAGCCGTAATAATCGTGATCGTGGTTCACGTGATCGTCGTGATCGTCGTGATCGTGACGACAGAAGCCCACGCGATTTCACGCGCCGTCGCGGAACAATTATTACCGAATCAGAATTTTTAGCACGCCGTGAGAATGTTGACCGTCAGATGCTTGTTCGTCAGACTGGTGATCGAACTCAGATTGCTGTTCTTGAAGATAATGTCATGGTTGAGCATTACGTAAACCGAAATAGCAATATTTCTTATG
>Ga0136641_1001046_pt1 | contig 11571 bp, 14 predicted proteins | sample EliLak1302023Y_FD_115312 | JGI IMG/M metagenome (GOLD analysis project Ga0136641, IMG submission 115312) | Freshwater microbial communities from Elizabeth Lake, Yosemite National Park, California, USA - 13020-23Y | ecosystem: Environmental > Aquatic > Freshwater > Lake ...
CCAACACCTGGAGCGAAAGTTATGCTCTGACCGAAAGAACCTATACCAAGGTTTGTATTAATGGCTTTTACGCCATCAAACTCGCCTATATACTCAGAGATGCTGTTAGGAACAAATGAAATCTTAGAGCCTGTGTTATTCAAGATGATGCCGTCGTTAATCTGGTTCAGAGTGCTGATGTATCCAAAAGAGCCGAATGTAATGCTACTTACCTGTAAATTAGCAGGAATAGAACCAGGGCTATATGGTACACCGTTTATGGATTTTAATCCTGTGATAGCGCCGTCATTATCATCATTGAAACTAACATTTTTTACATTATTAAGGATAACTGGAACGTTAGAACCTCCTGCATATCTACCGTGGATTGTAAGAGGAGCAGGTGGTACTAGCGGGTTACCGTCCCATATAGGCTGGATATCCGTCGTATACAAACCATTATCTATGATAGTTCCCTGAGCGGAATATATATAGGTCGTTCCAGGACTTTGTAAAGGTGCCGTAAAATTACCCGATACTATGGATGTTCCGAGTGTAGCATTCATAAACGTATAACCGAATACAGACGCTACTGGCGTAAACAGTCCGCTATATAAATTGAGACCTCCTGCAGTCAGGGATAGCTTGGAGGTTAAGCCGACCGCAGGAGATACGGCCTTTATATTGATAGATCCACCTGTGGCTATACCGGTTAATATGTCTGTACCTGGTTGAGCCGTTAGGGAAATCGCACCGTATAATCCTCCCGTGCTATAGCCTCCCTGTGCTTCTAATTCTATAGCGCCGCCGCCTATATTCGCAACTCCTGGTTCTGCTGTAAGACGTATGTTACCCCCTAGACCCCCACTGGATCGGATGTCGCACGTCGCAGGATATAACGGCCCCGTTGCACCTGAAGAAGTCATATAACAACTAAAGCCGCTTAGGGTGCTTATCTGAGCCGGAGCGCCGCCGGTGTTGCTAATTGTTACAGTCTTGGTACCGCTATCAGTTGATATACCTATACCAGTCCCAGCGGCTATAGATATAGCACCGGCTACACCGTTAACACTTGTAACGCCTCCACCTATGCCGTTGACACTGACCCCGTTAATTGTGGAGACGTTCGTGAGTTGGCCACTCTGTGTCGTACCGAAAGCAACCGTGCCGTCTGGTGCTAGTCTAACCTCCGAAGCAACCCCCCCGCCGAGTGGCGCTGTAAGAGGTGTATCGCCTTGTAGTACAATTGAATTAGCAGCAGAAGCGCGTACAAATAGATTCTGACCATCTTGTGCTACTACTCTTTTAACGTTTAATAAATCGTTACCGTTCGCGTTTATGGATGACACGGCTGGAAACTTCGCCCAGTCCGTAATGGTTGACAATGTATTAGTGGTTGCTATGGGTATACCGTTTAGTAAGAGTTCGTATGGAGCAGTCCCAGAGGTCGTCAAGACGTTGCCGTCTAAATCAAGGCCACCAAGTACATTTAAATTTCCGTCGGTCGCGTTTACAGTTATAGATGATAGAGATGTAATGGTGTCAAATACACCGGTAGTGGCTCCGATCTTTAAGGCGTTAATCGTACTATAGACCGTAAGTGTAGACGTATACACGTTATTGAAGTAACCGTCTCCGCTACCACCTGCTGCTAAGGCGTATATAGAGGTTTGACCTGCGTTCGTAACATTTGGAACTAAAAATGACGTGTTCTGTAACGTTGACACGTTGTCTAACTGAGCCGGAGTGTTCAAGCGTCCCCGGTAAGACATACTATACTAATATATATCATATATTTTTATTATATCTTAAATTAAATGTCGTTTAGTCCGTTATAGATTGGTAGATACAAGCTTCTTCCGAAAGGATCGGTTCCCCATAGAGGGTCAGGTGATGGATAGGTAGCGTCAGACCATATATAGGTATTAGTAGCAGGGAGGATGGTGCCAGGGCTTAGACCGCTGGATTTAGCACCTGAATAAACCGCTGTAGCCGTTGTCGTAGCATTACCACCAGCCCAGAAGCCTGTGCCAGAACACCAGTCAGAGGGCTTAAGACCCACACGACCCGTCGCCTGTTGTAGCATTGAGTTAGCGGAATTGATAGCCGATGCAAGATTGATAGCGTCAAGGGTAACCCCTGTGTTAGGCCAGGTCTGAGAAGCGGATGGATTCGTCTGGTTAGGTGGTGAACCTGTGCCATACTGAGGGTAGAAATAAGTATAGGGTGGTACAGTCTCATTATCCAGTTGAGGGGTCGGCCCCTGGACACTTGGAACTATCGCATTACCTGCGGCGTTAAATCCTGGAATGATATTACCATTTGCTAGACCTATGTTGATCTTAGTCGCCTTTCTATTGCGTAGTTGGGCGGCGAGAGCCACATATCCCCACTGAGCCAAGATCGTAGGAAACTTAGAGCCGCCAAGATAAAACGCGGCATTCTCATTGTAAAATTGAACAAATACATCATCAAAATATGACATCTGATCGGGGTGGTTGAGGGCTAAACTATCATTTAAATTAAATGTCTGCGCTGATGGTTTGGTGTCACTATTCGCAAAGGCAAACCAGGTGTTTAGAGCCGTATTGGATGCCGAGATATTACCGTTTCTTCCTCCTAAAAGCCCATCTCCATTGATAGAAAGACTCACAGGGGCATTTCCTAAGAACAGGGTAGGAGCGATTGCATAATAGGTGGTTAGAATTGTAACAAGAGCAGCGGGATAATTTGTATACGTAGCACCTGTAGCATCGGCAGGGAAAGAAGGAGCGGGGCTTTGCGGTAGAGGGTACTGGTTACCGACGTTAGGGTTTCCACCATAGCCTACGTTTTCAAAGTCTAGAACGAGACCGTCAAAGTATACCGTGTAGCCTTGGCGCGACCAGTTGAGAGGGTTCGTGTTGCCTGTCGTAACACCGCAGAAGTTATATAGGAATGACTTAGTAACATCAGCAGCCGAGGGATTCGTTCCTGGATAATTAACAGGTTGGTAAGGACTAAAGAGACCGAGGATATCAGCGTAGAAGCCACCCCAAGATGTAAGTAGTCTAACACTCTCACCATTGTAAGAGGCACTCTGCGCAGCCTTGAGATATGCATCACTTACAGACCCGAAGGACTCGTTATAAGGCTGGTCAGCGATACAGAATCCCGCGAGGTTAGGTTTACCTCCTGTCACCGCAGACTGGCCATACATAGACCCGAATAATTGCTGCCCCTGTGCCTTGAGGTTCGTGCCTACAGCGTAATAGCAACCTACCGCGTCTACGTTGATATAGTAGTCCAGTGCCTGTGAGTATGGAACACCGAATCTAGCCCCCTGGATTAAGAATGGCGTTACGAGATTTGTCTTGAGTGGTGCTGTTGGAGGGGCGGAAGTCGTTGAGAAACCAGGGTTGGCGTTAGATGTGGCCTTACCTCCAGCATTATAAGCCCCGCTTCTAAAATAGTATATTGTTGAAGGAGATAGTCCTGTAGCAGTGGCCGTTGCTGTTCCTGAGGAAACATTAGCAGGGAAGAAAATAGTTGTTCCTGAACCTATATCTACTTCTATACCATAAGTAATAGGAGCAGATCCTGTCTGACCTGAAGCACCCGTAAATGAAACCGTGATGCTCGTAGATGTGGCCGATACAAGCGTAGGGTCGTTTGGAGCAGGGGAAGGAGCAGTAGCTCCAGCGGCGGCAGTTGAAAATCCAGCGGAAGAAGCACTGTTTAGTAAAATGCCATTGGCATATACAGTAGATCGCCAGTAGTAAGTAGTTGATGCGGTAAGCCCCGTCGCTTGATAACTATATAGAGATCCAAATACATTCTGAACGGCAACAGCAGTATCCCAAGTCGTTCCGTTAGTGCTTCTTTGTATCTTGTAAAGATATTCGTTAGGGGTTGTTCCTGTAAGACCGACATTGAAGTATAAGTTCATAGTTGTAGAAGTTGGAACACCGAGCAAGATAGGAACACCAGCAGGTTGCGTCGGGTTATTGGTCTGGGTTGAACCAGTAGCCACGCGAAGAATTGGCGATGTAAAAATACCAGATGTCGCGATAATCTCGTAAGAGGAAGCCTGGGTGAAGTTTCGGCCATCACCTAACCAGGCGAAGATGCTCCCCTCTTGCACGAAAGAGCTAGACGGGAAGTCCGTGTAGACATTATCACCAGATAGTCTGTATTTGAAGACAACATTCGCATCTGGGGGAGGATAGTTATATGGCGTTAGAGCCACGGTTATAATAACGCCCCCGTTATTAATGCTAGTATAGAGAAGCGACGGCGCTCTAGGGAGTTCATATCCTTCCGTGCCGGACGTTACTAAATCTAGGGGTCTCTTGGCGTTCGCCCGGATGTTAGCGTTCACAAGTCCGCCGAAATAAGGAGGGTCGTTGAACTGGGCGGACATCTATATATAGTCTATAGGTATTTTTATAGGCTATATATTTTTTTAGAGAAAATGCGATTTTTAGCGTAAGTGTCTGCGGTTAGCGAAGCATCCTGCGGTTAGACAAGGCCGATGATTAGACAGCAGAATCCAGCACCCGCTCCCGCACTGTTCTTTGTTGATGGGTCGTATGCATTGAAACTCACTCCTGTCGTGCTTGAAAGGCCGAGGATTTTTACTACAAGGTTATTCGCTCCAGCCGTTGAAATGGCACAACCGTATAGAGCCGTCGTTGAGAAGGCAGGGCATCCAGTGGGGAGTGAGAGAGCGAAGTTGCCACCGCCGTCTGTCGTCGCCTGGCCTACGCAGAAGCGAACATTTCCTACAACCCAAGAGTATGTGCCTGTTGCACCAGCACCTGACGCGAAGAGGCCAAATGATGCTGCAGCGATAGAGCCAAGCGTCGCTAAACCCCCCGCTGAAATAGCACCACTCGCAACAACCGTAGCAGCGTTAACAGCACCTGCGGCAGAAACCGATGCACCTGTGATAGCACCAGTGGCCGCCAAAGAGGACGCTGTAATGGCGGCGACATTCTGGGGCTTACCCGCCGTAGAGACCTGGATCTGGCCTGACCCTGGGAATGTGATGCCGATTGAAGTATCGCCTGTGATAGCGAGGATACCGCTCTGGCCGTTTAGAGCCTGAACTCCAGCGAGTTGGCCACCTGAGCCACCGATGGCCGTGTAAGGGTTGGCTCTGTTGTTGGACGAGAGAGGAACTCCGAGGCCTACCATAGAAGTCTGCTGGGACATTTATACTAAGAGCAAATAAAAAAATATTCACGCCCGGATTAATTCAAATCTAGTCTGCATCTTTGAATTGTTCCATTCCAGTTATCTATGAAAATAAAATGGTGATCGGCCGTGGCGTTCTTATACCATTCCACCCGCTGGTTCATTGTCCATTCATTCGGGAAGTATCCCCGGAGGAAGAACTTACAGACATTCTCTATTTGCTCCGAGGCGTTACATTTGAATAGCATAAAGAACGTGTAATTACTACGGCACGTAGGATTGACAAGGGTGGGGGTCTGTACACAGTGAACACAGCTGACTCCAGAATTTCTATATATTGTCATAGTTTTCAGGAGTTCCTTGTCGTTCTTGGCTAGTGGAACGTCGTCCAGGACGAAGAGAAAGGGGTATGCGTTCTTGGTCTCCCGGTTCACCCGGTACGCGCAATTGACCAGCGCCGGAACATATATGGATGACAACGGTAAAAGCGGGTAGTTCATATGCTTGTATGCTTCCGCCTTGGCTGACTGGGAGAATATCGCCCCACAGTGTTTCTGGAAATAATTATCAATGATGTATTTCAAAGCACTTGTTTTTCCGCTACGCCCTGACCCTATCATCAATATGCTGCTCCCGCCGGTCTCTACCGGAGGCATCTCTAGTGCAAAGTGCTTATCCGGGATCTTCTTCTTCATAGCGTCGGACATTGTACCTTCTAATAGGTGTAGATTTAAATCTCCGGTATAAAAAACCTTACGCAATTAGAATGGACTCCTCATCACTCAGAGCCTTCCTGGAATCGGGTAGCACACTGATTACGAATACTATGCAGCCGAAATCAGAGCCTATAAAGATTAAGAAGGGCACTATAATGGAGAAAGTAGAGGTCAAGGAGTGGGACAAGGCTCTCATAGCTAGATGTAAGGATGAGAAGGTACCTAAGAAGGATGTAGTCCTGGAGTTTAAGAAGATCATAGAGAAGGAAGAGGCGCTTATTTAGAGTGGTGTTTGTGGTGTGATGCGTGGTGTGACGCGTGATGGGGTGCGTGATGTACCGCGTGATGCTCTCGGCCATATACCTCCACCTCTCCGTGGCCACTCATAAAGGCTCCGGCGAAGGGAGACATTCCATAGTGAACTCCTGGAATGTGAGTTTTAGCGGCGTGGCCGAGAATGTCCCGGTCAGAGTTCGCGTGGTGCGCCTCCGGCTTCCCTGAGTGTAGAGGGGGGAGTTTATAGTGACTAGGTCTCTCCGCAACCTGCTGAAGTCCCTGGAACTTCTGGTCACTCTTGAACATACCGAGGACTCCGAATAGAGTAGGCTGCGTAGATGACGCACCGACGACGCGCTGAGGGTATCCGCCCATATATGGTAGGTCTTGAAGTGACATTTATATTTAGTATATATATTTTAATTACTCCGGAGAATTATTTTATCATTAAGTAATATAACAGATGGCATCAGTTCAGGAGATGGTACGCCCAGGTGAACCCCTTGACCTTTACTACTATTCAGGCGAGACGAGCAAGAAGGCAGCCTTCGCGACGACGCAGAACACAAAATACCAGGTGAATTTCTCTAACTTAGGTCAGGGAACGTCATCGTTCATCTTCCCTCCCCAGAACGGTCTCCAGGACATCGTCGTAACTATGCAGTTCACCGGTCTCCCTAATTCCGCGAACCTTGACGGCCTCGCGCTCCCGGCTGGATGGGGCTATGCCCTCGTTAAGTCTTGCGCGTTCCGCTACGGCGGCACGTCCCAGTTCGTCCTCACAGGCGACCAGTTGCTCCAGAACGCTCTCCGCGACCAGACAAGCCGCACGTCTTGTGATGACATCGTCAACATCGGCGGTAACTACGCGTCTGGCCTTGACCTCCGCAATACGCAGACTTGCTCAATTGTTCTCCGCCTACCCCACGCCTCATCGTCAGGCGTTAACAAGTCCCTCCCCTTCCCTACGGACTGCCTCACGCAACAGTGCCAGGTTCTCCTTGAAATAAACCCTCCAGCGTCAGTCTGGACGAACGTAACGGGTTCGGCTCTCCCAGACAACGCGATGATGCTAAGCCAGGGTTACTTCCAGTGCCAACAGGTTATGTTTAACAATATGGGCGACTCCCTCGCTCGTCGCGTTGACCTCTCCACGAAGGCCTATGCGTTCCCTTGCGAGTTCGTCCAACAGAAGTCCGTTATCAACCTAGTCAACAGCACAGACCCCCAGAGTGTGGTTTGCACAGGTTTCCGCGCGGGAAGTGTCAAATCCCTAAGCGTATGGTTAACGGACTTGGCTGACGTTCAGACAACGTCATCCCGTGGTGCATCATCGGCCTACAACCCAAATAAATTTCAAGTTCCAGTATCAGTAGAATGCCTTTACGCGGGGGACATCTATGCTCGTTACAACAACGGCGTAGGTCAACTCTTCAACCTCCTCAACTCCAACAAGGCCTCGGCGTTTGACCTCGCGGTAGTCTCATCAGGTGCGCCTGGTGCCACGTCGCTCAACAGACCTCTCCCTTACCTCTCGCAGTGGCTAGAACTCCCCTTCGCCCAGCCCCTGTGCGACGAAGACTCCCACTACATCCTAGTCCACGGTAAGGCCATTACCAATGGAATCATCAACTTGAACAACCTCGTAGTGCCATATGTGTCAGCGATCGGGTGGCAAATTTCAATAAGTTATATCTACAGTTCAACCCTTCTCTTTTCTCAGGGATCAGTGGACTATGTATTTTGAGGCTGATACACCCCCTTAATAAATTTTTTAATGACCTAAAACGGATTCAGTAAATCCATTTTATGACATTCTGTAGTACCCCCCTTTTTACAAATTGAATCTACGCTTGTAACTTGTAATATTGGTCTGGCGGCTGGTTGAGTCCCCCCAGAGGATATAGTAGGACAGGAACCCAGCTCTCGTCGGATCGTGTGTCGTCAAGTCCTTGGCATGTCTGGTTCTGTACCTGTCACGCTGCTCTTTTGACTTCGTGATGGTATAGTCATCCATACCCTTGGCACCGAAGTGGACGGTCTTCTTGCGTCCGTCATTGTCAAATACCGCCATAAGTTTCTTGTCTGCCTTTGGTGACTCAGAGATAGACATTAACTTCATTATACTATTCTATAGATATTTACTGCTCGGAGACTAATAAATTCATATACCATTCAAAATTACCCACTTGGGTCGTCTTGGCTAGGCTGCCGCTAGAGTTGTATACCTGGAATTGTAATTGACCGATAGGCTGCTGACCGTCCCACTTGATATGCTTGGGGAACGCGATAGAGCGTCTGGACTTGAAGGGCATATAGCCCTGGTATATCGGGTAGCCATAGGCATCTAATGGATTATAGTCGTCCCAGGAGAGAACCCAGCGATAGAGAACATCCTTACTCATATCCGTAGTATCTGCGTCCTTGAGACCCTGTTGGTATGTAAGATTGGAACAGGTGAAATCAAAATATACCTCCGACAGGATCTCGGGATAATAATAAGGGACACCATCATCAATACTATCCACTACGACATTCCCGGGAGTCATAGATAATTGACCAGATAACACCGTAGGGAGTACAGAGAACGCGGCCGTGGCGAATAATTGCTTAGCACCTGGTGAACCATCGGTTGAAAATGTAATGGCCGCATTTAGATTTAATTCTACAATGATAGTGTCTATCAATGCCGCTACAGTATAATTACCTTCTGCTAATGTGATTGCGATATTATCCTTACCATCATTAATTGTAAATACGTTATTACCATATACCGGCGAGATATTAGGAAGAGCATAGTCCAGGACTACCTCGTTGACCGCCATACGAGTAAAGAAGCCTGACATAATGTTGCCGCCCTTCTGGATCGTGAAGTTAGATCCGTTGTTACCTATTATATCGGTACCATTCGCGTTCCCCTTTCTGTTGTAACTATCTATAGCAAGATTGGCCGTACTCGGAAATCTAATGGGTGAGGCCACTGATAAGCCGTCGGAGGAGAACATTCTATAGTATGTATATTTATTTTTTATATGGAGAAATTAACGTCCCGATTTGGTATCGTGGATTAACGCCGGTCTACCGGCACCGTGGGGGAACATTGAATACGCACGGATGGCTAGGTACATATCATTAATAGGGGCGACGCAGAGATTAGAGACAAAGTGTTCATCACCGTCCGCCATATCCATCATCTTCTTAGCACGTGAAAGAGCCGCGGAACGCATCGTCTGCCCTGAGGCTACTTCTACATCTGGATGCTGGTCGCCCTTAGGGTGCGAGATTCTTCCGACTTTGCGCTCTGTGTAGACTGATGCCATAATATACTATATACATATATTTTATACCCCGAGGATTAGAAATGAAGCCGTCTCTAATTTACTGTAAACAGTTTGAAGCCTTCCGGGGCATCGTTCCTAAAGAGGAAATAAAAGCGCCAGACGTTGAGAAGCCCCCACCCAAGCGCAGAGGGAGAAAGCCTGGCTCAAAGAAAGAACCAGAAGAGATCCAGAGATTCAGAATAGAAAATAAGGAAATTGTAATAGATTTTTCTTGATTTATTTTCGCGTTTTATAGTATAGATGTCCGTCCAAGATATGAGAGCCGAGTTGAAGGTACTACGTTCAGAACACCCCGATTATATGCCAGTATCAAAGATGAAGAAGGCCGATATCTCCTCGCTCCTTGCGAAGATGAAGCAGCACACAGAGACCACGCCTATGATTGCGTTGACGAAGGGAGAGCCTACGAAACCCGCGAAGGGTGAAATCTCAAAGGTCAAAGCGGTCTCTGAGAGTAAGGCGGTCGCTCCGGCCAAGGAGAAGAAGGCAAAGGTGACCGCCCACAAGGAGGAACACAAGGAGGCCGAAAAACCCAAGAAGGAGACAATCGCCGAGCGTATGGCACGTATCCGGGCTATGCGCACTAAGAAGGACTAATTTATTTAGATGGTTCATATACTATATGAGCATTACTTTTTATGTTTCTCCTTTGTCATTGCAGCCTCCAGGACTCTCTTCTGAGCCTCGGCATTATGAATTGGTATAGGGTGATTAGAGTAGTGTTCGCCTGTTATACTGTTTACGACTATGGCTTTCCCGTGGAACTTGTGACCGTCTGAGCCAAGTTCTAGATGGTAGGGCATTCTATATGGTATATATAGGTATTAAATATCTATATATATTATATAATGGACGAACACTTGCGCATCCTTGCGACATCCCAAAAGATGATTCACGACCTACTAAGCATTATGAGAAACAAGGAACACGATGGTCAACCGTTTGAGATTGGCTGTAAGTGTAATACTCAACTACTTAGAGACCAGCTATTTGATGTAATGTCGGCGGTATTCAGATATACTCCAGGTATGCAAATAGAAAAGAGAGAAATTGATTTCGTTATATGTGTTAAACGGGTGGTTGATAAGATGGATGTGACTGTATCGGAGGCTTCGCCGAAGGAGGAGTAGTGCTTTCTATATCCAGGGACATCTCTATTTTCTTATTACAACATACGCTTCTTAGTCTCTTATGGTTGACCGCCGAGTATACAGCACTAAGCAACCCTAAGAGAAATCCTACGAAGCCAAAAACATTAGTCATATCTTGATCCATCTCTACTCTGTCCAGGTTTTTTTACGCGCGATAGAACGAATAGCAGAGCCGGATACTTTGTATTCCTCAGCCAATACTTTCGTCTTCACACCTTCCTCTATCTTCTTGCGGATTGTAAAGACCTTCTCCCAGTTCAACTTTGAGAAGTGACAGCGCGTACCCCTCAATGATGTACCGTCGCGCACCTTATCCGCTGCGTTCTCTGAGCGCGTACCCTCATTAAGATGGTCAGGGTTAACACAGGAGGTCTCTCTACACGAATGACGAACCTGTAAGCCGGGGGTTAGTTGCTTGACCTTCTCATAGATGACCAAGGCCGCGCGATGCGCGAAATGAGTCTTTCCATTAAAAAAGAATATGCCGTAGTTCTTAATATCCCGACCGCCACACCATCTCCAGCAACCTGTGGGATCCTTCGCAATATACTTTTCAAAACGGGCTTTATCTTGTTCCATTATACTTTCCATAATGAAATTAAATATTCAATAAGAACCCCGCAACCTGAATAAAATATATAGAGATTGTAGAATGCCACATCTCAATCTATCCAATCTTATCAAGTGTCTAAACAATCATTCTAATAATCTATACGCCATATACTGTAGCACTAACAACATAGAATTATCTGATGCCATTCTAGCAGAGCAGACTTACGTAAACCATATTATCAGAGAACTCAAAGCCCTCCTAAGCCCCCAGTAGTAATGTAGTAGTGACGTTTGCCTCTATGACCTGAGTGGCTTGTCTATTTCTCGCGCACAACTCCAAAAGATATCATAGAACTCCATAGATTCCAATAGGTTCAA
>Ga0136641_1001050_pt1 | contig 11552 bp, 9 predicted proteins | sample EliLak1302023Y_FD_115312 | JGI IMG/M metagenome (GOLD analysis project Ga0136641, IMG submission 115312) | Freshwater microbial communities from Elizabeth Lake, Yosemite National Park, California, USA - 13020-23Y | ecosystem: Environmental > Aquatic > Freshwater > Lake ...
ATATGTAAATTGCCATCATTGACAGTAACACCGTCTACGCTATACTGGGACTCGAAAAAATGGGTACGTTATGGGAATGCCTTCCCTGTCACCATAAAAACAACAGAAATGATTTCATTCGTAGTGGTTCCAAATTCACAACTGGAACTAGAAGATGGCACATATGTAAGAGATTATATGGAGCTCTGTTCTCCGGATGCAGAAGTGTATTACTCTAAACATATAGAGAAGAAAGAGTGCTACATGTAGTACAAATGATTTATCTAAAATGTCTAACTGTGTAAAAGAGGATGGGACCCAAATGGCCATTCATGTTATTGGTATTAGGTATATTATTTGCATTAGGATATACAATTGTAACTCTTGAACGAACTGTTGTTTTAAAAAATTGGACGACACGCCGTTGTGATTTACCTGTGGTGACCGCAGCAGCATTCTTCAAACCAGATGCAGACCCACGTACATCAACTGCCTTTGCAATTGATAATTTTGAGTTTTGCATGAAGAGTTACATCGATAGTTTTATGAATTTATTGATGGCACCTATCAATGCCATTTTTGGACAGCATATCAATGCAGCGGGAGTGGCCATGGACAGTGTCAATACAATCCGCACCATTGCACAGCAGCTATACAGTGCATTTACTTCCTACCTCGCACAGTATTTTCGTAGATTTCATTCGACGGTGTTTGAAATAAGCAGAATGATTCAATATTTACGCATGGCGGTCAATCGTGGCATCGCAGTATCCGTATCTACCATTTATGCAGGTATCGCGATGTTTCGAACGATGTTAAATGCAGTACAATTTTTTATTAAGGTCGTTCTTATTATTTGTACCATTCTTTTAATTCTAATTATTATCCTATTTTTTGTGCTGTTTCCTGCCATACCTGTTATTTTAGGAACACTTGCTGCGATTATTTCCGTTGTAATTGCACTGTCTACCATTATACCAGGCGCAATTGCAAGCGATGCCAGCGATAAAAAGAGTGGATTCTGTTTTGCAGCAGATACACCTGTTCTTGTTAAAAATAAGGACGGTACTATCCGTCAAAAAGCAGTACAAGATATAAAAAATGGAGATGAACTAGCAGACCACTGTGGTAAGGTGACTGCAGTCATTGTAATGAGCGGTCTGGGTATTCAACTGTATCTTCTCAACGGTGTATATCTGTCAGGCACACACCTGGTGAAAGGGCTCGATGGGGTATGGAAATCTGTTTCCATGGATGTACGTGCAATAAAAACAGAAAAAGAGTCTCCTGTATTATACTGTTTTAATACTACCTCAAATACGATTCCAATAGATACAGAAAAAGGTGTATTATTGTGCCGAGACTGGGAAGAAATTGGGAATGAAGACCACAAAGGACAATACATCTGGAACTATATGATATCACAACTTCTAAATAAAAACAGTGACTATGCATCTTGGAAGGATAATGTACGAATGTATGTCAATGTAGCGGTAATGGGAAGGGATACACTAGTAAAGACGTCGCGTGGATTTATCCCTATCAAGAGTTTACAACTGTATGATACTGTATGGAGTGCAGATGCAAAAGAGCAGTGCATCTACGGAATAGTCACTGCAGAAATAGAGGATGCATGCAATGCATCTACTACACCACACCTATGGAAAACTGAATTATATGAACTGCGTGATACTGTGTGGGTAAAAGGTAAATCTACACTGCGTCGTGGAACGGATACGATGGAGGGCATGACATTGATTACAGAAACGGGCGATTTTATTATCTGGGATGAAGAATTAAAAAAAGAGATTGCTGTTCGAGACTTTACAGAAATTGGATATCATTCTATTCATCGGACATATTCATTTGTAGAGGCCAGACTCCGGATTACAGAGCCTCTTCATTCGATTATCTAACCTGTACTAAGTAGAATGAAAACAGGGTTTCTAATTACTGGATTAGTATTATTACTCATTGCAAACCTATTGATGGTATACTCGGAACAAAATCATTCGGGTGAGGGGTTTACGAATTATTTCCTGGAGAACGCTGGTTCTTCTGGTCTTGGTACCAATAAAGCAGAGCCAATTGGAGCATTTGATAATGTGCGCCTTGTACCTGACAATCACCAGAGCTCGTGGCGTGGAACTCTACCGAATGAACCCATGTTAGGTCCCGAGTTTACACCCGGTCCTGATCAGCTTTTCATATTTAAGAATAACCAGGTGAAGCCCGAATGCTGTGGCGCATCCTATTCCTCTGATACTGGCTGTGTCTGCTCTACCCCTCAACAGCGTCAATACATTAATATGCGCGGAGGAAATCGTACGGTAGAGGATGGTGTCTAATATGATTCTGTTACTGCATTGATTCATATGAATTGTATACTTATTATAATAAATTCCAATTATTATAATTATTATAATTATTATAACAATCAATAGTACTATCTAATAGAATGAATGTGGGTATAAAGTCTCCTAATAGAATGAATATGGGTGTAAAATCATCCAATACCATGAGCAGTTCCTTTCTTCCTATGTCAACTTCCACCGCGACCAATGCCGCCAATAATGCCGCCGCAAGTATTGCGACGATTGCAAATAATGTGAAGGAGAATGTGATGAATGTTGCGAATTCATTTGCAAAACCGATTAATGATTCATTTTTAGCTGCCAAAGATAATTCAGATTCGCCATTTGCATCGATGGGCATTGTTGTTACATTAGGGGTGTGTGTTGTTTTATTTATTATCATCGTTGTTTTTCATCAACAAATTGTATTTGCACTAGAGTTACTCTGGCATAAATTAAAAGAACTATTTGGATATTCCCCTTCTCATGCTGTGTCTAAAGAACATCCAATCCAGAAAGACAAAGATGAAAAAGAAAATCATCCACACTCGGAACATCACCCGTCCTCTCAACATCACCCATCCTCTGAAAAGAAGCATCGTGTCGATAATGAAGCAGTGAATACCATGATGCCTGGTAAAAAAGAGGTATTCAATGTTTCACAGAATAAATATAAATTCAGTGATGCCGAACCCCTATGTAAGGCATTTGGAGCAGAGCTTGCTACGTATGACCAAGTGAAGCAATCATGGCAAAAGGGGGCTGATTGGTGCAATTATGGATGGGTAAAGGGTCAGTCCGCGGTGTATCCTACACAACAGGCTACGTATGACAAGCTACAGGCGGGCCCTGAAGAGCAGAGAAACGCATGTGGCGTGCCAGGTGTAAATGGGGGATATTTTGATAATCCTGAAATGCGGTTTGGTGTAAATTGCTATGGTGCAAAGCCTACTCAAAATGAAGTAGACGATAGAGCACTTATGTCACAACCGAATTTAACACCTGGTGCGTTAGAATATGACCATAAAGTGTCAGACTACAAGGCCCATCAAACTGAAATAGCGATTAATCCTTTTTCTAAGGGAGTATGGGGTCAATAAATCACCTCCATAGGGGGTATGGGGTCAATAAATCGCCTCCATAGAGGGTATGGAGGCAATGTATTGACTCCATAGAGGGTATGGAGGCAATGTATTGACTCCATAGGGTATGTAAGCATTTATAGTGGCGGCTGCAATAATTGTAATTGTGGCTCTAATTTTCCGCTCATACCTGTTTTTTTAATGAATTTCTGAACAGAATAGCCACGATTACCTTTGATAAAAGTCATAATATCCATCGTTTCATCTTTGCCACCACGATGCTTAAAATAGGAATGAAGTAGTTCCTGGATTTTACTAAGTGACAGTTGATTGGGCTGCCGTTTCTGTGCTACACTTAATTGGCCCCCATTGATTTGAATAATTGCATTTTCTAATCCCTTTTGCTGTAGAGTGCCAATAATCTTCTCTCCGTAATCATCTTGGACCTTTTTGGCAGAACAGAATTGTTTATAAAGAGAGGAGGCTAATGTACTGTAATGTAACCAATATCGAACAAATGCTCCCACACCGGGATCAGACATAATATTGCTATATCTAGTATGTTAAAAACGTTTCTATTATAAATCTCATGGAAGATGTGGCAGTACTCTTTATTACCTGTATCCTACATTCATACCATCTTCATACACTCCACGCACATATTTGTCTTATTTTGAGTAAGTAAGAGTAATACAAATATTAGAATCACAATAATCAAAATCGCAGAGAAGATACAGACTGCAATAATTACATATGGAAATGACCTGTCAAATACATATTGTAGAAAGGGTTCAATCATAAGTTGTTGTATATAATTTTTAGTATCCGAACTACTCATGGAAACTGCAAATTTATCAATCCATCCTTTCAAAATGGTAGCAAATTTATCCTTATCATTTGTCCGGTCCTTCAGAGAATTTGTAATGCCAGAAGGTTGCATTTTATAATGCGGTGAAATTAACAAATCTCTTCTAATCGCTGTGTTCAGAGAATGCCCTCCTTTAAAGCACCCATTTATTCAAAACAAAAGAATTCAAGCGGACAGATGGAGCCATCTTATACATTTACAGTGGAGTTTGACTCATCCGAAGAGATTTTATCATTTGTGGCAGAGACTTCATCGGATATTTCATTACATTCTCTACAGCAGTGTATACTTGATAATCTGGGGTGGTGGAATACATTTATCAGAACATTCTTAACGTCTTCTGCTAAATTATTCTCTAAACCCTATACGGTTGAGCATATTAATAAAATTACAAAGCATACCCTACAAGGTACGGCATCCAATGATTTTCCTGTAAATGTAACACTGTTACCGACATCGATACAGATTGTAGGCGGTGCTTTTTTATTACATTGGAAATACGTATGTGAGCCCATTGTAATTGATATTATGTCAATCCCGGATTTGAATGACGAATCTATAGAAGCTGTTCCGGTTTTAAATGAACTGGTGGATGGAGTAGAAGAATTGACGATTGATACTATTCCGATGGATAGGAATGCTACGGGGGATACCTTAGAATTGGATAATCCTCTACGTTCATATGAACGTCAAAAAGTCAAAGAGGCCAGGCTCAAAGCTAAATTAGCGATGTATAAAGCGCAGAACGAGATTACTCGCTATTATGAAAAATACGGTGACAATGATATTTCAGAATCAGACAGTGAATCGGATGATACCGAGGAGGATGAATTGGAACTCTGAAAAAGACCCGTTCGGCAGAAATCCCACTAAAATAATGCCCTCATTCTTTTATAGAAAGTAATGGCAGGTATGGAAATGAAGAATCTACTTGTATCCGTCTTAGTCGTTTTAGTGCTAGTATTCATTGTCTATCAATATGACCCGTCTTTCTTTGGTATTCTATCAATGATGGGACTATCTGAAGGGTTTGCTGACAAGAATGGTGCAAATAATCAGAAGAAGGGTGAGAAGAAGGAAGAGAAGAAGGATGAGAAGAAGGATGAGAAGAAGAAAGGTGAACATTTTGCGGATGCCGCCAAGCCTGCTGCCAAGCAAGGTGGTGCCGAGCATTTTGCGGACCTAAGTGCCTATGAAGGTCCGGCCCAGTTTGGTGCCGCGGAAGCCCCCGCTGGCTGCTACCCTCGTGACCAATTGACTCCATCGGAGCTCCTCCCCAAGGACATGCAGAGTGTGTGGGCCGAGCAGAATCCCATGGGACCTGGCTCGCTAAAGGGCAAGAACTTCCTCAGCGCAGGCGCCCTCATCGGTGTCAACACAGTGGGCCAGAGCATGCGCAACGCCAACCTCCAAGTTCGCTCAGAGCCCCCGAATCCTCAAATGGCTGTTAGCATCTTTAACCAGTCTACGATCTCCCCGGATATCAGCCATAGACCGTTGGAAATCGGTGCTTAGAATTTATAAGAAGTACTCACAGAGATAAAATGAAGAGTATCCTTTTATTACTTCTGATTATCGCAGTTGTGGTGTTTTATTACTATTCACGGAACGAAGGATTTAAAAATCAAGACTCGGTGGCAGAATGGATGCTTCAGGACCCAACACAGGCCCATTATGAAGCATCTCATGGTAGCGCTCCTGCCGGCGTGAATGCATCCCCTGGAGCCATTCAGTACCAGCAAAATACAGCATCGCCTCCCGTAAATCCTGCCTACAAACGCGGAAATCCACAAAATCTCAATCCCGAATTTAAAACACAGCCACTACTCTAATAATGCGATAGTATCATTGTAGGATGATTGCATGATTACATGTCTTTATAATAACATTTTTAGTATAAAGATATATAATGAAATTAGGATAACAATGTCATTTCTAGACAGTGCATCAACTCTATTTCGCTCCATCCTTGGTGGCGGTCAATTTCCCAGCATCCATGTTACGTCGACCATCGATGGTAAATCCTACAAGGTACGTGATATGCCCGACAAACAAGAGGCGGCCAACTTGATGGCCAATCTTCGTATTAAATTAATGAAATTGTGCGAAGCCCTTGAGCGTAAGTATCCAGACAAGCTCCAAGTCAAACAAATGGTCCAGAACTTTCGCGCGGATCCTGAGCGTTTTATCGAGGCCACACCTGACTCAGAGCACACCTCTTCCACCATCAATAAAGGTGAATCCATTCACATGTGTCTCAGACAACGCGATGGCCCCGATGAGAGTCTAGTGAATGAAAATGTAATGATGTTTGTAGCAATACACGAGTTTGCCCATATTTGTACGGAATCCATCGGTCATGGCCCCGATTTCTGGAATAACTTTGGATGGCTACTTAAAGAAGCAGAAGGAATGGGACTCTATCGCTATACCGATTTTTCTGCGCATCCTGTGGGATACTGTGGTGTTCACATTACCGATTCACCTCGATATGATCCAGCAAAAGATGGCAATAATTTACAAGTAGGAACAATGATATCTAAATAAGACAGGTAACATAGCATGATATACCTGTATGGAAAAATACAGTTATGTTTTTTATATGAAAATGCCATAGGGAATGGCATCGGATATCGATCAAATTCTTTATCCGAAATTGCTAGGTACATTACATGAAAATATTTCTCCGGTCATATGTATTGTATGGAAAGGCGCTGATGTCAATGGTGATGACGATTATGACGTTGTTCAATTTGACAGAGTCTATCCATTTGACACTATTGACACGATCAAACGTATGATTTATGTAAATTACGCAGATAAATCCAATCGCGACATCTATCTTCCTCGTTTTCTATTTATGGGAGTACCTCTTGGGCCAGATGCCTATGAAGAGGAAGCACCTGAGATGGATGAAACCTATCATGCGATTGACTATTTATGGTATCCAATGGGAACAAATGACCCCACGAAAGCCTATACACTGAAAAATCCGCGCAAAGCCCTGACTCGCCCCGATATGCGATTTGTCTCTTCGGATGGTAGCTATGCCAGCCCGAATTATGAGTTGCGCGGACGCAGTTCTATCGAGCAAATCTTTTTAAAACCTCGGCAAGGTAAAATACCCGTTTTTCACGTATACCCTCTTCAGGTATTATTACAATCATACACAGGAGGCAATCCAATCACCGAAGAGAATTGGAACAAACGCTTTGCCCCTTATTTTCCTGACGTGCTTGCACAAGGACCTTATCAGGCGACAGCGGAGGATAAAGAATATGGTAGACAAATTTCGACATATCTGACCCAGCGAGATTCAATCTTGTACCGTATCAACTCCTCATTACGAAATGAGCAGCAATTACCTATGATAAAACTTACTGGTATTCGTCAAATGATGTTACTATGGAAAAAACCAGTGCATAGGTTTGAAGGAAGTGCATCAATGTTCTATCAAATTGCAGCAACAGAGCAGCGTCCTTATGTTCGTCTTCTTCCTGCAGAGGGTTCTCCTATTACGAAGTTACATGTAAAGGGTATTTTACCGATTCCCTCGTTGGAGGATCCACGCATGATTGAACTATGGAGCAAAGAAGTCTCGGCCACTCCTAACATTGATTTCTGTACGATAAAATATGTACATCGTCCCGCCATTGGCATTACACAGCCTGTGTATGGAACCATACATGTATTGAATGATGGAACCATCACCTTACAGTTACAACCCCCTAAAAAAATGCGCACATTAAACCCTGATGTTGATTTTCGTAAATTTAATACATATATTGAAGAGGCATTTGCTGGATTGCCGCAGGCATTTAATGAGTATGACCTCAAAGAAATATCAGTTATCTTTGCGATTAAAAATAAGATTGAAATAAAGCGATTTACGAAAAAACGCATCGTAGAACGATTGCCTTATTTTTCAACATTCTTTAAAGAAATTGCATCCGTGCCTGATGATAATCCAATGATATCATTGCGGTATAAGGCAGTCAGTCAATATGCCTCTGAGGATAAAATATTCACATTTATTACACAGTTAGCAACCGAAAAATCATTTGAAGGTGAAGCTCCTGATGTGAATATCATTACTGCACTCCAAGAAGAGTTTCAATTCTCAAAGAGAGAAGCAACAGATGCATTTGCAGATTGGTACCAAAAGAATGGCAAGTTTACCGTGCAGTTGCCAGAAGAGGGTGAATTTGTAGAGAGTTTCCATCCAGGGATTGACATACATATTTATGCACAGCATCCACTGTATTATTTTCATGTCAATCGAATTGATAATTTTGAGACTTATCGTCGTGTTTATACATTGTTGTCTCTATTATTTATGGAAGATGACGGTGTATTTACGGGACACGTCCCTGCAGAGTTTGCTAGAGCAGAAGAGGCACTGCAGCGACAAAGTGAAGAGAATGAATTAAAACAGGAAGTAGTAAATGAATTTAATAACCCAGTACAATATGAGTATGACATTAATAATAATGATGATTTAGGAGTGGACAATGGGCCTAGAGAGGCTGCTCTGGCTACTGCATCTCATATTGCACCCTATATGAATGATCCATTCTCCATTGATGAAGGAGAGGTCGTGGCAGATACAGGGCGGTCCATAGCGGCTAGAGCTGCCCTAGAAAGTCGAGTAGAATCATATGTGCCTGCAGCAGTACCTTTGACAGCACCTGCGGCAAGAGTAGCGCCTTTGGAAAGAGCACTGTCCGAAAATAATTCATCCTCCGCAGCAGCATCGACCACCATTGATATAAACCCAAATAACTGGTTTATCAATAAACTTCAACAGATTGACCCACGCCTCTTTAACTTTAAAGTAGATAGCCAAGAAAATGTGTATAGTCGAAAATGCGCCGCAAATGATGATAGACAGCCTGTGGTGATGACCAAAGATCAATTTGAACGAATGAGACAGATATATGAAAACGACGCTGTCTTTTGGATTATTTATCCGTTGGAGGGTGAAGATGAACCAGTTCTTCCTATCGGTACAAAAAAGCCTATTTTAACAATCACCATTATGCGATATGGCTCTGATTCAGACAATATGCAGTATTATTTTTGCCCGCATTACTATTGTTTATACGATGAACTAATGATTATTGAAGAAGAATTTGAGGGAACAACAGACCGCAAAGGTCGTCATAAACCTGCAAATACATGCCCTTTTTGTTATGGTACATTAATTACAAATAGAAAGAAATCAGAGATAGGACATACTGTTGTAAAACGCAAAGATAAGAAAGGCTCGGTAACCTATCATCGATACATTGATTTCATGAAGAAATCGACACATCCAGAGAACTTTGCACTACCATGTTGTTTTATTAAACAGTCATCACTGCGAATCAGTGATCCACAATTTTCGCACTTACGTGATTATATGAAAGAGAAAGAATTAGAAGACAATGGGGTTGAAGAAGATGAAGAAAGCGAACAAAGTCAGACAGAATTGGAGGATTACGATAATCCAGTGTATAAAGGTGAGGATGCAATTGAATATGCTGTGCTATTTGAAACCATGCATAAGCGATATATCATTGAATCAAACAAACACCCTACCCCTGGAATATTCGCAGTGGCATCTTCCAAGTTTGATACATTCTTTCAACAGAATTCAACTAATTCTATTATTACACGTGTAGCCATTCATCTAAAGCTACAACCCACTGCACAAGGATTTCTGCGCATTGGAACACAAAACACAGTCTATGAATCACTCCTCGGCGTGATTGCGCCACTGCTATATAAAAATACAATTCAAGAAGTAAAATATATGTTAAAAGATGTAGTTACACCGCGCATCTTTATGAATACACATTTTGGAAACTTAGTATTGGAGTTTTATAATCCAGCGGATGGCAGTGCCATGCCACCTACACGACAAGAATTGATGTTATGGTCACAGAAGAACCTTCGAGTTTCACTAAATAGTAATAATATGTACGCACTATTACGGATTTATAATGCCTACAAACGCTTTATACGTTTCATCGATGACCCTACACAGCGCAAAGACCTGCGTCATATACAACCATTGTTAGCGGAGCCTGAGCTATTAACATCAAAGGGTATTCAGTTAATTGTCATGGAGGACAATGAAGAAGAAGAGATACAGATACGCTGTCCCACGTTTGGTGTATCCATGGATAGACACAAGAAGAATGATATTGTATTTATTTCACGTAGTTTTAAAAAGATTGGTATAAGTGATAATAAATATGCAAAGTATGAATTATTTATACATACTAGTAATAAACCAGCCAAAGGTGGCGATTCTGCCATACATGAGCATATTATAAAGTGGAATTATGCATCACAGCGTATTTGGCCAGGGATTGTTAAGCAACGAGTGAATGAATATATGAAACAGTGCCAAAGTCGATACCGTTCCTTATATACATCACAGCAGGGTATTCATCCGATGGCCATGGTTCCCCTCTCCAAAGCGATGGATGCCACAAGCTACAAACCAGAAGGTATTATTAAAGATAATTATAATCACATTGTAGCGATTACATTTCGTTCAAAGCCAGGGTCGCAATTGCTGGTTGCATTACCCGTCGTGGATGATGGTGTTATTACCTCCTCCATCACAATTCCTAATATTTATCTAGACTGGAATGATTATAAACCTGCAGCAGTGGAAGATGTCATACGATATTATCGAACACATATAGAGCCTCTATTTTCACTATATCCAGGATATGCTGTTAAATATATTGTAAAACAAAAAGCAGTTAATAAAATCGTCGCGATTCAGTTAGAAAACGGCATTTATATTCCAGTGGCTGGGTCAACGAAGGAACAGGATTTAAAATCATTCGACCTCAATATCGTGGAAATTGAACAATTTGAATGGGAGATTGACAAACAACTGGCTGGAATTACATCAAAACAGGATACGGGTGATTGGGATTCCGTGCTTGAAAGTACATTGGCAGAAAAGAGCTGTGGCACTGATTTTGAATTGACACGAGACGCCACGTATTCGCAGTTCGAGGAACAATATCAACAATTTCGCTTAATTGTATCCAATTGGATTACAAGTCACCTGGCGGGTTCAGAAATAAAGAAGGGAATGGAAGATATTATTTTTAATTCCAAATTACCTGAATATGAGCGACGCAAACGTCTGTATCTGTATATTTCTACAACGTTAGTATCATGGTTCTATATGGATAAGGACCATCAATGGTCAAAAGCGGGCCCCACCTCTTTTTTACGAAAAGACTGTCGACTGATTGATAG
>Ga0136641_1001052_pt1 | contig 11541 bp, 14 predicted proteins | sample EliLak1302023Y_FD_115312 | JGI IMG/M metagenome (GOLD analysis project Ga0136641, IMG submission 115312) | Freshwater microbial communities from Elizabeth Lake, Yosemite National Park, California, USA - 13020-23Y | ecosystem: Environmental > Aquatic > Freshwater > Lake ...
CTTTTAATTGAAGACCTAACTTAGGATCTAAAGCGGATCTAGGTGAAATTAATTATGATTATTCATCAACTGGTAATATTTACCAATATTTTAAGATATTAGTTGATGAATTAAAATTTAATAAAGTAGTCTGTATTACAAATTATTTTATTAAATATAATAATAATAATATTACAGAAAATGCAATACGATATAATGCAACCAGAGATGAATTACTTATTTCATCCGATTTAATAAAAGAATTAAAAAAATGTAAAACTAAGCGATTTATATATATATATTTTACTATTAACTGGGAATTCCAAACAATAGGTCATGCAAATATGATTATAATTGATCAAGTTAATAAAACGATTGAAAGATATGAGCCACAAGGGCATCATATGGCGCAAGACAAAAATAAAAAAATGTTAAAAGGAATAGATAATAAATTTAATACTAAATTATTAAATTATCTTGGATTAAAAAATTATACATACATATCTCCTATTGATATATCACCTAAGTTAGGTCTTCAATTAAAAGCAGATGCATATTATGGAATGTGTTTATCATATAGTATGTTATATTTACAACTTAGAATTATGAATCCAGATGTTGATCAAGCAGATATAATAAAATATTTGATTAAAAAACCACGAGATGAAATATATGATATTATTCTTCGATATACAAAATATATTGAAGATAAATTAAAAGAACATTCACAAGAAATTATAGATTATAATAATATTTTTTATAATCAATCTGCATATAAAATAAAAAAATTTATTCTTGTAAATAAGAGAAGTGAAATAGATGAAATAGAATATTAATTAAAGAAATTTAATAATTCTGGTTTTAATAATGTAATAATATATCCATCGTAAATTAATAATCCAACTAATAAATAAGAATGTAAATAGTATATACCTGTATATTCAGAGATAATACCAACTATATTATATTCCCATTCATTTGGATCTCTATTACATAATTCATTTAATTTCTTAGTTATTTGACAATGATAATTATTTGAATACCAATGAAGCATAACCGCTATAATCATAATTGCGTGAAATTGATATTCAAATAATGTTTCATTAATAAATGGGCCAAAAAATCCATAAACATCTATTACATTATGTATTAAAAATATTGATATTGATAATAAATTAATATTTTTACATGTAATAAAATGAGGATATGCAATATAAATTTGTAGTAAATAGAAGAATAAAAATATTTGTAGTTTCATATAATATATTTATATTTTTAGCATTTCACGGTATAAACAAATATTAAGATTATAAATAAAACAAAATGGAAGTTATAAATCTTTATTTATCAAATAATCCTACTTTCAATCCTGATGCCTTAATCAAACATATTTATTCTCAAATTCCTCATAAACCATATCACCATCGCCTTCATTATAAAAAATATCCTGAACATAATTTAGTTCAATTATTCACAGAATCATCACAAGAATTCTCAGAAAATAAATTATATAATGCATGTAGAAGTATTATATTTGATTCAGTGAATAATAAAATTGTTAGTTTCAGTCATCCAAATATTGAATATGTTTCTGAACTTGATGATAAATTAGAAAATACTAGTTTTACAGAAAGTCATGAAGGTACATTAATTAGTGTATTTTATCACAATAATAAGTGGTTTTATGCTACACGTCGTGAAATAGACATGTATAAGACACATAAAATTACAAAAGATAGTAAATCTGTATTATCCCATGGATTAATGTTTGAAGATTCACTTGCAATGTTACATATGACTAAAGAACAATTTGAATCAAAATTAAATCCTGAATATCAATATTATTTAGAATTAGTGCATTATCAGAATTCATTTAATATTAGTTATGAATCTAGATTTGGTGAAAAATATGGTGAATTATTTTTATTATTTGCAAGAAATGGATTAGAATTATTAGAAGATATTCGTATTGAAGGTGTTTTAAACAATCCTAAATTAGATTATGCTAGTGTCAAAGATAGTTTAAATGATAATTATGATAATATAGAAGGATATATTTATTTATCTTCTGATGATAATCACATGTGCAAAGTAGTACATAAATCATATAATGATAAGATGAAATTTAATCCTGGATTAAGAACGATACAAGAGCAATATATTTATATGTATCAGAAAGATTTATTAGCTGAATATTGTATTAAAAATAATTGTGTTGTGTATAAGACAACTGAAATGGATAATAAGATTGAAAGTGTTGGTTTGATGTCATGTATATTTACTTATATTAGTCAAAGATTATTAGATATTTATTATAAGTTTAATACGAATACGATGGTTCACAAAGAAGAAGAATTATTTAAAAAATTATTTAAACAAAGTAACAAATATTATTTAATTTTTCATATTTTAGGAATGATGAAGGGTATTCATAAAAATAAGCCATTAAATATTAATGAAATGAAAAAATTATTAAAATATAAATTAGTTGCAAATGATGTTTGGAAAGTTTTTAATGAATTATTAGTATTTGAAGAAACAGAAAATTTAATTTTACCATGGACAAATACTTTAATTAAAATGTTTTAATTAAAAAAAATAATATATATAAATTACAATATTAGTTATATTAATAATTATGACCATGATTACTTAAAAAAATTTAAAATCATTATTAAAAAGGATAATTCTGATAGTGAGCCAGTTGGAGGATTTTATAAATATTGAAAAATAAAAGTATAAGGATTTTATTATATAGATATATAATAAAATGCAAAAAGTTCAAGCAAAGATTATCGAGCAAAATAAATGTACGGATGATTATTCCAATTCTAATATTAAAATAGAATTAGAAGGCATTACTTTTCACTATGCCAATATGTTACGTCGGGTAGTCAAGACTTATGTACCAACATACGCTTTCCCTGTTGATCAAATTAAAATAACTAAAAATAGCAGTATTATTAACAATGATCAAATGAGAGAAAGATTATCAAACATGCCAATTATGTATATTAATAATAATGAAGATACAGTAAAACAGTTTTTAGAATATTACAATGGTAAATCTCCAAAAGAGAATTTTTTCACTATGTATGTTTCATATAAAAATAAAACAGGAAAACTTGCAATGGTAACTACAGACATGGCTAAATTTTATTATTTAGGCAAAGAAATTAAGTCACCTTATAAGAAACCATTTTTACTTGTTAAATTGAATAACAATGAAGAATTTGAATGTACATGTGAAGCAAGAATTGGATTAAGTTTAGAAGAAGAGTATGCTGATCCAGCAATTTATGATCCAGTATCGGCATGTGCATATGAGCAAGTAGAAGAGAATAAATTTATTTTTAAATTTGAATCTAAACAGCAATTTGATGAAAGAGAAATTCTTCGACGTGCATTATCATGTTTAATCATGAGATTAGAATATTTAAATAATTTGGTTAATGAAAAGGTTGGAGACAAAGAAGATCTTAAAACAGAAGGTATTCTTGAAATTCCAAATGAAGATATGACACTTGGAGGTATTTTAGGTTATATATTACAGAATCATGAAGATGTTATTTTTGCAGGTGATACTCAACCAATTATTTCAATGAGATATATTCATCTTAAATATAAATGTAAAACAGATATTTCTCGTATTTTTAATGATTGTGTTGATGAGTTAATTGTATCTTTGAAAAGTATTGCAAAACAATTAAAGTTAGATTTAATTGAAATTTAATTTATACATAAATAATATATATGAATAAATTAAGTAATTTAAGAGGTGGTGCAGGAGGCGGAGGTGGTGCTGGTCGCCTACCTCCTGAAGAAATACATCAATGTCCAGAATGTGGAACACAATATGAAGGTGGATCAGGCTGGAATCCATATTGTAGTAGAAGATGTGCTACAACTGTAATGCATCAAGATCAAATGGCTAATGATCCAGAATATCGTGATTGGTATGAAAACTTGGGTCGTGAAGGTTCAGATGCAGGTTCAGATGCAGGTTCAGATGCAGGTTCAGGTGCAGGTGGATCTGATCCTTCATTTTCAGGTTCAGGTACAGGATCAGATGCAGGTGCAGGATCAGGTGCAGGATCAGATGCAGGATCAGGTGCAGGATCAGGTGCAGGATCAGGTGCAGGATCAGGTGCAGGTGCAGGTTCAGGTGCAGGTTCAGGTGCAGGTGCACCTGGAGGCGGTGCAGCAGAACCTGTCATTGCTAGACCAGAACGATTTATCGATGTACCAACTGATGGTGATGAAAAATTAAAACTTGAAAAAATAAAAGAAAGTATTGAATTTGCAAAAAGATTTGAATGTAAGGTATGTATGGAAAATTCTGTAAATATTAGATTACATCCATGTGGTCATTTATTATGTTCAGAATGTTATGCAAAATTACCTGCACCTAAAAAATGTCCAAATTGCAGATCTGAACCGGTTGCAGGTGAAGCTATATTTTACGGAGGTGCTGGAGGTGCTGGAGGTGCTGGAGGTGCTGGAGGTGGTGCTGGTGCTGGTGCTGGTGCTGCTGGTCCCGGTGGAATCCATCAATGTCCAGAATGTGGAACAGAATTTGAAGGTGAACCAGAAATGTATTCATATTGTAGTCTAAGATGTGCACTTCATCTAGCAGATGAAGATGATTATGATAATGAAAGTGTAGGTCTAGATGATGATAATCATCCAGGATCAAGATTCCCACCTGAATTTAAATTAGAATCAATTACTAGTAATAATAATCCTGATGCAGTTCAATTAAGATATAATGGTGGTGTTATAGATAATGTATCAAAAGTTCAAGCATTAAATATGGTTAAAACAGATGCAACTAATAATTTACAAAAAATTTCATGGACAGAACTATATACTGATATCCGTAGAATAGGATATAAATACACTGGTCAAGAATTAAAAGAACATTATCCTGGCTTAGTTGAACATTTTAATTATGATGTTGGTAATGATGAAGACTTTTTACTTTTACAATATTGGATACCATATGGGGGAGCACCTACACCTGGTAGATTTCAACTTAATGATATGGCAGAAGCTGTAGAAATATATCGTATTAGACTAATTGCATATATTGAAGATAGGACTGAACAAAAAGGTATTGCAATTGCTATTAGAAATGTATTAAGTAATAAATTATCTGGTTCTTTAGTATCGGGTCCTATAGGTATAATTCAAGAATATATTGGTGTTGTATTACCTAAAAAATTAGAATTTGAAGGTGGTTATTATAATAAATTACAAAAATATCAACAAAAATTAAATAAATAATCTCTAAAAAATACAAGATTGTCAGACTTTGTCGACAATCTCTAAAAAATACAAGATTGTCAGACTTTGTCGACAATCTCTAAAAAATACAAGATTGTCAGACTTTGTCGACAATCTCTAAAAATTGAAAAAATAAAATTATATTAGTACCAATATAATTTTATTATAAATATAGTGAAAATGCAAGTCAACCAAGCTGACTCCTACCTAGAAGCAAAGAATATTACCAATAATATTACAAAGGAACTTTTCAAGAATTATAAAAATATTCAGAAACGTGAACCTACTTATGAAGAGGCAATTATTGATGTTGAAATCATGGTTCAAATTAATCAACTAGTCCAAAAGATGATTGAGAGACGAAATTCACGAATTATTAATTAATTTTATTCGATTAAATCTCTGGAACCATACAAAAATAATTTACCACCTGTATGAGACATTCTAGGAAAATTATTATCATTATTATTATTTACTTTATCATCAACTAATTTAATCATAACTTGAAATATTCTTTCTTCAATATTATCATTATAAATATTTTTATTATCTTTAACATTTATAAATTTTTGAATAGAAACTTTTTGTATATTACTTAAATATTCATTGTATTCTTTAGCATTAGCATTCCATTGAGGAATAGCAAGATGAATATGAAATACTTCTTTAATAAAATTAAATGAATATAAATCAGGTGTAGGAAGATCTGTAATAAAAATAATAATTCTTTTATCTATTTTTTCATAAATTTCATTAAATTCTTTTGGATTTTGAGGCTTAAATACTTTAAAATATTTTTTGAATGTTTTATTGTTTAAATTTTTGATGTATTGCATAGCGTAATCAGTGTTATAACATGATAACATAAAAATTAATTTATTATTCATACGAAAATATGCTTCAAATATATTTTCCTCTTCAGTATTTTGATTTGAATTATCCATATAAATATATAATAAAATAATCTCAGATATTAGAAAATAATAAGTTTAATTTTATTATAAAAATAAGTATCTTAAGTTAATAATATGAGTGGTAATAGAGTTTTATTATATGATTCAAATGATAATTTTTGCAATGATATTATTCAAGAATTTAAAAATAATAATTTATTAAAAGATACAACTCTAGTTGATAAAACAGTAGTAAATCCTAATAAATTACATAATGTACTAAAACAATGTTTTATGAAGTATCCATTACCTGTATTATTATTACCAAATATCCCACAACCTATTGAAAGACATGTAATAAAAGGATGGATTAAAACTACACAATTATTTAATATTAAGACAAATAATATTAAAGAAAAAGAACAATCTATAACCGAACCAAGTCCTCAAGACAAATTAGGTATTCCTATAGTCGAAATTAAAAAAATATCAGATAATTATACTTTTATTGATGATAAATCAACTGTTAAAGCATTTGAAACCCCTAATTCAAATAATTTAATCTTAAATGATGATACATTTACAACAAAGATAGTTGAAGATACTCAATCTAATAATAATGATCAAAAAAATAGAGTTTTAAAAATGATTAGAAATAGAAATAGATAAAATATATAAATAAACATAAAGCTTATAATATTTATATAACATATAATATGACAACTATAGAACTTCCAGAATTAGCAAGTAAAAGATATCTAGAATTTATCGATAATTTCAATAACTTTAAACTTGTTGATTATAAAATCGATGCAACAACATTTAATTACAAAGAAAAATTAACTACTTTTTATAATAAAATCTCTGCTGATGAAAAATTATTTAAGTACCTTTTAAATAGAGATAAATTACTTTTTCACAAAAACTATAAATTATCTTTTCTTCCCAAAATAAATTTCCAAGCTTTATTTGAAGCAAATATTGATCAACAACTTAATAATTTTGTATGGGAAACAATACAAATGATTTATTTAATTATTGCTGATAGTCAAAATGAATTAACAAAGAAGCAAACACAAATCAATGCTTTACTTGATAAACTAGATGGTTTAGGTAAGAAAAAAGGTTCAATTGATCTTAAGAAAATTACCAATGTAATATCTAAGATTGATTCATCAGTTTTGGCTGAATTCTTATCAGTAGCTGGATTAGATAAAATAGATTTTTCAACAGTTGACATGAAGCAATTTCAAGATCTTAAAAGTTTTACACCAGATAAGATTAAAGATATAATTGCATCAACTGGTATTGATAAGATTGATGTTAATGGTGTGATTGAAAAGTTAGCTGAAAAAGGTGATTCTGAAAAAGGACAAAAATATATTCAATCAATTATCGAAAAATTAATTGATGATTATAATAGAGATGTTGGTAAAGATAAAATGGATTCTATTTTAGATTTTGCAATTGAAAAAGCTCAAGATAAATTACAAGAATTTATTAATGATGGTACATTATCAATTTATGATATTATAGCTGGTACAAAGAATTTAAAAGAAAATAAGAATCTTGAATTAACTGATAAATTAAAGAATTCTAAATTATATGCAGATGGTAGTACAATTTCAGTAAAAGAAATTGTATCTAGATTTACATCGAGATTAATGAGTCAAATGGGAGGTGGAATTCCAGGTCTTGGTGCTTTAACTGGTGGAGGAGCCAAACCTGGTGGTAATTTTAGTCAAGAACAATTAACTGGATTAGAAGAGTTCTTAAAGAATCAAAAGTTACAATAATTAAACTATACAAAATTCTAAACTCGAAGAGTTTAGAATTTCTAAAACTATACAAAAATTGAAAATTAATTATTATATATATGATAATTAATTTTACAAGTTAAGTTAAGAAGATAAGAAGATAAGAAAAATGTCCAAACGTATTGCATGGAATGTTCCTTTTGCAGATGAGATTAAGATTGGTATTACCACATGGGTTCGGGCAGATGGTGGCTGGGGCTTAGGTGCTCAGTCAATGGAGTCGATGGGCGGTGGTGGTACTAATAATGTAAAGATTATCAAGTTCAATTATTCAAAGAAGGTTAGTGATAAGCTAACTCTTTATTATTACGATGTGGAATATCTTTGATATTAATATCTGTGATATTAATTCAAAAAATTATTTTATTTATTATTATTAATGGATAAAATAGATAATTTTAATAAATTGAATGAAAATACTTCTAAAATGCCAATAGAAGAAATTAATTTTAAAGTTACAAATGTTGATATCAAAAAATTGTTAAACTTTGATCCTACCAATCGTAATGGTCTAATAATGTTTGGTTTATATATTTGTATAATAATGTTTATATTTAAGAAATATGCTATTGGTCTCAGTTTTGGTTGTATTTCAGTATTTTTATATATTACTAAAAAAGAACCAATAAAAGAAAAATGTAGAGAATCTACAACTGATAATCCATATCAAAATACATTATGGGAAAATGATGGATTAAAAGCATGTCCTACTGACAAGAATATTCAACAAGAAAATTTTGAAGAAAACTTGTACCGTAATGAAACAGACTTATTTGATCGAAAGTCAATGCAAGGTTTTTATTATATGAAAGAAAATCAATATCCAAATGATATGAAGGAATTAATTAAGGCTTATGATTCAAGGGGTAGATGTAAAGAAGATAATGTAAATTGTAAGGTAACTAGTTTTTTCTTAAATTAGTCATATGAAATATGACTGATAAAAACGTATGGTTTAACGACCAGATGGTGTTCTAGTTTGAGAAGGAGTTGGTGGAGGTGGTACAGGGATTTGTTGACATGACCATGTTTTAGTATTTAAATTTTCGGTAGGTTTATATCCAGTAGCACAAGGAATATCTTTTGTTGAAAAGTTACCAACTGCATTTTGTTGAGCTGATGTTGGATTATTTTGCATTATATATAATATATATTTAGAAAAAAATGAAATATAGATTATTTAAAGATAGTAATATTATTCAAAATGATTAATATTATTATTTTTATTATTAGTTATGATATTTGGTTCTATATATCACATCTAATTTTACATACTAAATATTTTTATAAATATCACAAAAAACACCATAAAAATAAAATAAATTTAATTTTTACTGATACTTATGTAGGTCATTGGTTTGAAAGTTTTTTCCAAGGATTAGGTGTATTTATACCTTATTTATTAGGTGTAAATTATACCTTATTACAATTTATTATTACAATATTTTTTCTAAATATTAGAGGAATGATGTGCCATGATTATAGATGTACTTGGATAATAGGAAATCATCATTTAATTCATCATATGCATCCTAATTATAATTATGGTGAGTATTGGATTGATTATTTGGTAAATACAGAATGGCATAAGTGTAAGAGGATTTATTTAGAATAATTTCATATTACATATGAAATATCAGTTTACAATATTACATATTGTAAACTAGAAAGATTGAAAATCAAACAATTACATACATTAATATAATTATTACATCATATAACAAAATGACTTCCGAAGGTAGTCATCTAACAAATTATGTTCTTAAAACTACCTGTGATTATTTCTATGTAAATCCTAGAGAGTACACTTATATTGGAGTTGGAAGTTCACCTCGTTACAATAATCTTCCAGAATTTAATTCTTCTGTAGATCAAATTATTCCTGAATTCGTAAGAGATATTATTAATAATACAAATAAGACAATTCGTATTATTCATTTTGATGTAGAATTTGAAAGACATTTTAATTTTCTTCAAGAATATTTTTATAGTCAACCATATGATCTAGAGTATGATAATAGTGAAAATGTTAATCGTTGGCTATCCCATGATCACAGAATTGAGATCATCGTATATAATATGAATTTTTATCATGAGAATAATACTTATTCCAGTGAATATGCAAATCAATCTTGGTTTCTAGAAGAACTAATTAAATCTGTTTTATCTAATAATTATAACCTAGTTTTTCAACAATACTCTGGATTACAATTAGATCAAATTGCTAAAAATATGTATCATAAATTTCCTAACAAAGATCTTTATAGAAAGAAAATTCTAATTGATATGACATATGGTGTTGATTGTCAATGTGGAACTGATTTGAAGAAATATAAACCATATTATGATATGAATTATGATTTTTATAATCTACTTCTTTATAATGAGAATGAACTAAAAGAAGTATTTGGGATTCATCCAGATATGGATGATAATATTAGAATATATTTTATTAAAAAGTATAAAGAACTTACAAATAAGATTATTGTAGATTATAGACGTAAGCTACAAAATATTCCAATTGATCCTTATAATAATAAATATAATAATGATTCTTCTACTGATACAATTATGATGGTTCTACAAGATGAAGTTAAGCCATTTTTTAATATTTTTAATAATCTAAATATGATTACACCTGAAAAAAATGCTATTGTTCAAGAACTATTTACTAATTATAAAAATTATGGTCTTAATACTTCACCTAATATTTATAAATGGTCTGACATGCTTTATAATTTATTTTAAAAAATAATAATATATATGAATATTTATAATAAACTAGTTAAATATCAGAATAAATTACAGTATTTAAGATATGGTGGTGCTGGAGGTGGTGGTGGTGCAGGAGGATATGATAATGGTGCAGGAGGTGGAGGTGGTGCTGGTGGTACTGGAGATGGTAATAAATTAGATAAATTACATACACAAATTAATGATTTTAAAGCTGATATAATATATTTAGGTATTGGATCTGCACCAGATGAGAAATATTTAGGTGCAACTAATCCTAAAACATACCCTACGAGAGATCATCAAATTTATCCCCCATTTTTAGAAAGATATACTAAAAAAATAATAATAAATATTGATAGAGGATATAATTCTGATCATAGAATATATTCTACATTTTATAAAATGTTTTATGCTAACAAAAATCTTAAATTAATAATTGATAAGCCTCTTTTTTTAGTTTGGAGAGATGATAATAATATTGTAATTCATTTTTTGAAACATTTTAATATTAATTTAGATGAAAATATTTTAAATTATTTGATTGATAAAACACTTACAGACAAATCTAAATTAGTTGTTCAAAATTATTCTGGACCTGAAAATTCAGAATATTTACAAATTGCTGTTAATAAATATGAAATGTTACATGAACCAGAAAAAACATATTTTAAAAATAATATATTATTTGATTTTTTATATAGTGATGGGGCATCATGTGGAGGTAATTTAGATGAAAAACAACCATTATATGATAGTTCAGATAATTTTATAAATTTTTTATTAATTAATACTGATGAAGCTTTAGATATTTTTAGAAGTACCCAGCATAA
>Ga0136641_1001053_pt1 | contig 11532 bp, 8 predicted proteins | sample EliLak1302023Y_FD_115312 | JGI IMG/M metagenome (GOLD analysis project Ga0136641, IMG submission 115312) | Freshwater microbial communities from Elizabeth Lake, Yosemite National Park, California, USA - 13020-23Y | ecosystem: Environmental > Aquatic > Freshwater > Lake ...
AGAAAGTGAACGCAAACAAGAAACAAATTACAAACAAGAATTAGAAATGATAAATAAGTTTATGTTCATTGTTTCTATTCATGAATATTTATCACCTAAAAGATGTATCTTAAAACATAAATTAACTAAGAAAGCATTAGAAGAAATTAAAGATGAGATTATTCATAACTTTAATAAAGCGATTGTAGATCCTGGTGAAATGGTTGGTGTTCTTGGTGCTCAAAGTATGGGAGAAAAGAGTACTCAATTAAACTTGAATACCAAGCACTCTGCTGGTGCTGTTAAAAAAGGAACTTCAGGTGTAGCTAGAATGAACGAAATTTTACGTTGCACCAAAAATATTAAAACACCAATGTTAACAATCTATTTAGATGATAAATATAAACACAGTAAAGAAAGTGCATATAAAATTGCATCATATATTAGTTATTTAACCTTACAAGATATTGTTACTAAGGGTGATATTGGATATGATCCTGATATTAAAAACGGATTTATGAAAATGGATAATATCGATGTAAATACAGCGATGCAAATCTACGATACTAAATTAGATCTTAAGAAATTACCATGGATGTTTAAGTTTACAATTAATCGCGATATGTTATATGCGAAGAAACTTAAATTATCTGAGATTAAAATTAACTTTGTAAAATTTTGGAGAAATAAGTTAGCAAATATTAAGGTCAATAACAAGACTGAAAAAGATATTTTTAATCGTGTAGTATCATGTGCGATCTTATCTAGTACTGAAAATGATCCTGAACCAGTTATTCATATTCGTTTTGAATTAAATAATTATAATATGAATAAGATTATTGAATTACAGGATTATATTTTATCTAATTTCAATCTTAAGGGTTTAGATGGAATTACTGGTATTGATGTAATATCTCAATCACAAATTGAAATTGGAAAAGATGGATCAATGGAATCAAAAGAGCAATATTTATTAAATACAGAAGGTATTAATATGTCTGGAATCAGAGGAATTTTAGGTATTGATCATGTCAAGACAATAACGAATGATATGTATTCTATTTATTCTAATTTTGGTATTGAAGCGGTTCGTAACAAATTAATTAATGAGATTACAGAATTAATTGAAGTTAACTATCACCACATTGCATTATTAATTGATGTAATGACACACAGTGGTTCATTAATTTCAATTAATCGTCATGGTATTAATAGACAAGATACAGATCCTTTATCACGTGCTTCTTTTGAGAAAACGATGGAACAATTTATTAATGCTGCAGCATTTAATGAAACAGATAAATTAAAGAGTGTATCATCTCGTATTATTATTGGTAGAATGATCAATGGTGGTACTGGTTATTGTCAGTTAATGATGGATAATGATATTTTAGAGAATACTGAATTGAATGTGTCTAGTATCCAACAGGGTATGAGTCAAACAGAAGAGGTAATTAAATTAGATAATAATATGATAATTGATGATTTAATTGGTAAAGATAGTGATATATTCTTTGTTTAACATAGTTAAACTGATTATTCTCTAAAAAAATTGTCTAATTTTAAAATATTTTATATTTTAAAATTGAAAATAAATTTATTTATAATAATACAACTATTATAAATAAGATGAATACTACTATAGATTTTAATCTTTTAATTAACAATGATAATGAATTTAATAATGAAAATTTAATTGATAATGACTCTGAAGATAATATTATTAATAATATTATTATTAATAAAAACGATACATATGAAACAATAATAAATTTACTAGGATTAAATATTAAAATTAATTATCCTTTAAAAAATATTATAAATGGTTTAATTGAAATGCATATGATTAATAATAGTAAAGGGAATCATAGTAACTATTCAAAAACATATGTATTTAGAACTGATCCAGTTTCAACACAAATTAAAAATGTATTATTTTCAAATTATCTTACACATTTTTCATACAGAATTATTAATCATTATTTAATACGAGCGCATAGACATTATAAATATAATAAGATTATGAATATTAATGAACCTAGAAGAGAAAGTAAAATGGAGGTATATGGATTTAATAATGATAATCCACGCTGGTCTCCTTTAGAATCTTTATATTTATAAAGCTTCTAAAAATAATTTATTTATTAAAAAATTGATAATAATAAAAATTGATATATTTATATTTTACGGTAATATCTTAATAATAACCAAAGAACTATATAAATTCAATAAATTCAAGAAGTTACAATGTCCAAACCCAACCGCCAAATTATCGCAATCGAAGATGTTAACTTTGCCAAACTCATGTTTGAGGAGACCAAAGGTAACGAGTATTCTAAATATCAAGATATGTCATTTGCCAATTATGAACACGTCGATGGTACTAAGACGACGCTCTTTTTCAAGACGCCTCTTATCGATTATTCTCTCACTGGCATTCCTCCTGCCAAAGATCGTGATGGTAACGATCTTTTCAAAGAAGACAGCGAACGTGCCAAATGGCGTTATTACATGGACAGCTCTGACAACGGCAAAGCTATGAAAGCCAAGATGTCTGAACTCCAAGAGAAACTTGTCAAAGAGAAACCCCTTATCGTAGGTGCTGCCAATGTCAAGAAATTTGAACTCGAAAATATCATGGGTGAATACACCAACAAAGAGAACGAAACATTTGATTATGTTCGCTTCAAATTTCGCACTGAGGGTCCTACTCGCCAGATCTGCACCAAATTCTTTTGCCGTAAAGATGGTGTTGACGAGGAAGTTTCGATTAAGACTCCGACTGATTTCGAGGAGAAATTCCGCCGTGGTGAGATTCGTTACCGCATGATTGTCAGCCTCAGTAAGGTTTATAAACAGAAAAAGATGCCTGGCAAGTACGGTATCTCATTTACCATCGAACAGATGCTTATTGAAGTTCGTGATGATGTCACATCAGTAAACAACAAAAATCTCTTTGCTACTTCTCAGTTTGACAGCGAGGAGAATGTAGCTAAGAAACTTTCTGACGTAGATTTATCCAAGAACATTGAGGCTGAAGAGGATGACGAAGAAGAGGATGCAGAAGAGGCAGATGAGAAAGTTCCTGAGCCTAAATCTTCATCGAAGAAACCTGTGGTTGAAGAAGAGGAGGAAGATGAGGATGAAATCAAGCCTTCCAAAGTGACTGCTAAAATCACGAAGGCTCCTCGCTCCTCCAAGGCTAAAGCCTAAGCCAAGGTTAAAGCCTAAGCCAAGGTTAAAGCCTAAGCCAAGGTTAAAGCCTAAGCTAAAGCCAAGGCTTAAAGAAATATAATTTTTTTATTTAAACTATTATTAATATTTATTATTAATAAATGCAAGATCATTATTTACCACATCAATATAATTTATCTAATCTCATCTATGATACACCAGAAATAGATGAATTAAGAAGAACAATAAGAATATTTGATAATAAAAAAGGAAAACCATTGTATATTCAAACACCTGAATTAGTAAATATATTTGGTGTAATTAAAAAGAAAAATTACAGTGAAATATTATTACCTTTAGGTGGTATTCATGCAATAGTATTTAAAAATTTTATTAATCAATTAGAAAATAAAATTTTACGAGATGCAAATATCAATAAGGCAAATTGGTTTAATTCAACAAAAACAAAATCAGTCAAATTTATTCCTGTTATCAAAGAACTAAATGAAGAAGTTACATCTACAATGGAACAAACAGAACATTTAGATAAATGTCATGATGGTGTAATAAAAATAAAAGTTACATCAAATACAATGATAAAAAAAGATAGTAATGATATTGGAATAGAAGAATTAGTAAAAAATAATAAATTAAGAATTATTTTACAAATATATGCAATTTGGGTTACTATGGTGCCAATAGATGAAGATAAAACAAGTTTTGTGTCCAGTTTTGGTATATATTTAAAACCAGAAATAATCGAAGAGAGAGTATGTTACAATTTAAATTTTATTGAAGAAGAAAAGATTATATTTGAATCAGATTCTGAAGATGAATCAGAATCTGAAAAAGAAGAGGAAGAGGAAAAAGAATAATATATTTTTTATAAAGTAATATTTTGATTTTTATCTGATTCAGTGTGATCTGGGGATATATCTAAATCAATACCTTCATCATATTTTTTAAACATTTTACCAGAATTTGATGCAAAAATGCGTCTTCTGTTAGAAGAAGGTGTATTATTTAATGTTTCTGTCATATCTTTAACGATGGTAGAATAATGTTTGTCAATATATTGTAGTACATTATATTGAACAGCCCAACGAAAGAAATTTAATTGACTTAAATTTGTTAAAACACATTGAGAATCTGAAACTTTGAATAAAATACGATCTTTTCCTCTGCAAAATGGATCAATATACTTTTTACCATATGCATTTAATTGACTTTTATAATGTGTATGAATATTTATATAACATTCTTCATCATTTTCTTTAATTTTATAGATAATTTGAGTTTTCTTTGAATAATTAGTTACAAACCAATCAATAACTCTTAATGAAATCTTAGAACTTCCTACAATAATTGGTATAACTAGCTTAAATCTATCTTCAGTGAAGAATTTCTTTAATGAATTAAGTAATAATTCACCTTTACTTTCTATCTTAAAATTAAAGCTAATTTGATTTACCTCATTTCGTAATTTTTGGTCACTGTCTGTTTCAGTATTTATTATTTTTTCCATGTTTGGTATATATATAGATCAAAAATATATAAGAGTTTAAGTTAAAAATTTAATTAAATAAAAATTGATAATTCTGCTAGAAATTAAAAAATTGATAGATTAAGTTCTTACGGAGAAATAACTTAAAGACAACAAACAATAATATATTATATAATACAACATGTCAAGCAGAGCATCTCGTAGTTCCAAAAAGACCGAACCTGTAGTTGAAGTCAAGCCTGAACCCGTCGTCGAAGTTAAGCCCGACGTTGTGGAAGATGGTGATGATGCCGATGAAACAAAGAAAGCAACATTTGATGAAATAGTAGAACAATTCACAGAAAGATACAAGGAGCTCCGCGCTGGTATGTTAGCGATGGGTGCCATGATTGTCCAACTTCGCCGTGCCCACAACCAAGGCCTCCGTGCGCAAGTTCAAAAGAAGAAGGTTCGTAAGGCTGTTGTCGACAGTGGCATCCTCAAGCCCGTCGGCATCCCACCTGAGGCTCTTGCATTCCTTAAATCAGTCAATGTAGCTATCCCTGAAAATGGCCTCATGCGCCGCACAGAACTTTCTGGTGCTATTTATGATTATGTCAAGGCCAACAGCCTCTACAAGCCCGATCCTTCCAAGGAATCTGGCTTTGATCGCAAGGTAATCATCCCCGACGGCAAACTTCGCACACTCTTCACACTTTCTGCAGACAAGACACTTGATTTCAGCTCTATCAACGTAAATCTTGCGACTATCTACCGCCGTGCCAAGGAAGCTGAAGCGGCTGCTGGTGGTGCTGGTGCTCCTGTCGTAGCACCCAAGGTAGCTGCTGCCCCTGTTGCGGCACCCAAGGCCAAGGGCAAGGCTGCCGGTAGCTCTGCGTAAAAATTTAATTGAATTAGATTAAATATTTAATAAAAAATATATATTTTATTTTATGGAAAAAATAAAATATGTAATAGTTATTGTTTTAGCATATTTAATATTTAGAGAAATCTACAAATTATATTATGAAAATTATACAAATAGTCCAAGTTCAGTGCCGTCACTTTCATATACAGGATCGGTGCCTTCATATACAAATAGACCACCATCAACAGATATAGTACCTTCAAATACATATATATCACCATCTAATACTAACATGACACCATCTGATACTTACATGACACCATCTGATACAGACATGACACGATATGATACAGATATGACACCATCTGATACTTACATGACACCATCTGATACAGATATGACACCATCTGATACTTACATGACACCATCTGATACTTACATGACACCATCTGATACAGACATGACACCCTCAGTAGACTTATCAGATCCATTACAATATAATCCACCTGTACGTCCATATAAATTAAGAACATCTGGAACAAGATCATTATGGCCATATACTGACATACAATATATAAATAATGATGGGATTATTATTCCAGAATGTAACTCTCTTTTATCATCTGAAAAAAATAATAATTTAGATGTAAGGGGAACATTACCAAATGGTTTAAATTATAATGATTGTTATAATAATATTAATCAAGTATCATTAGCACCATCATCATCATCATTTTCAATTGCAAGTGGAAGTTTACCACAAACAAGAATATTTGATACATCTGGATCACCATGGAAATATACAGATGTACAATATGCAGTGATACAATCAACAGGTGAAATTATTTCAGAATGTCCAGGTAGTGGTGGATATGGTAATATAACTAATTTACCCAATGGAGTGTCAGTTGATTTTAGTAAATGTGATATAGAATTTGATGCAGTTAATTATCCATCATCATCTGGATATTTAGTATTTTCTGTACCTATTTCTGGATATACTGGAGAAAATTCAACATATTTAGCACCATCTGGATCTTCTAGATATTTAACAACATCGAGTTCACAATGTAATCCAACTATGATTGATTTTAGTAAAATGCCTTTATCACCATCAGTAACATCTGCATTTTTTAATACATTATCATGCTTATTTGAAAATACACCATCAAGTATTTTTACTAATACTAATACTAATGATAGAGATATTGTATCTTTTATTTATGATTATTATAATAATATTAACAGATTTGATACAACATTACCATTATATATTTTTCCAACAAATAATGATAGTTTTGATTTAGATCAATTAATAATTAATCTTGGAGTAGATACAAATCCAATAAATGCAATGATTCCATTAGATGTAGGAAAATCATTAACTTTAAGAAAATCATTTCTGACATCTGGATATCAGACAACTGTATTAAAAAGAGGTACTGTAGAAGATGGAACAAATAATAAAATTAGTATAGATGATGGAGCTTCATGGTATTCATATAATTCTGTAATTAACGTATCATTTATTTATTCTTTTGTATTTTTATCATCTGATGTTCAAATAATTGTAAAAATTATACCATTTGATCCATACTCTTTTTTTACTACACCATCTACTGTTCTTACAGGAGGTAAATCTAACACTGATCAATTATTAATGTTTCTAAGATATTCTTTAAATGATTTAGCTAGTGCATCAATATATTCCCCAATTAATACTCCATCTGATACTAAATTATACAATTCTATTTCAAATTATTATTCTAATATTAATGTTTTTGATACAACTCTTCCATTATATATGATGGGCGTTATGAATAGCACTTATAGTATTAATAGTGTTGAATTTAATGTTAGTGATAATATTTATAATTTATTAACAGGTATAAGATTAAATGAAACATTGACAATAAATTCTACTACATCAACTAATTCAATTGTAATAAAACGAGGAACCATAACAAGTAATCGTAATAAAATTAGTATTGATAATGGTATAACATGGAATTCATATGGTTATTATATTAATATATTTAATTTGTATTCCTTAGTATTTAAATCATCAGATGATACCTTTTTATTATTTACAGTTGTACCCTATAATATAATCGATTATTTTCAAACAAGTACACAAATACAATCATATTTAACTCAATTATCATCTGCATTATCAAATGGATTAAATCGTAATAATTTACCAATCATAAATGCATCAACAACATCAACACCTTCATCTACAAATAGTGTTATTATTAATGCAATATTGAATTATTATTCAAATGTTTATTTATTTGATACAACATTACCATTTTACATAATGCCTTTATCAAATTCAAATAAATTTCATTTAGATACAATAGATAGTAGTATAAATTTTCCTATAAATGTTCTAATACCATTAGAAGCAGGTAATTCAATAACATTTGATTCAAATTTAGTATCAGGATCTGTAAATTTAATGAGAGGTAATTTAACAAATGGTATTGGTAATGGTCAATCTAACCAATTATCAATTGATGGTATAAATTGGTTTACATATGGTCAATATTTTAATATGTTAAATCAATATACTTTTATATTTCAATCATCAGGAAGCCCAATTATAATGACAATTAAACCATATAATCAAATTGATTATTTACAATTTGGTAATCAACAATCAGTTTTAGATACTTTATCAAGTAATATTCAATCAAAACAAAATTCTATAATTTATAGTGGTAATTCATATACACCATCTGTAGGTTTAAAGGCACAATATGGTAATCAAATTGTTCAACTTATATATAATTATTATTATCAAAAAAATTCATCAGTTAATACAAGTTTACCATTATATATATTATCAACAACATATGTTTCAGCTAATATACAGCAATTTAATATTAATATTCTTTCAAGTATTGTAGAACTTAATTTGAGTAATAGTTCACGTGTTAGTTCCTCTGTTAATATTCTTATACCATTAGATGTAGGAAATAAATTAAATATAATTACATCAACTGGAACTGTGATATTATCAAGAGGTACGGGAACAAATAGCTCACAATTAAGTATAGATAATGGATCTAACTGGATAAATTATGGTTCTCCAATAACAATAGGAAATTATATTTTTATATATTCATCTTCTGGAAGTCCAATATTGATGACTGTTTATCCACCTACAGTTAGTACTCCATCGACATCTAATTTACCATCACCTACATATATTGGTGAAATAACTAATTTATTTTTAGGATCTAATTCACCATCTCGTACACCATCTTTTACACCATCACGTACACCATCACGTACACCATCACGTACACAACTATTAACAACTGGACAACTTGCCGATTTAGCAAATCAAGCATTAGGAATTAATTCTCCAAGTCTTTCAAACGCACCATCGTTAACACCATCACGTACACCCTCTTTTACACAATCTCGTACACCCTCTTTTACACCATCTTTTACACCATCTTTTACACCATCTTTTACACCATCTTTTACACCAAGTACTAGTAATAGAAATATAAATATCTTTACACTATCAACACCATCATCATCAACATCATCAACATCATCAACACCATCAAGACCATTAACACCATCATTATCAACATCATCAACACCATCAAGACCATTAACACCATCAACACCAAATAATTCATTAAGTCAATTTTTATATTCACCACCATCTGCTCCTAATTTACCAGATATACCAAAAACAGATAATGATGTAGCTCAATATTTATCTGATTTAACACGTAACCTAACTGGTTCACGATCATTAATTATACAAAAAATATCTACATCAAATCCAATCTTACAAGTAATTTTAAATTATTATTCATCAAAAAATAGAAGTTTTAATGCAACACTTCCTTTTTATACAGTATCCACTACATATGGTGCAAATGGTAATTTATATTTAAATACAAAAATGTTACCAATTACTAGTTCAGGTATAAATATATTGCTTCCATTAGAGCCAGGATCTTCAATTGATTTAGTATCAAATGATAAAACAATAACTATTACAAGAGGTGTTTTAACAAATGGAATATCAACAAATCAAATAAATCAATTTACAATAGATCAAATAAAATGGTTAAATTATGGAGATTCTTTTACATTAGATAACAACACATATATTATTGGATCATCAGGTAGTTCAAATAATTCAAATGAAAATTTTGGCCCAAATGATCCAAATTCTGGCCCCGCAGTTGTATCAGCACATGCAAATGTAGCAGGCCCTTCATTTTCTCCATCAAAACCTAAATTACCATCAAATGCACCTCCAACTACACCTTCAACTGACAATACTCTTATTATTGGAGTAGCTCTAATATTTATAATAGGTACAGTAGTTGGGGGTATATATCTATATTATACATCACCAACTACACCACCAACTACAACAACATCACCATCACCATCATCATCAGAAAGTTCAGTTTTAAATCCATTACATGCATCAACTTCTGATACATTAATTTCTAGAACAACAACATCCGAATAATAATAAATATATTATTTATTATTATTTTCTTTATATATATTATAAATGCAAACACCAAGTAATGCAAATATCCAATTAAATTATACACCAAGTGATTCAGTTATTAATTCATTACAAATACAAATATCAACATTACAACAACAAATACAAAATCAACAAATACAAAATCAAACACAATTACAAACAAATCAATTAACACAGAATCAAATTCAACAACAATTAAGTCAATCACAAATGAATTTTAAAGAATATCAACAAAAAACAGACGAAGATTTAGATATTGCTAAAAAAACTATTAATAGTCAAGTTTGGAATGGATTGCCAAATATGAAAATATCTGATATGTGTACCAAAGTTAATCCAAAATTTAAATATAATACAAAAGTTCCAGTAGTACAACAAATAAATAAATTAAATATTTCTGATGTATGTAATTCATTATCAGCTGGATCTCCTATTGCAAATATTCAACAAATTAAACAAACAAATACCCTAATTAGTACTGATCCTATTGAATCTGACAATATTGTTCCATTTTGTAATCCCAATGCAATATCTTCTACAAATTATCAAACAGAAGCATGTGTATGCAATCAATTTAGTGCATTACCTATATTACATGAAGGTACTGTAACAAAAAATTTAGGGAATAAAAATATTTCATTATCTGGGTATTATTGTTCTGCAAATTAAATTTCTATCTATATATTATAATGTCACTACAATCTATGGTAAATAAAGTTAATGATAATATGAAAAATATATTAAATAATTCAACTGAAAATAAATTTTCACCTGTTAATATTTGTCCTCCAAATGCAATAAGTGATACTAGTTACTCTACAGAGAGTTGTATTTGTTCTAAATTTTCGAATAATACACAAATAATAGCAAAAGGCGGACCATATGGGTATACTGGATATATTAATCAAGGAACACCAAATCAAACTAAAATTTGGTATTGTAGTACCGTCAAATACTAATGTGGGGATACTTTAGTATGAAGACGCTGACGTTAAACTCGGTACCGGCAAATATCTGGTTAATTTGTCTAGTAGCGTTTATGCACTTAAATTTGGCACTTTACGGTAGTAATATAGCAAATTAGCAATTCAACTCATACAAAGACATGCGTAATGAAACAGAATTTTTTAAAACTGGAACAACTTCATAATTTTTAATATAATCTCTCATATTACGAATTAATCCATTTATCTTATTAACATCTCTTGATAATATAATTGGTAAAGATTCGTGTGTGAATAAAAAATTCTTTAGAAAGAAATAAGATATAATACTAGTTTTTTGTTTAAAATTATTTTTTTCTAATAAATCATCTGCATCTAAATCAAAATAATTTAATATTTTACTAACTTGATAATCTTGCCAACCTAAATCACCGCTTAATAATTCACTAAACATTTCAATAGGTTGAGGTAATCTTGTTATATAAGATGAAACATACCAATAATAATGAATAATTGCTAAATATTCTGTAATACCTTCATTTGAAAT
>Ga0136641_1001056_pt1 | contig 11508 bp, 9 predicted proteins | sample EliLak1302023Y_FD_115312 | JGI IMG/M metagenome (GOLD analysis project Ga0136641, IMG submission 115312) | Freshwater microbial communities from Elizabeth Lake, Yosemite National Park, California, USA - 13020-23Y | ecosystem: Environmental > Aquatic > Freshwater > Lake ...
TTGACTTGAATGGTGTGGCCGTTGTTGATGATCTTCATCGGGCCTTCTTTGTAATCGGCCTTGACCACATCTTTGGCCTTTTCAAAAGGTCCTACGATGTTCAAGGGGGACTGCTTTTTGCCGGCAGCGCAGGTGGCGAAGTTGTCACCCCAATGCTCGGGTCCATGGTCACCTTCATAGCCCCAGTGAACGTTTTGTGCAGACTTGGCATGCTCGGCGGGTTTTTCTAGCTTGCCAGTGCACTCTGCCAAGACTTTGACTTTTTTGCCGGCAGACACGAGGGAGTTTTGAGCTGCGCAAACGGCTTGCATGCGAGCGCCTAGTTCAGCAATATCAAGGGATTTTTGAAAGGCCTCGACTGCGGATGCATCTTCAAAGCCTTTAGAGAGCTGTCTGACCGTACCCAGTCCCACCAAGCGCTCGGCGTTCAGGACTTTTTGCGCCTTGTACAAAGCCTCCACGTCTTGGAGCAAAACGCCGTTGGCAAAGGCTTGTTTGACGGTCTCAAACTGTTTGACAGATTCTTCCAGTTCTTCAGATTTCTTTTGAGCTTCTTCGAGTTGCTCTTTGGTCTTGTCTAGGGTGTCTTTGGTTTCATCCAATTCAGCAGAAACTTCCTCCATGTCGATGGAGAGGTGTTTTTTGCCCGAGAAATTCATGTAAGCAAGCGTGCTGGAAGCCACCAACAAAATGACCAACAAGACTTCCAAGCCGATTCGTAGATATTTTTTCATGGCCAAACTCACAAAAGTTATAGGGTTGATTGGAACTAATAGGGGCAATTATGACAAATTAAGCCAAGGATTGCGTAAAAACCATCTTAGGAGAGGAGAAAAGTTGCCCAAAATTTTTCAGATGAATGATTTTGGGAGAACTGCTCTGTTGCTGTCTGGGGTTCAAAGGGTCTTTAAACGATCTGTGGATGGAACCACTCGCGTCAAGCGAATGCCGTAACGGTCATTGACCAAGACGACCTCACCTTGAGCAACCACGGTGTCGTTGACCAACAGGTCCAGGGGCTCGCCAGCAATTCGGTCGAGTTCCACCACACTGCCTTGCGTCAAACGCATCAAGTCTTTGATCTTGATGTGCGCACGGCCCACTTCAATGGACAAGGTCACTGAAATGTTTTGCAGTACATCGGGATTGATGTTGTTGGGGTTGGAAATCTGAAAGTCTTTGGCATTGGGCAGGGGGTCGGCATGATCGAAATCATGGCTTGTATCTGCTGCGCCTTGCACGTCGCCTTCTGGCTTTTGGTCTTCAGTGTTTTCTGTTTCTGACATGATGGGTCTTCCTATTGATCAAAGTTGGCCTGGAATGATTTGTCTCTCGATGCGAATCGCTACTTGGGAGCCTTGTGTCCCAACATTGACGCCAAAGGAGGGAACCCCTTGGGCAATGAACTGAGCCAATTCGGGTTTTTTGAAATAAAGCATATCGCCTTCTTTCATGTTTTGCAGGTGGTGCAGGGTGGTTTTCAACTGACCCATGACCACACGCACGTCCAAATGCGCGTCGCCAACCGCAATGGCCATCTCTTCACGCCATTCGCGATCAGACTCTTCGTTGCCATCCCCAGTTTGAACCCGGTTTCTCAGCAACTCTCTAAGAGGCTTTAAGGTGGCGTAGGGATAGACCAAATCGATGAAACCGCGCGCGCTGTTGCTCGTGGCATCTGACTCAAAGCGACTGAGAACGACCAAATCATTTTCATCTGCAATTTGTGCAAACTGTGGGTTGATCTCTGAGGCCACACGCTCACAGTCGATTTCCATCACCGGAGCCCAAGCATCTTTCAAAGATTTGAAGAAGACTTCCAAAATGATGTTGATGATTCGCGTCTCGGTGGCGGTGAACAAACGCCCGGGTGGTAAGTCACCCACGCCTTTTCCAAATCCACCAAAAAAACTGTCCAAGGAGCTAAAGATCACGTTGGGGTCAATGATCACCACTGAAAACCCCCTCAAGGGATTGATTCGAATGGTGTTGACGGCCAGGGGAGGTTTGATGGATTTTAAATAATCACCAAACTTCAAGATCTGGACCTTGGAGGGGTTGACGCGAGGCGTGGTTCGAAGAACTTCCAACAGACCCAGGCGAAACATTCGAATCAAGCGCTCGTTGATCATGTCAACGGAGGAGACATTCACACCTAGGCTGCTGTCTTCACTGGCCAAGTCGTGCTTGTGCACACGAACTTCGGTGTTAAAGCCCGTATCTACCTCGATAGAGCCATCCTCAACCCCCTCGGTGAGGGCCATGAGTTCTTCGGGGGACAGGAGGTTGGAACGGTCAGACATCGCTTGTTTTTTGGTAATTAAATAGAAGGGGGACTGCTTTTATTGCATCACAAAAGAGGTGAAGAACACGTCCTCAATGCCGCCGAAATCTTCATAATTCTCTAAAAGCTCGTTCATCACATCTTTCAGCTTGGCCGCCAAGTTCTTTCTGAACTCTGGTTTGGCGACATCGGCCTCGGTGGATTGGCGCATGACATCCAACATGGCTGAGCGCAAGGCGAACTCGTGTTTTTTGACATTGTCAAACACCCTAGAATCATAATGCGTCATCAAGGCGAGTTGCACGACCATCACTTTCTTTGAGCCGGTGATGTTGGTCATCAGCTCTTTTTCCATTTGCATGTAGTTTTTCTCAAAACGTGTGGCCTCAGGCGCTTCCTTCTTGATTTTGGAAGGAGCTTCAACTTTGGCTTTGCTGGCTGCTGCTTCCAATTCCTCAAGTTTGTCTTCGGCCTCTAATTCAGCTTTCTTTTCATAAAAACCCGAGAAAAAGAGAGTGACAAAGACCACGCCCACGAGCAACACGATCGCCAGGACGGCAATGATGATGATTTTGACAATTGGTTTTTTCTTTTTCGGCTCTTCTGCGCCTGCTTCGGCTTCTGGGGCTGGGGCTGCTGTTGCCATGGTGATCTCCTAAAAAAACGTGTGGTGCTGGGTCATTAAAATTTAAATTGGGATGCTCATGCCATCAAATCGAGCAATGAGTCATTGCTTTTGACCTTCATCGAGGCATCGACAAGGGTGCTGGAATCTTGAGCGCTGGTCATCGCATCAGAGGCAAGGACGGGTTCAAATGGATTGCGAGCGTTGCTCTCTTGTCCATGGTCTTGGGCCTGTCCGCCACCTTGTTGGTCAACTTGAACATAGGTCTGATTCAGGCCTAAGTCTTTCAAATTATCCTTCAGTTGTTGGCTGGCGTGTTGCAAAAGATTTTGAGTCAAGGCATTGTCGGCTTGAAATATGGCGGCTAATTTCCCGTCTTTCATCTCTAGCTGCACATCAACAGCGCCAAGTGTAGACGGTTTAAGTGCAAATTTCATTTTCCATTGGCCTTGGCTGATTTGTTCATGCATTCTTTTTGAAAGTTCAGCGGTCAATTGTTCGCTCAGCTTTTCATAAGTTTCGGCCATGTTCACCGGGGCGGACGGTCCTTGGGTGCCCTGTGCATGGGTGTCCCCAAGAGACGAGCCATTTCCCGAGTTGCCAGATGGTGAGCCTTGGTCTTGCGCGCTGAGTTGAGCACCAGCGGCCAATCCAGCATCGCTTGGCGTGGTCACCGAGAAGGCGCTGGACTGGGCGTCTTTGCTGTCGAGGCCTTTGAGCTTGTTGAATTCCTTTTGTAGGGACGCAATGGCTGGCCCAGACAATTTCGATCCCGTCATGTTCAAAACCGCCAAGGTGCTGTTGGGTGTGGTCGTTGACAAAGAGGGGCCTTTTGAGGAACCAACGGTTTGTCCCATTGAATCGATGCTCACTTGAGTGTTTTGTAAGTCCACGCCTTCACTGGATAAAAGTTGGGCCAGTTCACTGGTTTTGGAGGAAGATACGCCCGCCAACGCCGCTTGGGACGACATCAAGGTGTTCGCTGCTGGGTTGGGCTTGTTGTTGATTTGAAGCGACAAGGCGTTCAAATCAACTTTGGTGTTGTCAGTTTGAAGCCATGGAGCATTCGGCCCAAAATCATTGGGCGTGCTTGGCAACTTCGACAAAGGATTTTGAAGGGTGCTGCCCGATGGATCTGCCGTTGTGCTGAGCGAAAACAGCGAGGCGTTGCTTGGCGTGGACGTCAAGCTTGAAAGTGTGTTTTTGCTGGATCCATGGGCGTTGACGTTTTGGGTCATCACAGAGGCCAGTGCATTGCTAGGGGGCACTTGAGCGTTAGAGATCATGGTTTGTGCCGCCTGAGGACCAAAAAGGCTTGCAACTTGTGCCTCATCAAAGCCCATGGCTCTGGCGAAATCTGCGAGACTTTTTTCGTTGGGTGCATCTTGTGGCGTGATGAGTTGCGTTTGGGCACTCAGGGCCACAGTTTTAAGGCTGACTGCGACAGCGAGGGTCGTAGGGTCAAGCTGGGCCGTGGCCATTGCATCCAATGTGGGGGCGTCAAGGGCCTTCTCATCTTGGGTCGCGGGTAGACGCTGTTCGTTCAAAGCAAGCGTAGCTTCATCCAACTTTTGTTGTGGGTCTAAAGACGATTCGGCGCTTTGAAACGGTGGATTTGAGCCTGGCTCGGTGTTAGAGTCTTCTAAGGGAGCACTCGCTTGAGCGTCGCCTTGAGCTAATGGACTTGAAGGGGTGCGGTTTTGCAGATAGGACAGGGTGCTGTGGGTGGGGTGTTTACTATCAGCGGGAGCGTTGTCGGCATTTGAGACTTTAGAGGTGCTTTGGCGCGCACGGTCCTGGGAGGAGGGGGTCGATTTCAAGTTTCGAGAATTCGAAGCCGACTTCAAACCGTCGCGACTTTCATTGGTGCTCGATGATGGGGTTTTCAGTTTGAGATCGGCCACCCCCGCCTTGGCCTTTAAATAGTCATGGCTAAAAGCCAAGGTGCTTGAATGGGGATCTAAAAGACTAGAAGACAACGCATGTTGACTGGGGTCCGTACCCAAGGTGGTCAAAGCGTTGGGTTTTGCGGGCCCAGTACTTGCAATTGTTGGGTTGGACGTTCCAGAAAAAGCGGGATGCATCATCCGTTCAAAGTACACCGAGAATTGGTCGCCACTTGGCGTGACCGTCGTGTTCGGTGTTGCCGCTTTTGTGCCGCCCAAAGCGTCTGTTGGGCCATTGGGCTTGATGGTTGGCAGCGGATTGAAAGAGTTCATGCTCATTTTGTGTACTTTGGTAGTCTTTTGTAGGGTTGGGTACCGGCAAAACTTGGTTAAAGTTCTGCCAGGCCTTCATGTAAAGCAAAAATCGTGACTGGTTAAATGTTGCCAGTCTGCTCAACAGTTCGTTGCCCACGGCTGCCTCTTTCAAGCATCAGCAGCATTGAAACCGAACCGATATTTTTTAAAAGAATTGCAATTTGCTAACGCTTTGATTATTCATAAATGAAAAAAATTTGGGTTTCAAACTGGCCCGCAGCTTGCTGTTGACTACCAAGCTTTGTTGCAAAAACTGACAAGCGTTGGCTTTGTCCAAGCTGGCCAGAGCTGTAAATTTTTGAAGTGTTCAATGAGGGTGCTAACTGGCACATCGATTGCTTATAGTCATACACGGTCGGATAAAGCGACTTGAAAATGAGAACTTAAACATTAAAAACTGATTTAAAAATCATCATGAGCACCTTAACACTGTCAACCATTCGACAGAATTTGATCAAATTTGACTATTCCGGTCTAGGTATTCCTGCGCTGGTGTTGATGATCATGGGCATGTTGGTTTTGCCTTTGCCGCCGCTTTTGTTGGATTTCTTGTTCACCTTCAACATTGTGGCCAGTTTGGTGATCATCATGATTGCCATTGGTACGCGTTCGCCTTTGGATTTTTCTGCCTCCCGTCCGTCTTGCTTTTTGCAACCATGTTGCGTTTGGCTTTGAACGTGGCATCCACCCGAGTGATCTTGGTTCACGGCCATGAAGGCCATGACTCCGCAGGTAAAGTGATTTCCGCTTTTGGTGAGTTCGTGATCAGTGGTAACTATGTGGTGGGATTCATCATCTTCTCGATCTTGATGATCATCAACTTTATTGTGGTGACCAAAGGTGCAGGGCGCGTGTCAGAAGTGAACGCACGTTTTACCTTGGACGCCATGCCTGGTAAACAAATGTCGATCGATGCTGACTTGAACGCAGGTGTGATCGATCAAGCCACGGCCAAGAAAAGACGTGAAGAGTTGTCTCAAGAGTCTGACTTCTTTGGATCCATGGACGGTGCGTCTAAATTTGTCAGTGGTGACGCCATCGCGGGTTTGTTGATTTTGCTCATCGCCCTCATTGGTGGTTTGATCATTGGTGTGGCACAACACAACATGTCTGTAGGAGACGCCGGTAAGTTGTATGTGCTTTTGGCCATTGGTGACGGCTTGGTCGCTCAGATTCCTTCTTTGCTGTTGTCTTTGTCAACGGCCATCATTGTGACCCGAGTGACCACGTCGGAGTCCATGACCGAACAGGCCAAGAGTCAGTTCTCCAATCCTTCCGCATTGTTCATTGCTTCTGGCATTTTGTTGGTGCTCGGTTTGGTGCCCGGCATGCCGCACATGATTTTTGTGGCTCTGGCATCTGCCACAGCTGGACTGGGTCTCATGGTCATTCGCCAAGAGGTGCAGGTCGAGGCTGAGGTACAAGCGGCCCAAGACGCCCCTAAAGTATCCGCTCCCAAAGAGTTGGACTGGGATGACATCGATCAAGTGGACTTGATCGGCTTGGACATTGGCTACGGTTTGATTCCCTTGGTCAACCCAGAAATGGGTGGCGAGCTCATGACCCGCGTCAAGGGCGTTAGAAAGAAATTGTCTGCAGAGCTCGGCTTTTTGGTGCAGCCTGTCAGAATCAGAGATGATTTGAACATTGATCCGGACTCCTACCGTATTGTGCTCAAAGGTGTTGTGCGTGGTAAAGGGGATATCAAAGTAGGTCGTGAGTTGGCGATCAATCCAGGTCAAGTCTTTGGAGAACTCAAGGGTATTGAGACCTTGGAGCCCGCATTTGGCTTGAAAGCCATATGGATTGAGCCGTCTGACCGTGATCAAGCTCGTGCCTTGGGCTACACGGTGGTGGACGCAAGTACAGCCATCTCAACCCATTTGAACAAAGTGCTCAGAGAAAATGCCTCAGACTTGATCAGCCACGATGAGGCACAGCAACTGTTAGAAAAATTGGCAGCCAAGTCGCCCAAGTTGGCCGAAGACTTGGTGCCAGGCAAGATCACCTTAGGCGTCTTGACGCGTGTACTGCAGTGCTTGCTGATTGAATCTGTCTCGATCAGGGACATGAGAAGCATCGCCGAAACGCTCACCGAAGTCGCAGGCAAAACCAATGACCCAGATCAACTGGCCGCACTGGTCAGACCTAAATTGGGACGCATGATCATGCAAAGCTTGGTGGATGAGAAAAACACCCTCTCCGTCATGACCTTGGAGCCGAGTTTTGAACAACTCTTGCACAATGTGCTCCAACAAACCCAACCCGGTCAACCGGTGGTGATGGAGCCAGGCTTGTCAGAAAATTTATTTGCAGCATTACGAGAGGGAGCAAGAACCATGGAAGACGACGGAAATCCCGCAGTTCTTGTGGTCTCCCCTCTGATTCGCACTTGGCTCTCAAAAGCCGTCAGACACCGTGTCAATGATTTGACCGTGCTCTCCTACAGTGAGATTCCAGATGACCAAGCGGTCAAAGTGATTCACACGGTGGACGCCAAAATCAAAGACCAGTGATAGACATCCTCCAAAACAACAGAACATTCAATTGACTTAAAACACGAGATCAGCCATGGAACTCAAAAGAATATTAGCCAAAGATGCACGCCAAGCCAACGAGAAAGCCGTCGCGCTTTATGGCCAAGATGTGCTGGTGATATCAAGCTGCCAAGTCAGAGGACAGACCGAGCTGATCGTGGCCGTGGACATGGTACCTCTTGGGTCAGAGGAAGCGGTGCACGATGCCTCAGGCACAAGTCACTTGCCCGTCGTTCAGTTGGGCGCACAGGAAGAAAAGACCAACTCAAAAAGAACCACCTCTTCAACAAGTGGCAAAGAGCTCAAAGACAATTCTTTGCGCTTTGAAGATGTTTTAAGCGAGGAATTGAATCACAATGCCAACTCCAAGGCAGAGATTGTCAAAAACAGCAACATCACACCCGTGAAGTCCCTTAAAAAGAACAAGCCAGGGGTTCAACAGATGAGCGCCAATGATGACGTCCAAGCCTTTGAGGAAAAGATGTTGGGTCATCGAGGTAAAAAAGCCCAGGCTGCACTTGACAACAAGACCACACAGCACGAAGACGAGGAAGCGTTGGCCAAGAGCACAGACAAGTCAGAGCGCCAAACCCACACCGATGCGCACGAACTCATGCGCGGTCAAGACATCGTGGAGTTGGTCCGAGGTGAACTGGCTCAACTCAGAAAAGAATTTAGAATGACGCAACAAATGAACTTGTGGCAAATGAACACACAAATTCATCCCGCTTTGGTGCCTTTAAGGCAAGCACTTCAAGAAGCCCCTATCCCAGCGGCCTTGAAAGCTTTGTTGGTCGACAGCATTCATCAAAAGGAGACGCCTGAAAGCGCTTTGCAAGAGATCCGCTCCCACTTGCTGCACTCCATTGGAGATGCGCAACGGGCGTTGCCAGACAGCGGTGTGCATGTGTTCTCAGGCTTCTCGGGTTCAGGTAAAACCATGGCGGTTGCACGTTTGGCGCAAAATGCAAGTGCCATGTATGGTGCTGAACAAGTGGCGGTCATCAGTTACCAAGACACCAAGCCGGGTGCTTGGAACCAAACACAACTCTTGTGTGCCCAGTCGGGTGCAGACTGCTACAGGGCGACCAATGCAGCGGCGTTGCAACTTTTGTTGGAAGAGCTTCAAGCAAGAAGGTTGATTTTGATTGACACCTCTGGCGTTCAAATTGGCGAGCGACTGCAAGAAATTCAAGCCGTCTCTCAACAACTTCAAATGGAGATGAGCATGCATGCGGTCTTGCCTGCGGATGCCTCACAAGCGACCATTGCCAAATTGAATCAAATGTCACAAATTTCCTGGACCTCCTTGGTGGTCAGCAAGCTCGATGAGTCGACCCAGCCATGGGCATTGCTACAGTTTTTGATCGAACAGCCTTTGGGTGTGAGCATGGTGAGCCGCGGCGAACGAATGGTCGACTGGAGCTCAAAGATCGATGGCAGCGAATTCGTTGATGTGGGCCTGTCTCAATTGAGCCTCACCACCGTTCCAGAGGGCGCCTCACAACTGCACTGCGCAGTCGCAAGAGCAACAGCAAAAATTGCACAATTGGCCAACGAAGGTGCAATTCAAGGTGCCATGGGCGCCAGACAACCAGCAGGTATCCATTCATGAACTCGAAACAAACACAAATCATTGGTGTCGCAAGTGGCAAAGGGGGCGTGGGCAAAACCACGTGCTCGATCAACTTGGCGTCCGCGTTGGTGATGCAAGGCCACCAGGTGATGCTTTTTGATGCGGACTTGGGGCTGGCCAATGCGCAAATTGCACTGGGTGCTCGATCGACCTACAATTTAAGTCATGTTTTATCTGGCGAAAAAACCTTGTCAGAAATCGTCATGACCACCAAGCAAGGCATCAAACTGATTCCAGGCGCCTCTGGTGTGCAAGAGTTGGCCGGATTGAATCAAATCCAAGCGGCCAGCATTGTGCAATCTTTTAGCAGCTTGTCAGATGAAATTGATTATTTGATTGTTGACGTGGCCGCCGGCATCTCTCCCTCGGTCCTGGCATTTTTGAGTGCCTGTCAAAGGCGCTTTATTGTGGTGAAGGATGATCCGTCCTCCATTGCGGATGCGTACGGCACGATCAAAGTGCTGTCCAAAGAAATGAATTTGGATGAAATTTATTTGTTACCCAATATGGTTCACTCCCAAGCCGAAGGCTGGAAGTTGTACCAAAGGCTCAATGATGTGTGTGTGAAGTTCCTGGGACTGACCCTGCACTACTTGACCGCCATTGAAAACGATGAATTTGTCTTGAGCGCGCTTCGCAAATACCAGTCGGTCCTTGACTTTGCACCGGGTGCTGCGGCCACCAGAGACTTTAGGCGCTTGGCACAAATTTGCCAAGATTTGAGACCCATTGATCACGCCTCAGGCGGATTGCAGTTTTTTATGGAGAGGCTGATCAACCCCAGCCATGCAACACTATGAGAGCACTATCCCCTGTTAAACAATACCAACAACAAAGCTCCCCTGGTGAAGAGCTCGTGATGGCCCATTTGGGGCTGGTCAAACGAGTCGCCATTCACTTGCGAGCGCGGGTGCCAGCCTTCATGGAGCTTGATGAATTGATTCAAGTGGGCATGATTGGACTGCTAGAGGCTGCCAGGTCCTTTGATTTGAACAAAGGCGTGGAGTTTGAAAATTACGCCCACAGTCGTGTTCGAGGTGCCATGCTAGATGAGGTCAGGCGTTTGTCGTTTTTACCGAGATCTGCCGTGGCCTTCAACAAGTCACACAACGAGACGGTTCATACCTTGGCCTCAGAGTTGGGCCGTGCCCCGACCCAAGTTGAAGTGGCCGAGTTCATGGGCAAAGACATCGAAGAGTTTCACAAAGACAGAGGCAAGGCTTGGCAGTTTGAAACCTATTCGATGGAAGTCGTGACCGAAGAGGTGATGAACATTGCTGACACGCGCGACCAACAGCCTGAGGCGATTGTGGAGCATGCGCAGTTGATGGATGCAGTGACGTCTGCGATTGAAGATTTGCCTGAACGCGAACAATTGGTCATGCAACTTTATTATGTCGAAGAGCTTAATTTGAAGGAAATTGGTGAAGTGCTTGGGGTGAGTGAATCCCGCGTGAGCCAAATTTTATCTGTGGTGGTCAAAAAACTCAGGGTCAATCTAAAAGGTGCAATTGAGCCCGTGGCCCTTGAAGAGCGAGGCTAGACATGAGCAACTTTTACCAATTGTTTTTGGCCTGGGGCATTTTGCTCGTCGTGGTCTTGAGCTTTTATCTGATCGATAAAGTCAACACCATGTATCGGTTTTCTGTGCCCGCTGAAATCCCAAAGACCTATTCTGATGGCTTGTTTGGTGAGTTGGTGGGCAAGAATTTGTGGGATGCCATGAGTGGGTTGCCCGTTCAAGGGATTGATCCCAAGTTGGTGGAAAACCTAAAGCCCCATTACGAGCCCATTTTGCGCCAACACATTGAACACACTTTCATGGAAGGCTTCAGAGATGGACAGGCCCAAAGAGCAGGCGTGCCGCCCAACAACCGTCCAATTCCAACACCAAGAGGATCGGTGGAGTCTTGGCTGCCCCTTCACCATTTGGCCAGCATTTACCAAGCGGGTTCTGAATTTGCCATGGGCCTGCCAGAAGAGCATTTGAGAATTCAACAAAGCTTGGATCAAGTCTCCGCCATGTTGTATGCAAGAACCAATTTTGAACTCAAAGACCCCTATTCAGAGACGCTTTTAAAGTTGCCGATTCTAGAAGGCTTGATGCCCGACCCGGAGTTGGAGTCACAAACGGTCCCAGACCTCCTGACGCTTGAGCAAAACAA
>Ga0136641_1001058_pt1 | contig 11489 bp, 10 predicted proteins | sample EliLak1302023Y_FD_115312 | JGI IMG/M metagenome (GOLD analysis project Ga0136641, IMG submission 115312) | Freshwater microbial communities from Elizabeth Lake, Yosemite National Park, California, USA - 13020-23Y | ecosystem: Environmental > Aquatic > Freshwater > Lake ...
TCATAGGCGGGGCGGACGAAGATGGCGGCCGCGCCTGCTTCCATCACCTCTATCAACTGCGGTGAATTTTCATCCGCCGCGCTAGCGCTGACCACAATGGGGGTCGGATGTTGGGTCATCACCTGACGCACGAAGCGTGCGGCCTCGATTTTATCGAAATGCAACCCCACGATCAGGATATCCGGTGCCTCGTCGCCCATCCTCCGCACCGCGAAGTACGGATCAGGCACCGCGCCCATAAGGGATAAGTTGGGGTCTCGGTTGACATAACTTGATAGCAACCTCCGCGTAGCCGGCGATTGGTCAACCAAGAGTATGCGGGATTGCTGCGCCATTACACCTGCTCTCTCTGGAAGATGGTAGGGCCCACCGTGCGCAACGGCAGGTCAAATCCCCAAATACTTTCAGAATGACCAAGGATTAAAATGCCATTTGGTTCTAAAAAATTTATTAAATTTGACAATACTACGAATTGATTTTCTCTTGAAAAATATATTAACATGTTTCGGCAGAATATTATGTGGAATTTTTTCGTAAAATTATAAGGGAATTCGAGTATATTCATGCGCAAAAACGTTACTTTGGCTTTTATCTCTGGCGAGATTCGAACACGATCCTCCCCACCAGCAAAGCTGCGTAAGAGATATTTCTTACGCAACGTCATGGGCACTGGCTCGATGAAGTCATGTTGATATGTGCCTGAGGCAGCCTCATTTAAGGCTCTAGCAGAGATGTCGCTGGCAGTTATATGAAACTCAAACCGACCAGTCGTTTCCGCGAACTCAGAGCACGTCATTGCTAAAGAATAGGGTTCAGGGCCAAACGAACATCCAGCGCTCCAGATCTGGAGAGGCCGATGGACACCAATGCCGGCCCTATACAGGCGCGGTAATCCATTAGTTTCGAGAAAGTGAAAATGATGCGACTCGCGAAAGAAGTCCGTCTTATTAGTTGTCAATGCATCAATAATTGGTATTTCTTCTGCCGCCATCCCACCCCGGTCCAGGCAAAATTTTGCGTAATCAGAGATTTCGGAAAAGCCAAGAAGCAACATGCGCTTACGCAGCCGGCCCTCTATGAAGGCATGCTTGCTGCCAGGCAGCTTAATTCCAGTGACGCGCTGAACAAAATCGGCAAGGCGCTGGGTATCCGCGTCCATCATTCAAACCAACCTCATCAACCCGGCGGTTATGGTCAATAATTCAAGCAATATTTTTGATTGTCGAAATATCCGAATCCGAAAACAATTTTTCCAGATTAAAAACGATAATAAACTCATTTGACCGCGGGCAAATTCCCTTAATGTACTTTGAGTCCCAATGCGTCCCAAACTCAGGCATGTTTTTCATTTCATCTATCCGCATCTCGGTAACTTCAAAAACTTGATCTGCCATCAACCCCAGCACCTCAGGCTGGCCGCCGATGATAAGGTCGAGCACCAGAATGCGGGTGCTTTCTGAGGCCGCTTCGGTTCGCGGCGCCATACCGAGCTTTATCCGCAGATCGATCACGGGAACTATATCCCCGCGAACATCAATCAATCCTGCCAAAAACTCAGGTCCGTTCGGTAACGGTTTGATCGACCGCAGGCCAAGAATTTCCCGGACATATTCGACCTCTACGGCAAAAATGTCTGAACCAGCGCCCAAGGTCACGTAGCTACGTGACGCCGACACGCCGGCCCGCCGGATGCCGAACGGACTAGTAACGGGCGAATTCGTCATTGTTATCCTTACCCGGATCCAACGTCAGGACCATTCCTGGATTTCTGCCACTGGCGTTCGGCGCCACGCGTCCCTTGTTTATGGACACCAACTTTGGTGCTTTGAGGCCTGACGGCGCGCTACGCGACTTCGGCGGCGGAAGCTGCTCGCTACCCCCATTCCGATATCTGGAATGCCGATCATCTTCAATATTAAAGAAGCTCACAGCACTCTGCAAATCTACCGATCGGGCGCTCAACTCTTCGGACGTAGATGACATCTCTTCCGCCGCTGCCGCGTTTTGTTGGATAAGCATATCAAGTTGTTGGATAGCCTTATTGATCTGGCTGGCGCCGACATCCTGCTCGCGTACGGCTGCACTGATTTCCACAACCAGCTCCGACGTCCGTGCAATATCAGGCACTAGGCGCGCCAGACGTTCACCCGCGCCTTGTGCCGCGGTGACAGTTTCAGCGGACAGCGAACTGATCTCAGTTGCGGCGGTTTGACTGCGTTCCGCAAGTTTGCGGACTTCCGAAGCCACAACGGCGAAACCCTTGCCGTGTTCGCCCGCTCGCGCTGCTTCAACCGCCGCATTCAAAGCCAGCAGGTCAGTTTGCCGCGCGATCTCCTGAATAATCGAGATCTTGCTAGCGATCGTTTGCATAGCCGTGACGGTAGTCAGGACCGCCTCGCCACTGATGCGAGCATCGACGGCGGATTGTTTGGCGATTTTTTCGGTCTGCGCCGTGTTGTCAGCGGTCTGTTTGATGTTGGCGGCGATTTCCTCCATCGACGACGCAACCTCCCCTGCCGCTGATGCCTGTTCGGTCGAGCCACTGCTCAGCTGCTCCGCGCTAGCAGTCATCTGCTGGCTGCTTGTTGCGACCGAGGTGGCGATGTTTTTCGTCTCGGCCGTAATGGAACGCAGTCGCTCTAACATTGTCTCAAACGCGACACCAAATTCATCAGAATCTGAATTGCGCCTAACGCTAACGCTGAGGTCGCCAGCGGCAATACTCTGGGCAACCAAAGCATTTGCTCGAAGTCCTTCTACCATCGTCTCCAGCGCAATACCAAACTCGTCTTTATCCGAACTACGTCTAACGCTCACGCTGAGTTCCCCGGCGGCGATACTACGGGCAACCGAGGCTTTTGATTGCAATCCTTGGACCATCGTCTCGAGCGCAATACCAAGTTCGTCGTCATCTGACCTGCGTTTGGCGTTAACGCTGAGATCGCCAGCGGCGATGCTTTGCGCTACCGAGGCATTTCCTCGCAATCCGAGGACCATTTGGTGCAGGGCCGAGGCCAAATCACCAAACTCGTCTTTGGACTTGCTTCCTGGTACGTCGATCAAACGGCCGATTGCTACATCATTAGCCACCTTCAGCGCCTGGCTCATGCCACGACCGATAGTCACTACCATCCAGATACCCAATAGGGCAGACAATACTGGCACCAGTATGCACAAGACCAGAACTAGACGCTGGGTTATCTCGAAGGTATTAGCTGATCTAGCTGACGCGGCATTGATTGCGTTACCCTCCAGCGTAATCAATTCAGCCATTTTAGCGATTATCTGTAAGGAGAGTAGGCGACCTGGCCCCAGATTTATTTCTCGGGCTTTTTCCTCACTGTTTTGTTGGGTCAGATTTATAATGTTTTCGGTTATTGTGGTCAGATGGCCCAATTTTCCAGAAACCTCGTCAAACAAACGCCTGTCAGTATTATCAGTGAGAATGCTGGAGATGGCGCTCATCCCCGCCCTTACTTGATCGCTCCGCTCTCTGGCTCGCGCGATGACTGGAGCGATGTCGGCATCCCTGGTAGCGGCAACTGCTCCACTCAGTTGGATTGCCGCTTCACTTACTTTGAACAACACAATGCGCAATTGGTTGGCCGCCTGCGACCTGGCTGGCATTGCATCCGTTTGGTTAGCCTCAAGTTGTAGGTTCAACCGGCCTGCGGTTGCCATTAATTCTTCATAAGCGACAGTATAATCGCTATTGAGCAAGGCGCGCGCCTGCCTTTTCGTGCGCAAATTACCCAGGCGGAGGAGTTCTTCCTGCAATCTCACGATCTGGACGTACAGCTCCCTCACATCTCTCAGAAGCCCGGCCTGCGAATTATCCGACAGCCTCTCAAGCAACTGAAGTTTCGTATCGAAAACGTCACGTTGCCGTATCACTTGCCTTTCGAACCGCTCGGCGGTCGAACTGTCCATGGACAGTATGAAACCACGTTCAGCTCTCAAGGTCTCCGAAACGGAGTTGTCCATTTCTAACGCGATTCGTTGGCGCCGTATCGGTCCATTAATAATTTCATTATCCGTATCGCTAATCGTTGATAATCCGCTCAGTGAGACATAAGCGGAAACGATAGCAATACAACTCAAAATCAAAAACGTGCTTATAAGTTTGGTTTTTAATGTAAATCGCATTTGGAATTTTCCCTTTTAGGTCTATAAATGTGAGGCGTCGCCCAGGCGCGTCATGCGGCCATGTGCGGATCGTCCCCTTCCATGTCAAAGATGCGGGCCATATCGAGGATCATCAGGAATTCACCATTTCGCCGTCCCATCGCGCGGACGTATTCAGGCGGCCAGCGCATGCCCACCTGTGGCACGCCACCCTCGATGATCGAATCGACCTCGGAAATTTCGAAAACCTTATCGGCGATGACACCCACCATGAGGCTGTCGGTGCCACTGCTGACATCGAGCACGACAATGCGGGTGTCGATCGTTTGCGGTGAGATATCCAACCGCAGTTTGTAGCGGAGGTCCGCTAGGGGCACTACGTGGCCACGGACATTGATCAAACTGGGCACAAATGGGTCGACTCCGGGCACGGGCGTCGTTTTGTTCACATCCACGATTTCGCGCACCAGCGAGGCCGGGATAGCAAATATCTCTCGACCCAGCAGGATACGGACGACCAGTTCGGTGATAATGGCGGTCAAACTAGGTCTCCTTTCCAGTTACGCAGCACGCTGCGCGGCTTCGCGCGCGTGGCCGACTTCGAGCAGGCGTGGCACATCCAAAATCAGCACCACTCCGCCATCGCCCATGATCGTCGCACCCATGAAGCAGGTTGCGTCCTTATGCAGACGGCTCAAGCCTTTGATCACGGTCTGGTGGTTCCCATGCAGACTATCGACCACTAGGCCGATGCGCCGTTCACCCGCTGATACAATTACTACTTTTTCGGTTGCTTGTGGATCAGAGGGAAAACTGAATATACTACGCAGTCGAATAAACGGAATAAGGTCATTACGGATATCCAGGAAGTTGCTTGATCTGGTGTCTGCATTGGCCAATTCGACGCATTCTTCGACGTATGAAAGGGGGATGACATATATATTGTTGGCCACCTCGACGAGGAGCCCCTCCACGACCGATAGCGTAATGGGGATGCGCACGGAGATGGTGGTGCCTAAACCGCGGCGGGTGGCGACGTCGATAACCCCGCGTAACTCTTCGATGTCGCGCTTTACGACATCCATGCCGACGCCACGACCGGAGATCTCGGTAACCTCAGCTGCCGAGGATAGCGATGGCATGAAAATAAGATCGAGCGCCTCGCGTTCCGTCGGCTCCTTCGCGGGGTCCATGAAGCCACGCTGTTTGGCCACCTGGACGATCCGTTCGACATCGATGCCGTTGCCATCGTCGGAGACCTCAATGACGATCAGGCCGTACTGATTGTAGGCATTGATTGTCACTTCGCCTTCCGGGGATTTACCAGCGGCAATGCGCTGGTCCGGCGCCTCGATCCCATGGTCCAAGGCATTTCGAATGAGATGCTTCAGAGGGCCGCTGATCTGCTCTGAGACCTTTTTATCGACCTCGGTATCGCGTCCGCGCGTGGTTAGGCGAATTCGTTTGCCGCTGCGCTGGCAGTAATCCCGGACTAGGCGGCCGAGCGGATCAAAGGCGCCACCAATGGGAACCATTCGTATCGTCATTGCCTGATTTTGGAGATCTCGCAGGGATCGTGTGCAGTCATCCAGAATGCCCATCATCCGCTCGCCCAAGGAGCGGTCCTGCAGCTTCACGATGTCCTGAAAGCTTTCCAGCCGGGCACCGATGGTGATTAGCTCTCCCACCAAGTTGACCAGCAGATCTAATTTATTGATATCAACGCGGATTGAGCTGGACGTCGTGGTTATAGGGTTAGGCTTAGGTCGCCCAGGCGCTGCTGCGGGCAGCGCTGGCACGGCGATAATTTCATTTGCAACAACTTCAGGATATGGTGCCTGCCCCGGCATTGCTGGCTTTTCGGTGATCGGTAGCAACGAGTTGTTAGTATCGATGTCGTTTTGATTCTCCGGCTGATCGACTAGATCGTCAAGAATTTCGATCGTTACGTCGCAGTGGCCCAGTAGTGGTTGAAATATTGCCGCGATATCGGCGCCGCTCGCTGCCGTTTCCACCTGGACACTGCGCCACAGATGGAGACCTCCAGCTAAGCGCTCCTCTGAGGTGGGCAGGGTCGAATCATGGGCAATGACGGCAGTCTCGCCCAGGCGACCCAATTCCTCCAAAAGCGCTGCCATACTAGCCTCGAATGGTAGGCGATCTGGCTGAACATACAACTGTATCAGATAGATACGTTTCCGCTTCATACGGGGCGTGGCTTTTGCTGGTTGTTCGGCCGGCTTCGTACTCGACAAAGTCTCAGGTGCTGCCGGCACAACCGCTGCGGCATCCGCCACTCCGATCATTCGCAGCGCAGCGCCGCGGGTGGCTTCCACCTCGGTTTCGTCTAAAACACCACTGCCTGTGGCTTGGCTCAGAAAGCCTGCTAGGCAGTCCTTTGAGCGCAACAATAAAGTTATAATTTCGGCGGTAAGGGTCAAACGGTCCTTACGAATTTCGTCGAGGAGGTTTTCAAACGCATGAGTGTAAAGGGCCAGCGTATCTAGGCCGCTCATACCGGCGCCACCCTTGATGGTATGAATATTCCTAAATAGGCTGGATATCTCGCTAATGTTGTTGGCGCCAGCTTCGAGTGTTAGGAGATCAGCCTCGATAGACAACAAAAGCTCTGCCATTTCCAGCAGAAACTCGCCACGCACCGGATCTGGGCCCTCTTTGTATATCATGTTATTTACTCGTCATCACAAAGGATCCGTCCCACTCATGAGGAGGCGGTGTCTCCATGTAATATTTGCATCGCCCAATAAGAACTTTCGAGGTAGCATCGCTAGAATCTATTTTAAGACAATCTAAAAATAGATAACTAGCTTTCTCCCACTCCCGCACCATATATAGTTTCCTTGCCTCAGAAAATATTTGACTTAACAACCGGTGGCGCATCAGGTTTTCGCCCTCCAAATGTTGATAAATCTCATGTACACTGACCGGAGCTGCCCGACCTTTGACGGAAACAAAATCAAGTTCGCGTGTTTCAAATTCGGTAGCGTCGAGCAAATCTTTTGTATCGCTTGATACCATAATCGAGACGCCATAATATTTTGTTAACGACTCTAGGCGGGAGGCGAGATTCACCGCATCACCGATCACTGTGGAATCTATTCGGGTGCTACTTCCCAATGTTCCCAACATGACTGAACCAGTATGAATACCTATACCGGTGACGATTGGTAACTGTGGCCCTCCCGAGCGAACCCCATTCCACCGAGCAAGACGCCGCTGCATGCCAATCGCGGCTCGCGTTGCCGCAGCCGCCTGCACTGGACCATCCTGGTCGAACAAAGCCATAATCGCGTCACCGATAAATTTATCGACAAACCCGTCATGTTCATCTATCGGCAACTGCATTTCAGCCAAATACTCATTTAAAAACTCAAAAAGCGCCGCGGGAGATAAATGCTCAGAAAATGAGGTAAAGGATCGTATATCGCTAAACAACGTTGTAATATTCATAGATTGAACATTGCCGGCGCGAATATTTTCTATTCCCCCTACCGCAACGCGCTCAAGAAATTTTTTGGGGACAAATTTCTCGAATATCCTTGTCATCTGCGCGATGGCTTCGCTTTCGGCAAGTTTAACTTTAGTTATCCGAAGCTGATCGAAGGAATTTTTTTGTTCTACCCGCGCGCGCTCCAGGTTGAGCGAAAGCACCCGACTGCGGTCCTCGGCCATCTTGGCCCGCACCAAAACCCGGACCCTGGCCAACAACTCGCCAGGGTCGAATGGCTTGGACAGATAATCGTCACATCCCAAGCGTGTCAGACCCTTAACGACCTCCAATTTATCTGCCTGAGCAGTCAGAAAAATAATGGGGATTGTAAGCCAGATAGGGTCCGATTTTATAATTCGAATACATACATCGCCAGACATCACCGGCATATTCCGGTCAAGCACAATGATATGTGGTAACTGATCTTGCTCCATATTTTCAAGCAGTTGAAGTGCCTGTTTGCCGTCTTGGGCTTCGAGTATGCTCGTGAATATTGGATCGTTGGTAGATTTCAATAAATCGCGTACCCGCATACGAACGGATCGAGAGTCGTCCACTATGAGTGCCCGGGCTGTCATTGGTCGCCCTGGCGGCCACAGCGCATATTGGGAGCAATCGATTGTTCTATCACGCAACTATTGCCTAGGGTAAGATAGGAGCTATTCACCCAAGAAAGTGCCGGATCAGTAATGCCAATAATCTCCGGCCGGATTGAGGCAAAGGTGGCGCTTATCTGCGACACAGCCGGCCGCCGAGCTTGAAGCCATCGTCTTCCGATCGAGCGCATATCATCGAGCGGCCCCGGCAAACTCGAACCGCAGGCGTCAGTGATTTCTCCCGCCTCAAAGAGGCCGCCTACTCGGCCGGAGGCCGTCGAGTCGACCACCAGGCCATTCTGCGTGTCCTCAAGCCTATGGCGACAATACATGGTCAGCATCTCCGCTCTATGGGCAACATTAGGCGACACTGTTTGTGGATAAGTCCCTATTTTTCCATAACTTAAGCTCTTCAAGTCCGCATTTATGATCTTGATTATGTGTAAAAAAGACCCACCTCATCTTCGTATCAGGTCCTCTGTAACCGCGCAACCCAGTAGACCCTCGCGTTGGGGCGCCGCCAAAAGAGGTGGCTCGGGAAATTCGGACAACTGTCTTTCCTGCCTAACGGCAGCGATGTGGCCGCGTATCAAGAGCGAGCATGATGAAGCGAACACCCCGGACACACGGCCCTGGCTTCAAGGCGAGGTTGGCCCTGTAGGCAGGGTGTCCGCGCCTGTGGTCGATCTGAAGCTGCCGCGTGCGAAGATTGGGGAGCTGACGCTGGAGAGGGATTTTTTGTCCGGCGCGCTCAACAAAGCCGGCCAGCCGACCGCAAAGCGATGATCGGCCGCGGCAATGCCCTGCCCCTGGCGCCGCAGACTTCGTTGCGGCGGCTGAGCCACAGCAGCGTTGATGATCTGCCTCGTCCGGCGCCGCCGGCGCGGTTGGCGATCATGTAGCGGATCGACACGAAGCATCCGGCACCCCTTCGCGGCCAGCCGGATGCTGCGCGACCTGCCCCGACCGGAGGGTACGCCAGGCAGCAGGATCGGCCGAACTAAATCGGAGCCATGGACATCACATACATCCCGATGGCGCACGATTTTGTCTATCTGGCCAATGCGGGCATCGTTATGATCATCCGCGTAATGTCGTCATGCACCGCCTCGACGCCATCCCCGGCGCGAGCAGGAGCGTTCTTCATTCGCAGGCTTGAGGCATGGTCAGCCATGCGGGGCTGGCGCAACAACATCGTCGGGCGCTCGCGACGTGGTCATCGTCTCCGGATCCAATGCCGGAGACCAATGAGCAACATATGAGGGGGACCGGATTCCGTAAAATGGTTCTGGTTTAGGTGAAATCGCTCTGACCCGCCTTAGCGGCCCATGGCTCAGTTGCCCAGGCGGAAGAAAGCGCGGATGCGCCGAGCCATGTCCGCCCCCAACGTCTCCCGAGGGGGGGGGCTGGGGGCGTTTGGTTGCGTGACTTGCTGCGCTGCGGCATTTGCCAGTTGGCGCTGTGTCAGAATTTCGCCCAGCTGCACCGGCAGTTCAGGGTATCGCTCGAACAACGGCAGCAGCGCGGCACGATCTATTCGGAAGAGCTTGGTCGTGCGAACCGGCAGCACCGTGGCGCTGCGTGCCTCGCCGGTCAGCAGTGACATCTCGCCGAAGACAGCTCCTGCTTGCAGGTGGGCCACCCGCTTGCTCTCCCCGTTCGGTAGGGGGATGTCGATACCAACCTCGCCGCTCATGATAACGTACATGGAGTCGCCAGATTCGCCGTGCGTGACGATGGGCGGTGAACCGGCGAGCGCCGTCTCGACGCTACCGCGGGTCGCTATTGCTATATGATCTGCCGGCTGGAGCGTGGCGAAGATTGGTAGGTCCGCTATGATCATAACGACCCGCTCCACCAGCGTAGGAGGCGCCGGGGTCGCGGCGTGGAGCACATCCTGTCGGGCGCGTGCCGGCTCGATGCCGGCTAGACGCAACTGCCGAAGCACCGCCCGCCGCACCAGATTTGTGAACTCTAAGGCACGATTGTTTGGAATCCAGTAGCGCAGTTCCCATACAACGCCATCACGGTCGAGGTCGCTGGCGATCACAAGGGCCTCGATCTCTATCCCGTTCGCTAGCGCCACCGAGCGAACCGCCCCCAGCAGCACCGGGTCCACCTGTTCGGCCGTCAGGTGGTAGGGCAGGCGAAGCTCGGTTGTGCTACGTGAGTACCCTGGGCCCGGGCCGTAATTGGTTATTTGACTCCGTGATAGCGCGCCATTCGGCACCACCAGAAACGATCCGTCACCGTTTCGCAGCCGCGCCGCCCGCCAGGTGATGTCTTGCACTTCCAGAATGGGGCCTTCGCCCACGCGAATATGGTCGCCAATTGAGACCGGGCGGTCGATACTGAATACCACTCCGCTGGCAATATCGGAGATTAGGTCGCCCACCGCCAAGCCAATAACCGCGAACAACACGCCTGAGGTGGTGATAATGGCGAGCGGCGGCTCACCATTGAGGTGGGTGGCCAACAGCACGGCTGCAATTGCCCAGATAATCCAGCGCGACAGGCTCACCAATAGGCGCGGGACGGTACTAATGCCCTTTTCGTCAACGTAGCGCTGCCACAACAGCAGGTCCATCATCCGGATAGCCAGCAAAGCACCGGATGCCACAATTGCTATGGCCATACAGACCCTCATACTGGCCAGCACAAGACTTGTGAGGCCAAGCGAGGCAACAGTCGCCTCGCTCAAATCAGCAAGGGCAATGCAACCAGCCAAGATGACGACAAACGATAGGGATGGGCCCGCAATCGCCCGCAGCGCTGTGCTCATCCTCGCTGAATACCATCCGGCGAGGGAGTGTCAACGAGAATGAGACAGCCGGTCATGAACCGCTCCGGGTTTGTCGGAGGCCTCACTTCTTGAGAGGCTCTACCGATGACAGACTCCAGACAGGGGCGGTTTTCGCCGGAAGTTCGCGAGTGAGCGGTTCGCCTGGTGCAGCAGCACCAAGGTGATCACCCGTCAGAATGGGCGGCGATCACCTCGGTCACGGCCAAGATTGGCTGCACCGCCGAGACGCGGCGCGCTTGGCTGCGCCAGGCGGAGCGCAACAGCGGCCAGCGGGCGGGTGCGACGAGCGACGACCGTGACCGGCTTCGCGCCCTCGAGCGCGAGAACCGGAAGCTGCGCCAGGCCAACGAGATCCTGCGCAAGGCGAGCGCGTATTTTGCGCAGGCGGAGCTCGACCGCCGGTTCAAGCGATGATCGCCTTCATCGACGATCACCGCGGTGTGCATGGCGTCGA
>Ga0136641_1001059_pt1 | contig 11467 bp, 4 predicted proteins | sample EliLak1302023Y_FD_115312 | JGI IMG/M metagenome (GOLD analysis project Ga0136641, IMG submission 115312) | Freshwater microbial communities from Elizabeth Lake, Yosemite National Park, California, USA - 13020-23Y | ecosystem: Environmental > Aquatic > Freshwater > Lake ...
ATACAGTGCGCCAGTGACAGCACCAGTGCAATCGCCATACAGTGCGCCAGTGACAGCACCAGTGCAATCACTATACCGTGCGCCAGTGACAGCACCAGTGCAATCACTATACAGTGCGCCAGTGACAGCACCAGTGCAATCGCCATACAGTGCGCCAGTGACAGCACCAGTGCAATCACTATACCGTGCGCCAGTGACAGCACCAGTGCAATCACTATACCGTGCGCCAGTGAGAGCTACAGCTCCAGCACCTGCACGTTAAATACGTAATTATTTTTATTAAAGTACTAAATTCTTTGTAAGTATAAGGATAGATTGAGTATAATTATATAAGATAGATGAATTATCGAGAAATACATCTTATTAATAATGCAACCTATATTTCACCAAATGAAATTAGAAGTACTAAATATTGCCCTCGTGAGGAAATTGCCCATCCTCATAAATTATGTACAATAATTGAAAATATTCCAACACATTGGGATACTCATACTTACGATCATAATCCTTTTTACTGTGCATGGTTTCAGTGGAATAAAGAGTTTGTATCATACGATAAACATATAACTACGTCTCTTTTTCATATTGTTGTTGAACGTCCTGCGATGTTTAAAACCTTTAAAGACATTATAGAAAATATTGAGTATTCAAATAAAGGTACACTAGGCAAAATAGATGAGCTAGATGAAGATGAAATCGATAAGTTAAATTTAGAAGAGCCATCTTTCAGTCATGCTTTAAAAGAATGGTTGGTACGATGGTGGAATTGTCCATTTTTAATTACAATCCCAATATTACATGATGAAAATGGTCCATTTTTGACAAATAATACGTACTCACCTATAAGAATATCACTAAATACTTATACTCCACAAGAATACCTTTCTTTACAATTAAATCATAGATCATATACAGTTGCAAATGGATTAACATTATTTCTAGCATATCATAGAATGGGACTAATAAATGCATCGATTACAGCACCTATTCTAAGAGAATTTGTAAGAACACATGATCCATATATTTTTCAAGATATAAATGATAGTTGGCATGATTTGTATTATGGTAATAATGTAGCACAAATTGCTGATTTTCCAGCATATTATATATGTACTGGTCCAAATTTTGCGCATGAAAATATTATACGTATTTTTGAACCGCTATTAGATTACAATTTTGCATTAAATATATACCCAACAGGTGTGATATACACGTCGCCATATAGCGCAATGTTTCCTCATTTTAATGCAAAAATATGGGAACAATTTAGAGAAAATGAAGATTGGTTAAATTTACAAGCAGTTGATAGACCAGCAGGTGATGTAATTTATCCAGATATATCCGGTATTTTCCATGGAGTTATGACAACAAAAGGATCTTGGAGATATTGGCTTAATAATTTTGATGATATACTCATGAAGCTTGCAGAATGTTATATTTCTCGTGATAAATTACTTGAAGAGATATTTCAAACATGTAGCTACTTTTATAAATATGGTTCTCCACATATTTACAAAAAATTCTTTAAAAAGAAAGTTCGACATATATGGAATGCAAGTTTATTTATTCTAGATTTTAATAAACAAATTATTCCAATAGTCTTTACAAGGTATCTTTTAAAGTATCATATGTACTCTCGTTTTAAAGCACTAGGTCATTATATGGAAAATCTGCTCATACATGAAATGCCATATGGTCTTTTAAAAGATATTTTGAAAGCAGGATGTGATAAAATTACAATGTATAATATTGTAAAATTTCATATAATTTCAAACCATATTGATGTTATTCGTACAGTGTATTCAGATATAGAATATTCAGCTATACCTGTTCAAGTACCAGATAATGGAAATCAAGGCGATGATAATGTTGGAGCTGTTGTAACGCAGCAAATAGTAACAATTCCCAGATATATAATTCATCGTAATAATATTCGTATTTTTAAAGATTCTATACCACGTACCATTATGAGTGTATTTTATAATACCTATATTGAAAAAACAGTTATATCAAGACTATGTACAGTATATAAAAGTTGTGGAATGTTTTCAGGAGAGGGTACACTATACGATTCATATACTGTCGGAAAACTTATAATAGATTTTTTAAAAACTCATAAAGATTATTTAATTTTATAAAAAATAATAAAATAATGCACTATTTACATACTTTGGGATGCTGCGCCGCATCCACAGCCACCGCGCATATTCTTTCCATATTTTTTGCCACGACCACCTTTACCACCAAATACTGTCATGGGTGGTTTAGGTGCTACTGCACTTTTATACAGTGAATAAATTCCAATAAGTATTAAAAGTCCAACAAGCGATATTAATACATATGTAATAATTTTACGGCGTTTCGCTTTTTCATCATCATCGTTTGAAATAACTGATGGAGAATTAGCAGGGCCGTAGATAACTGGACGGCTAGGAGGACTGTACATAATTGGAGGGCTAGGAGGACTGTACATAATTGGAGGGCTAGGAGGGCTATACATAACTGGAGAATTAGCGGGTCCTGACATAAGCAAATCTATATATAGAAAAGAAAAGCTTTCTAATGGTAGAGGGATGGACACCTTCAGTGTTCACCGATGGTTAACAAAAAAACGTAAAATAACTTATACTTTTGGTCCTGAATCATCTAATCCAGATATACCTATAATTATTTTCCAAGATGATTCATTGATGAAAACATTAACTAAAATTGCATTAGGAATTCGTGAATATCATTTAGCTCGTAAAGAAGCTGTGCCATCAATTGAATCAATGCCATATTTTTGGTCAGGAAAGAAATCATTACGTTTTGAATTATCCACTGAAATACCAGCAAATCCATGGACTTTTAAAGAAAAATCTAAAGTAACCGCGGCAGCTCAAATTACTTATGTAACAGACGCACTATTTATGAAAACATCTGTACATGTTATATTCAAGAATGATGCTCCGGAGAAACTATGGCCAATTTATTTCCCAGATGCAGCGACAAAATGGCAGCCAGTATTTACTATGAAAGAATTTCTAAAAGAATATGATGGATTATATGCTTTATGGAACATTGATCAAACTGTCCGTGAAGAACAGAGAAGTTTTACATTTTCAAAAATTCGTTTTGTTGGGAAAGTAAATGATACAAAGTCTTTATCAGAAATATTTGAGCAAATGCATACTACCGCAGAGTTTCCATTTATTCAATATATTGAAGATTCATCAAAAGTACTTTATAAAGTCTGGAAAAAACATACAATCTCACCAACATTAATGCAAGCATGGACATTTTACGATCGTCTTCCAAAAATCTCAATGATTATTGTTATGGTTCCACTCGAAAGAGAACACTCATTTGCACGAACAACTCTTGATTCAAGTGGAAATATATCAATTCAATATCAAATAGATTCTCGTGATAAAATTGAATGGGAAATAATTGAATCACACAGTAGTATGATTCGCAAATGGTTTGAACAATATTTTAAACGTTCATTATCATTACACGTTGATTCAATATCAGGAAAGGGAGAATTTGCAGCACAAGGTATAGGTATTCAAGAAATTTCAAAAAATATTGGCAAAGGTATATTTATCCCAATCTATCATGTTATTCGTATTCAAGATGGAACCTTATATGTTGCATTTAAACGTTCTGAAAATTATCAGAGTGATTTAGATATATCGGATTATATTTCATCTAATATTAAACTTGGTATTCCACTTCAAGAAATTGCACAAAATTTAACAGATCTTGGACTTACACAAAAAGAAGTTTTATTATGGATCGAACAATATCAAACACAAACACAAACTGATGCAGATATACCAAAGAAAAAATCAATTGCATTTACAGGTTGTCTTTTTAAAATTGAAAAAGCACCATATGGCTTTCGTGTTTTAATGGAAAATGTAGCTTCACTCAAAGAACTCGAATTTATTTATCGTTGGCTTCGAGCAACCTTCAGATATATTATGAATTCACACAAACCTACACCCCATGCACCTCCTGCACCGACTCCTGCGCCAGCTCTTGCACCGACTCTTGCACCGACTCCTGCACCGACTCCTGCGCTAACTCCTGCGCCGACAGAATCACCCACTGTTTCAAGTTCAGAAGATTCCGATATCTTAAATAAAGATATCAGTTTTGGTGGTGCTGGTAAAAAGGGCAAAGGTATTGATCGATATTTCTTAACACAACTTCAACAAACTGATCCTGCAATTTTCTTAGACACAAAGAATTATGCCAGATTATGTGCTGCAAATAATTTCCGTCAACCTATTGTTGTTTCACAAGCTGAGAAGGCTAAAATAGATGCAGATGGATATAAAAACGCTTACGATGATTCTGTACTTTATGGAAGTGATAAGCAACATCTAAATTACTATATGTGTCCACGTATATGGTGTCCAATATCACGAATACCCCTTACTGAAAAGCAACTTGAAGACAATAAAGGGAACTGTCCTGGACCACATTTTGAAGAACCAATGAAACTCTATGAGAATATATATTGGGATGATAATCCAAAAATACCTCATCATATTGGTTTTCATAAACAAAAAACACCAACTGGTTTATGTCTTCCATGCTGTATGAAAAATCCTCTGAAAGATCGTGAAAAAACAGATTGTAAATCACCTGAATCAGCTACAGGCGTACAAGCATCTACCGCTAAACAAAGAACACCTGGACCTACAGCAACATCACATACAGCTCAAGCAATATCAGCAACTAAGGAAGAAGGGTATATTATGGGCGCAGTTGCACCATTACAACCAGATCGTTATGGTGCATTACCAAAAGATCTACATACATTTTTACAACCTAAAACACCATATCAACTCTGCTCAAAAACAATTAGCAGTACTGAATGTTATTTACGCAAAGGTATTCTTCACGGCGAAGACAGTATAATGAATTCAATTGCAACTTCACTTGGTATGAAATCTAAGAAAGATCTTATAAAAGAAATTGTTAAGAAATTAGATCCACTTACATTTATAAGTTTAGCAAATGGACATATACTTTCTGCATTTATGGATCAAGAGCCGATTATTGCAAAAGAACATTCTAAATTAGTGAAAGAATGGCGCGCATGGATAAAAGACTTTCCGACATATGTACGTATGTCAAATATAAACGAAAACGATGTAAGTGATATACGTTTATCACGCGAACTGGCAATTTTCAAAGCGTATTCAAATTTCATCGCCTATTTAAAATCAGACGATTTGAAGAATCCTGAACATCTTGAAACACTTCTTCTTTCATGTGGTATTATACTTCTTATATGGAAACGTGCTGGTGATGAAGCAACTCTACAATGTAACGCGTATTCTAATGTTGCAGATATTTTTGTAGCTGGACAACATAAGCGTATTGCAATGTTACTGCAAGAAAAAGAATATTATGAACCAATTGAATTGAAACAACGTGGAAAAACATCTACACCACTTTTTGATGAAAATGGAAGCATTGGTGACATTGTAAAGAAAGTTCTTGAACAATGTCCTCTTCCAAATACTACTGATGCAACGACGCATCCACGCGAACGACGTGTTATTGAAAATTTACGAAATCTTGTTGCGTGGGCAGGAGTTCGGTTATCGAATGCAAACCGATTTGATATACGTACAATAATTTTACGTCAAGATCTTCAAATATACGGTTTCATGACACGTACAAATATGCTTATTCGTGGCCCACAAGAAGGTATTAATATCCATATTTTACCTGAACTCTTTGAAATTATTCCATCACTTACTAAATTAGTATATTTAGAAGATATCAGTGGTTATACATTTACAATAGGTGAAAACTATGCAAATGACTTTATTGTATTTCGTGAAAAGATTGCTGATCTTGGTTTTGCATTAGATGCAGGCAATATAGAGCATGATATTAATCAATCAGAAGGTCTTATAAGTGGTGAAATTACATTCCCTCCACTTAATCTAAGCATTATTCCAATAATACGTACGCGTGTTGATGATAGCCTTCGTCAAAACGAAAAAACACTCAATGACGTTGATAAAAAATGGTATCAATTACAACATGCTGTTGGGAATACACTTTTAAAACATTATGAAAGTCTTGTAACACCTCTTCTTCCATTGACGAGAAAAGAACGTATTCGCATTCTAGTGAATACATTTCGTCAAATTCCTGAAAAAGAAAAGGAAAAAATACAGATAACCTTAGAAGAAATACCACTCGAATATGGGAAAGATGCGCTCGTTAAATGGATTCGTCAAATAGGTTTAGAAAAGCGCGCCCGTATATACACGTCATCTTTCGTAAAGCCCGCTAAAAAAGAATGGGAGTTTTCACAGGCAGCTGTTGAGCATGGACTTCCAATTGAAGTTCTCAAACCTGTTCAAACTATTCACCCCAATGAAAAATATGCAACAAATCGCGTTAAAGACTACCAGACACTTACAACTTCTACAACTTCTACAACTTCTACAACTTCTGATTCTACAATAATACCTTCAATGATACAAAAGTCGGAATGTGAGCTACAAGCCCTTCCAAGTAAATGGAGTGTTGTCAAGAGTGGCACAAGTTGGAGCAAATATAGTTGGTATAAATGTCCATATACACGTACATCTATACCTACGCTTTTTGAATGGATATCTTCACGGCTTATGATACCTTTTTCATTTGTAGATATTCAGGATATACGAAATCGTATTATAATTGCATTTTTACAAAATAAAGCTGATACACTTACATTATTTGAAGATCCAGGATTCTTAAAATTATGGAATACAAGTCTTAATAAAAAATATAAAGATGGTGATGATCTTTGGACACATGTATTAGCATCTCTCACACACCAACGTAGAACTGAAGTATGGATAAATGTTCAACGTACAGCTGGATTAGCAAATATATGGCCAATGGATATTGATTTGAAAACAATTGCAGAACTTATGAATATATCTATACTTGTTATTTATCGTGGTAAATATGGAGAAGGAACTGGAACAGCTAAGCGTGGCGCAGTAGAAGATCTCTATATTTCATCTACATTCTATCACGGAAATGAAAAATCTTGGTTACAGCGCCCATGTGTCATCTTCTATCGCACGATTGAAAAAGACAAAATAACATTTTCAGCAATTGTAAATACAACCGATGAAACATTCATTCATCCAACAGTGTCAAGTATGCCAAAAGACATTCACGAACTCCTCAAGTTTCATGTCGAAAAAGAACGCCGTCGTGATGAGGAGAACAGTTCAAGCTCATCTTCTTCCAAATAAACCACATATTTTATTAAATTGTTTTTTTATAGATGAATTATAAGGAAGGCAATTCAAATAATTATGTATAACGAAGAAACTATCTTTTTAAGTTTTGATAAACCTCACCAGTTGCACTCTAATAAAGAAATATCAGCTCTCGTATAAATACTCCACAATTTGCTCAATTTAAACAAACCTTACAATCATACTTAACAGATGTTACTCGTGCACCAACAATAACCGGACCAATGCGTCAATCACTTCCGCGCCTTAATACACGTCGAGGCCCTCGCGCAACCCGCCATATACCAGGAATGCCAGGACAACCAGCACAAAGACAATACGGTGGCGATCGCAAAAAGAAAGCTGTGAAAGCTACTAAATAAATATAGGTGTCTTTTAAAGTGTAATGCTCTATTCTTATTTTAAATATGTATAAAATTATTTTCTCCATTAATAATAGGCGATTTCGCCTCCATTGTAATTATTTTTACAATAAAAAAGACAGGCTTGGTCGGGGGACCACGCCTCTGTCTTATTTATTACGACTATTTATAGTGATCAGTGATGTATTTAAATAAGGAATTACTAAAGACCCTGAAAATACTATATGTTTTAATTTATTGCTGCCTAGAAGTCCCTCTTCTTTAATTGCGTTTATACCAATTATATCACCATAATTTAAATAAAGTGTCACTTTATTATTACCTACGAAAATTGGATCAGGGTTTCGTATTAGCCAACCTTTAGAATCATGAATTTGAAACATCATTTTAGAGTTTATAAAAAACCGTGGATTTTCAGTTTGTAAATCAAATCTTTGATATGATAAAACTGTCATTACATATAATCCTGGAATTTTTATTTTAACACCTTTTGTTTTAGATACGCTGAACGTATAATCTCCATTGTTAAGCTTATACCTAATCATTTGATGATATAAATTAACTTCTTTAATGAATGTTACATTATTAAATATTGCCTGTTTTTTATTAAAAATTAAAGTATTCCCATTTTCACTATTTAATGTCCTCGTTCTAGGATACCTAATTGTAAAATAAGTTATATTATATGAATTATTTATGTAAGTTATAAATGAGTTATTTACTAAGATATTACCTATGTCGATATAATCGCCTTTAGATAATAGATTACCATCCTTAGAAGCAATTTTAAATACAACAGTATCATGCGTTTTATATATTTTAATTATAGATGTAGAAATAGTGATACCTAATTGTTTCACTAGATAAGTAACTATTATAGACTTAAAGGTATCTTTATCTGCATCTAATGGAAAATCTAGTCCGGTTATTACATAACTTGCACTATGTTTGCGTGCAAATACATATGTATTGTATACATTATGTGTTTGCATATTTGTATGTATTGACCATCCAATTGCTGTATTCTTTGTAGTAAATGTTTGGTCATGGGTTATTGAATATGTAGGGTTAGGTTTACTTGGGGCAATATTATAAAACGTCCATCCATTGCCTGGAGGCACCTGCGCTACATCTGCCCGAGCAATTGTCATTGCACCAATAGTTGGAGGAGACGATGTTGCAAAAACACATACACCTGGATAAAACGTATCATTATTTACATTCGTGATAAAACTCGTATTAATACCACCCCCATTGGATCCTAGATCGCTTGGATCACCACTGTTATTTGAATTAGATGTATTCGTCCATATGTTTAACCTATTATTATAAAACCACATGCGATGATTTGCAAGATCAAGAGCAACTGTGACAATATCTCCGGTTTGAAATCCTTGTCCAATTGACGTAGTATTATTATTATAATATGCTTTTCCATTTTCATAATATCCTATATTACTTTGACTATTTCTTAAGTAAGTATTAGATTGATTTGTTTTTGAAAATGCATTTCCAAATCCAACTGCATTATACTCTGTCAGATTAATAACAGAATCCATATGAATTGCCCAATAAAATTTACCACTCTTTGAAGGAATTCCTGAAAGAGAATACATCGTAGGTTCGCTACTGATTATATTGGAAAGTGCTGTCACTGTTTGAAGATTATTTGTAAGTTGCATATATGGTGGCTCCAATGTAGGATCCCAATACATTTTATTAAAAGATGACATATATATCTTACTATCCTATCATAGAATAAAGAATTTATAAAAATAAGTACGTTCGCATCGCACAGTTATAGTTTTTATTATTTTAATTTAGACAAAGGTTACACTTTGTTTGGGGAATGCGCGGATGTTCTTATTACGTTCTGGGAGTGTATAGTTAAATGCTATATTTTCAATTGCACACGCTTCTTTTTCTGCATACGTGCTGTCATCAACAGGCTCGTTGAATCGCATGTATTCTTTCTTCTTGCTGAGTTTTCGTTTGTCTTTCATAAGTTCGACAAATGCATCTTCATCCAGAAGAACTTCGTGATCACCTGTGCCACAGGGTGGCAGTTGTCCAAGCATAATATTTGCAGATACGCCATTGATGCGATCGTGCTCACTGAACATAGATGCATTAATAAGCATATCTGTAGTCTCCTCAAAAGAAGACTTTGCAAGTGGGCCTACATCACCGCGATTGATACCGTGACGATCGACAGACATCAGTGTTCCACGATTTGTCATCGTATCCAGTAGGAGTGACATGTGGCGATAATTAATTGCACCTTCACCCACGACTTCCATGAATTCTACGTAGAGCGCATTTCGTGCCGCCTCAATACCCAGGGTTTGGTAAATTTCATAGATATCATTTGAACGTGTGCGTATTTGATCAACATTGACATTTGCAAGAATATCCTGCAGATTTGTGCCATCAGTATCCAGCATCCATTCAACAACTTTCTCGAACTTGTCCTTCTCAGCATTGTAGATCTGCTTGTTTTTGGATCTCATAGAGACTTTTTTGATACCTTTGAGACCTTTCAGAAGAACATTTGTTACGATATTATGTTCCATTGCTTTGAGCGCAGAAATGTAATCATCTGGATCAACGTCCTTGAGAGCTTCTTTGGTGAGACGAACACGAAAGATAAGCTCCGTTGCATTGTCATCGCTGAAGACACATTCGATTGTTTGATGATAAGCTGTAGTCAGTTTAATGTAGATATCCATCATCGTGAGACCAAGACTATACAAGCGATCCTTGTTAATCTTCATACGCAGTACCCAAGGACTCTGGCTACGGCATTGGTTCTCTTCAATATTGGCAAATGCACGATATACTGACAGCATCCCATCATCGTCAGTGATACCTGTACTAAGACCACGATCTCCTGCAGGATCCCAGAAGATTTCAGTACTATCAAGAATATCCACCATACGTGTTATTTCAAGTTGCTGCATCACTTTAATGCATTTCTCCTTTGTTTCTTGAATACGCGGATCTTCAACAGTTCCATCTTCTTTTTCAGCTGGTGCTGAAACTTGACCAATATCAGGCTTCAAGCAAATCAGAAGTGATGGAGTCTTAATATTTTTGCTGACACTCAGAAGTTCCTTAAGACGTGGCACACCAGATGTTGCTTTTACTGCAGCAGCCGTACCAGAACTGTGGAAGGAATCGAGAGTATTGTGTACAAGTACTCCAGTATCAACCATGAAAGAGTCATTGCCTGGAACTGTAAAATCATAGACATACTCTTTAGGATCTGGGAGATATTCGATAGATACAATTTCATCATAGACAGCATCCGCTGCTGCAGCTTGTTTGAGAATTGCAATCGCATCGCTGATTTCAGTATCCATCCGGTATTTAGCGTCTGCCCGTGTTGCACTTTCAAATACATCAATATATTTCACAAGCGCTTCACGTCCTACGCGATTAATGCCGAGGCGTTTGAATTTTCCAAATGTACGGCTCTGTCCTGGAAGTTCAAGACGCTTCCCAAGGAAATCAAGAATGTCACTTAGTTCTGGGATCATATCAATATAATCTTGTTGAGTAGTCAATTTACCTAGATATGCAATAATCTGGTCTAGATGTTCAGCTTTGTGTGGTGTGTGCAGACCAATGGATTCTTTGAAAAATGGCGCATACTTTTTATTCACAGATACTTCCCACATCAGCGTTGCCTTTTCACGATGACGATCTTGTTTGAGTTTTGATGCAAATATTCCGTGATATGCGAGGAGAAGAATCATATCATCAATAAGTCCTTCATTTACTGAATGTGCACGAATCATTTGTTTTGTAGAAGATATACTTCCATCACCATCA
>Ga0136641_1001060_pt1 | contig 11467 bp, 10 predicted proteins | sample EliLak1302023Y_FD_115312 | JGI IMG/M metagenome (GOLD analysis project Ga0136641, IMG submission 115312) | Freshwater microbial communities from Elizabeth Lake, Yosemite National Park, California, USA - 13020-23Y | ecosystem: Environmental > Aquatic > Freshwater > Lake ...
CTAACTCTTCCAAGCCCTTTGCCAAGACCGCACTGGCGGCATCGTGAAAGGCGGTCCACGGTGCTCCCGGCTTAACCGCTGCAATACCAGCACGCTGCGCCTCATAAACGAGAGAGTAAATCTTGCGCTGCGCCGGTGAGAACTTTCCATTGACGGGGATAGTTCTTGTGATGTCAGCGGTATACATGGAATCAACTTCAGCGCCGGCATCTATCAGGATTAAATCTCCCGGTAGGACATCGCCATCGTTCTTAATCCAATGTAGAACACAGGCATGTGAACCAGCAGCGGCGATCGTGTCATATCCAAGATCATTGCCCTCCAGGCGCGCTCTGCCATAAAAAGCCGATTCAATGATGCGCTCGCCGCGTTTAACGGATACCGCAGCGGGGAGTGCCTGCACCATGTCGCTAAATCCGCGAATCGTGACATCTATCGCCTTCTGAATTTCGGCAATTTCATAACGATCCTTAATCAATCGCAGCGCAGAAATTTGAGCCAGCAACCTTGCTTCGCGCTTCTTGCGGTGCTCAACTAGGGAATCGACAACTGGATCTTCACCATGAATAGCCAATGTATCGACATCATCATCGAGCATTTCAGGGAGGTCATCGATATGAATTACCGAAACCCCATAACGCTGCTCAGTTTCTAAGGCAGAGAGCCTGCGTCCAACCCAGAACTCACCATGTCGGCGGTCAGCGTGGAATTCATCAGTATCGCGCGGAGAACGGGGGTGAATTAATAGAAGAGCTTCATGTCCCTGTGCGGTCGGCTCAAGTATCAGTACTGAATCTGGGACGCAATCGCTGGCGGTAATCCCAGTGAAGTATGCATACGCGCTATGGGCGCGGAATTTGTAGTCGGTGTCATTGCTACGAACTTTGAATGTTCCTGCTGGGATAACCAGTCGCACTCCAGGATAAAGTGCGGATATCTTGGCACGGCGAACAGCCGCAAACTTCACAACTTCAGCGGGTTTAACTCCCTGTAGCGCGGTATCTGACCACCCCAAGGACATAAATTCTGCTAGCGCTTCACCTTTGGGAATGTCATGTGATTGGGTACCAGGTGCCCGATCGGGAATCTTATTCACATTGGTAAGGGTACTAGGCTTCGCGTATGTCCTTACAGCCCTTTCAAGCAGTTAACCCAGCCAACGGCTTGGCCTTTGGAGCCGAATATCCAGAGCAGAGCCACGCTGAGGTAGCGTCGAACATCAACCGTGCCGCCGGAGTACGAGAGTCGTTTGCCGCACTTACACTTTCAGCTCGTGCGGATCTACTTGAAGCGATCGCTGCAGAAGTCGAAAATGCCCGCTCCCCGCTGGTTTCTCTTGCCAACCTCGAGACAGGTTTGCCCGAGGCGCGAATTAACGGCGAAATTTCCCGCACCATTGTGCAACTCCAACTCTTTGCAGCCATGGTGCGTACTGGTGTGCATCTAGGCGCCACCATTGATTTAGCTGATCCTGCTTACAAGCCGGTCGCACGTCCCGATATGCGAAAAGTTAATCTTCCTATTGGCGTAGTTGCGGTCTTTGGAGCATCCAATTTTCCATTTGCCTACTCCGTTATTGGCGGAGATAGCGCAGCTGCGCTCGCTGCTGGATGTCCTGTAGTAGTAAAAGCTCATCCCTCGCACCCGGGCACTTCACTCCTTACTTTTCAAGCGGTGCAAAGTGCACTTCTGTTGCAAGGGCTTTCGCCTGATATCTTCACGATGGTTCAAGGGCGTAGCCCAGAGATCACGCACTGGATCGCACTCGCCGACGATGTAGCCGCGGTTGGATTTACTGGATCGGCGCTTGTGGGGCAATTGCTGGTTGATTTGAGCCATTCGCGAGCGGTACCGATTCCGGTCTTTGCCGAGATGGGAAGTCTCAATCCCATCTTTATAACCGCCGCTGCTCTCGAAGAACGTGCGACCACTATGGGCGAAAGCCTCTTCGATTCCGCAACACTGGGATCTGGACAGTTCTGCACCAAACCCGGCTTAATTTTTCTCGGCGGCGAAAGTGCGCAATTTATCGCGGCGCTGCGTAATAAGATGGGCTCTGTCGGAACCCAACCCTTACTCAATAAGGGTATTAGCGAGCGATACAACACCGTTGTCTCTGCACTCGCAAAACATCCTGGAGTCGAGACAATTGTTGGAGATGTTTCTAACCAAGGATTCATCGTGCAGCCCACAATCTTTATACTTGATTATCAGATGTACAAATCAAACCCCGAATTTAGTCATGAACACTTTGGGCCAACAACCGTGGTTGTTAAATGCGAGGAATCAGATTTCGCAGAAATTATCGCGCGCGCCGAAGGACAATTGACCGCAACTTTGCATTTAGCAAGCGGAGAATATCGTCCAGAGTTGGTTACATCGCTGAGTGCTATTGCAGGTCGCGTAATCCTTAACGGCGCACCAACCGGTGTATCGGTCTCTGCGGCACAGAATCATGGTGGGCCTTGGCCATCATCTTCCACTCACACCACCTCAGTCGGCACTGACGCGATCTATCGCTTCATGCGCCCCGTTACATTCCAAGGATTTCCCGATGAGTTGTTGCCAGCTGCTTTAGCGAGTGGCAATCCAGAGAAGATCGAAAGAATTGTTAATGGAGTGCGCGGACTAAACTAAGAAACCAGCGGGGAATGGATCTGTCGAATCCAGAACCCAGGTCGCTTCACCCATAACCCAAGCTCTACCCGTAATAGTTGGGATGATCGCAGCTATTCCCGCGACGCTCGTGTGTTCTTTTACCCGGCCTTCAAAGTGTGACCCGATCCAGGATTCGTTGATCAGAATGTCGTTATCTTTGAACTCACCACGGGCAACCATTTGTGCCAAGCGCGCGCTCGTACCCGTTCCGCACGGAGATCGATCAAACCAGCCTGGATAGATTGCCATCGCATTCTTCCAGTGCAAGGGATGATCGCCTGGAGTTATAAAGTCGATGTGATGACAGATCGCAATTTCTGGATTCTCCGGATGCACGGGGCGATTCTGCTCGTTGATTGCGTCAGAGATCGCCAATCCCGCCTCTAGGAATTTCGCACCGTTCTTGCGTTCAAAAGCTATACCCACGCGATCTATAGGCACGATCGCATAGAAGTTGCCGCCGTAGGCCATGTCATAGGTGATTTCACCGTAGCCAGGAACCGAAACGACCTGATCGCGTTGATAGAGAAAGGCGGGAACGTTGGTGATTGTCACACTGAGAGCTCTTCCCTCTTTAACTGCCACGTCAACGACGACGAGCCCCGCAGGAGTATCTAGGCGCACCGTTGTTACGGGCTCTATGACTGGTACCAATTTCTTTTCAATCAGAACGGTTGCTAAACCAATCGTTCCGTGGCCACACATCGGCAAGCAACCCGATACTTCGATGTAAACAACACCAATATCAGCATCGGCGCGCGTACTTTTTTGAATGATCGCTCCACTCATCGCCCCATGGCCGCGCGGTTCAAACATCAGCCATTGGCGCAGATGATCCATATGTTCCATGAAATAAGCGCGCTTTTCGAAGGCAGAGTTACCTGGAATCTCCCCAATTCCTTCTAGAACAACTCGAGTGGGCATTCCTTCGGTGTGTGACTCAACGGTCTTGACCGAACGAATGAGCGTCATTGTTAGCGATTCTTGAAGAAGGAAACTGCTCGAGTGGTATCAGCCCGCAACTTTGCGTCATCAATCGCAGGAAGTGGTAGACGTGGCAGACGGGTTGGTCCACCATATCTTCCGAGGATATCCATTGACAGCTTGATCGCTTGAATAAACTCTTTACGCGAATCCCAATTGAAGAGATCGTGAACCGCTGCATACATGGGTGCGGCCTCCTCATATCGGCCCGTTGTAACAAGGTTATAGAGCTCTGCAGATTCAGCAGGCATGGCATTAGGAAAACCCGCAATCCAACCGACAACACCAGCAGTGGAAAGTTCCAGGAGCACATCGTCAGCACCGACGAGAACTTCAATGCGTGGGGCACGCTGGTGAATCTGCCAGACTCGCCGCACATCACCAGAAAATTCTTTAATAGCGACGACGTTGGGGACTTCCTCGGCGATACGGGCTACGAGATCTGCTACTAGATCAACTTTTGTATCAAAGGGGTTGTTGTAGGCAACGATGGGAATCCCAACCTTGCCAACTTCCTTGTAATGAGCGACAACTTCATCATCGTTTGCTCGATAGGCGTTGGGTGGCAAGAGCATCACTGCATGGGCGCCAGCCTCGGCGGCATGTTCAGACCACTTGCGGGATTCGGCGGCGCCATAAGCACCAACACCGGCAACAATGTGAAATCCTTTGGGGGCTGCGCTAATGGCTGTCTCTAGGATCTGGGCGCGCTCACTATCGCTCAGTACTTGATATTCGCCGAGTGAACCATTCGGGACAATTCCATGAGTTCCATTTGCAGCCAGCCACTGCACATGCTCCGCATATTTATCAAAATCTACTTCGAGATTCTTATCAAAGGGTGTTGCAGCAGCGGTGATAATTCCATGCCATGGTTTTGTCATAGCGTCACAATAATCCGTCTCGCGCGAGTTCACCAAGTGTTATGGGAGTGATTATGGGGCGGTAGACACCCTTAATCCGATCCGAATCAGGGCTATTGAGTAAATCGGCTACGTTGCGCGAACAGATTCGCCCCTGACACATTCCCATACCGCAACGCGTCATCAATTTTGCACTGCGGGCATCATCTGCGCCAAATTTCTCGGAGACATCTTGTATCGCTCCGTAGTTAACCTCTTCACATCTACAAATAATGGTCTCTGGGGTAAGCCATCTCTGCCAACCCTCAGGGATCGAATAGACCCGTTGCAAAGTCAGGGCGAAGCGTTTGGCCTTGCGCCTAAGCTTCTTTAATTCGCGCAGGTTTGAGCGAGAACCGGCAGCTGCTAGGCCAGCAATCGCACCCTCAGCCAAGGAGAGTCCGGAGCCACCTATTCCAGTGATCTCACCTGCGGCAAATATGTGAAGTTCCGAGTGCGCGGAACTGGCACGCTGATTTTCATCTACCGCCACGACTACCGAGCCATCTACTGCAACTTCTTCTTTTAACCCCAACGCGCCCGCCACCGAGGTATCAGGAGTAAAGCCCCACCCGATGGCGGCAACATCACACTTAATTGAGTAAGTCGATGTGGTATGAAATTCTGCATCTATATTGGCCACGGTAATCGATTCGAGGAGACCATCACTGCCCGCATGCGCGGCGACAACGGCTTGTTTAAAACCCATCTCCACCTTGGCTTTACGTAACGTGAGAATGTAACCGAGCCCCTCGCTGATCTTCGCTGGATTTTGTAACAGAGTCAGTATCTCGGGCAACCAGGCGAATCTTCCGGCGGCTTCTATAACTCCCACAACTTTCCCACCGTGTGAAGTAATCCCGGATGCAACGGGCAATAAGAAGGGACCACTTCCCGCAACAACAATCCGTTTACCAGCTATTACACCTTGTCCCTTGAGTAGAGATTGCGCCGCACCAGCAGTCATCACGCCCGGGATATCCCACCCCGGAAATGGAAGCGACCGATCGTAAGCCCCGGTCGCAAGGATAAGTCGGCTGGTAATAAAAGCACCATCCTGACAGCGCAAAACGACCTCTCCGTTAATAACTGAGGCGCTCCAGATAGTTGTGTTGGGGTAGATCGTGATTCTGGGATTAGCAATTACCGCATCCATTAAGAGCGAGCCCTGATCGAAGTTGTGGTGACGAGATTGATCATCGCTTTCAATCCCAGTGTGTCGCCAATACTGTCCACCTAGACGGGGCGCTGAATCCAAGAGTGCCACTTCACAACCAGCATTCGCTGCGTACTTTGCTGCGTTGAGTCCGGCCGGTCCGCCACCGATCACAATGACTTGATGTCTATGCTCCATCTTGTGCCACCACGACCATTCCTTCTTTGACTTCCGTAATACAACTGCGTTGATTGGGTTTACCATCGATAATAATTAAACAATCAAAACAAACTCCGATGCCACAGAAGATTCCGCGCGGCTTTCCAGAGATGCGTGTGAGTCGGCTAATTCTCTCGTTATGTGCAATAAGAGCAGCAGCCACTGACTGTCCTTCGCGCGCAGTGAGTTCAACTCCATTAAAAGTAAAGGTGATCACGAGGCTGCTGCCTTTGCGAATCGAGCCGGAGAGAATGGAGTTGCATCCATAAACGAAGTACGGCCCAGAATTCCATCAACTATTAGCTGAGCGCTGGCCGGGGCTAGTCCAATGCCAGCTCCTTCATGGCCGGCATTGTGCCAAAACCCTTTAAAAACGGGGTCTTCGCCGATCACTGGCAGATGGTCGGGAGCATAGGGCCGAAAGCCCCGGTATGCGCGCAATAGTTGAATGTCAGCCAAGATCGGAAAGAGCGCTATCGCTTGGCGCGCCAAGATTCTTAAGATCTCGAAATCAATTCCATCTTGGAAGCCCACTCTCTCGCGCGAAGCGCCAATCAGAATTGTTCCGCTCAGCGTTCCTTCAACCACCGCGCTGGATTGTAGGTCAGCATCACCACTGGATACATTGGCAACGTATTCCGCGTCATAAACTTTATGAAAGATGATTTTGCGGGTTGGCGCGGAGACGAGAATGAATCCGCGGCGAGGTGCAATGGGAAGCGATGATCCGGCAAGTTGGGCGATCTGCCCCGCCCACGTTCCGGTGGCATTTACGATAATCGGAGAATTAAAAGTGCCCTTACTTGTTACCACTCCAGTGACAGACCCACTCCGAGAGTTGATTGCGGTGACGTTCGCTCCAGATACAAATTCCCCACCACGCGCCCTCACCGCACGCAGGATATGTGCCGCGGCAAGCATCGGCTGGCATTGCGCATCCTGTGGATAGAAAGCACCATCTGTAATTGAATGAGATAAGTGTGGTTCCAGCACCCTCAACTCTGTCACCGATATATCTTGCGCATCAATACCAGCAATACGTTGTGCAGAAGTCAGCGTGCGTAATGCCCTCAGGCCATCCTCGCTGCGTGCTACAACCAATCCACCTTTGGCTTCTAACTCAAATCCTCCGCCGATATCTTCCTGAATCTCAAACCAGGCATCGCGCGATCGCAGCGCTAAATCCAGTTCGGGACCAGGTGCTTTATCGCTTACCAGAATATTTCCTTCACCAGCACTTGTAGTACCACTGGCTATATTCCCGCGGTCAATGACAAGTACCTTCATCCCCGCATTGGTGAGGGAGAGCGCTGTAGATGCTCCGACAATCCCTGCGCCAATAACGATGGCATCAGGGTTGGTATTCACGTCGGCAAGACTATTCCAAATTGAGAAGTTTCAGCAGACGAGCTATCTCTGCTGCGACCTCAGTGCGAGCAGATCCCAGGTATTTACGCGGGTCTACCAGCTTTGGGTCATTAGCCAAGATAGTTCTGACTGCGTCGGTAAAGACGTGGTTGAGGTGGGTCGCAATATTAATTTTTCGCATTCCTGCACGCACGGCGTTTTGCAGATCGAGGTCATTTACTCCAGATGAGCCGTGCAAAACCAGCGGAACAGGCACCACGGCATGAATCTGAGCGATTAAATCAAAATCTAGAAGTGCATCTCGGCTAGTCATTGCGTGAGATGAGCCCACAGCTACAGCAAGGAGATCAACCCCGGTTTCATCGACGAAGGACTTGGCATCGGTGGGATTGGTGCGAATTCCAGGAGCGTGAACGCCATCTTTACCGCCGATCTCTCCTAGCTCGACCTCAATCGTGGCTCCGTACGAGTGTGCCAGGGCAGCCATCTCTTTAGAAGTATTTACATTCTCTACGAAATCCAACTTCGATCCGTCATACATAATGCTGTCGTAACCTAAGTCCAAGGCTCTACGAATTAGGTCAGTATCCTCTGCATGATCTAGGTGGACAGAGGTTGGCACGGTTGCGGCAGCGGCGCAGGATAGCGCCGCCAAAGAGATAGGTTCCAAAGCTCCATGATATTTAACAGCGTTCTGGCTAATTTGTAAGATGACGGGAAGGCCGGCGTTTTGCGCTCCGGCAATAATGGCCTCGGCGTGTTCAAGCAGAATTACATTAAAAGCCCCGACCGCAGTGCCTGCCTTATCTGCTCGGTGAATAATCTCAAGCGATGACAATTTTGACACCCGCTCCTTCTAATATAGCTGCGGCTTTATCGGAAATACCTTCATCGGTGATAATTGTGTCGATCTGTTCTCTGGTGCGAATCATTGCAAACGCACTCCGTTCAAATTTTGATGAATCGGTCACGATGACGACCCGAGCGGCTCGCGCCGCGATCTGTTGATTTACTCGCGCTTCATCTTCATGTCGCGCAGTTGCCCCCACATTTGGATCAAGCCCTTCAACTCCCACAAAAGCAATATCAATGGCCACATCGTTGAGAACTTGTTCGGCGTACGGCCCAGTAAGTTCGTAGGACTGGGGGCGAGCTACGCCACCGGTTACAACAATCTTGATGTGATGGCGAACCGTTAATTCGGTGGCGATGTTGAGCGCGTTGGTGACTATGGTGAGCGAAGGTGGGTCACCGACATCGCCCGGACCAAAAGTTGGAGACTTGGCCAGAACGCGCGCGATCTCAGTAGTAGTTGTGCCACCATTGAGCCCGACTACCTGGTGACGTAGGACCATCTGAGCCGCCACCAGAGCAATTCGCTTCTTTGCATCTTCCTGACGCGCGATTTTGTAGGTGAGAGGCAATTTAAAGGAACCGCCCGTTGCTATAGCCCCACCGTGTGTTCTATTGAGGAGTTGTTGCTCCGCTAAAACATCAAAGTCCCTACGGATTGTGGCGGAAGAGACGTGCAAAGAGAGCGCTGCCTCATCTACTTCCAGGCTGCCCTGACGTATCAAGAGTTCTAGGATCGCGTTGAGCCTAGATTGACGGCTCACTTCACGCTACCAGCCGTAAGGCCACTCACCAGGTACTTCTCGATCATCGCGAAGAGAATTACGACAGGAACGATTGCGATGAGTGATCCCGTAAAGAGGTATTGCCAATGCACTTGGTACTGACCAATCAGTGACTCCAGCCCCACGGTAAGAGGCTGATGAGCAGGAGAGCTCTCGATGGTTAAAGCTATAACGAACTCGTTCCAAGCGGAGATAAAGGTAAAGATAAAGGCGGTGACCAATCCCGGCAGCGCGATCGGCAGAATAATCTGGCGCAGGGCCTGCATCCGCGAGGCTCCATCGATCCAGGCCGCCTCTTCAATTTCAACGGGGATGCTGGCGAAGAAACTGGAGAGAATCCAGATCGAGAAAGCCATATTAAATGCGGCGTAAACCAAGATCAGTGCCATCCAGGTATTAACTAGATGGAATCTGATGATCTCGCGAAAGATTCCGATGATAAGTGAGGTGGGAGAGAACATCTGGGTAATGAGCACCAAGAGCAAGAAAGCGTTACGTCCTTTGAATTTATTGCGCCCGACGTAGTAAGCCGCCGGGACCGCCAGAAGCAATACCAAGATTGTCGCCGAGAGCGACACCACGATGCTGGTGCGTAGGTATTGCGCCAAGGGTAGTTGCTTCCAAATGGTGATGTAGTTGGACCAGGTCCAATGTTGGGGAAGGTAAGTGGTAGGGATCGTGAGAATTTCAGATTCAGATTTTACGGAAGTAATCATCATCTCTATATACGGAGCGAGAAAGATGAGAGCAATGGTCCATCCCGAGATTGTTAAAGTGACCTTGCGTCCCGTGATCTTCTTCCGTCTCTTCTTTGTAAGTTGAGGGGTCATTATGAATCATCCCTCCACCGTGAAACTTTGAGGAACAAGACGATGAAGAGCAAAATGATTCCAAAGTTGATAGTCGCCATCGACGCCGATTGCGCGATATCGGCATTGCGGAAAGAAATTTTATAGGCGAGCGTCGTTGTGGTGTCGGTTGAATAGCCCGGCCCACCAGTGGTCATCACCCAGATAATCGGAAATGAGTTGAAGACATTGATGAGATTAATAACCATTGAGATAAGGAGGGCGGGACGCAGTAATGGGAAGATGATGTTCTTGTAACGTTGCCATCCAGAAGCCCCATCAACCGTTGATGCTTCCATTATGTCCTCACCAATCGTAGTAAGACCGGCAAGAACAACGTAGGTAGTGAACGGCACCGACACAAAGATTGCAACCACGATGAGCCAAGTAAATGATTGGGTTTGCGAACCCAAGAATTGTTTCGGTTCTTGAATTAAACCGAAAGATATAAGAATGCGATTAAGAACGCCGTAGTAACCATTGAGAATCCAGAGCCAGGAGGTCGATGTCATAACCACTGAGGCTGCCCAAGGAACAATGAGCGCGTAGCGAACAAAGCGTCGTCCGGGGAACTTGGCATGCAAGATTTGAGCCACAGGTAGAGAGATGAGCACCGTTAAAACAACGATAGAGATAGTCCAGATAACAGTACGTTCTAGTACCGCGACTAGATTGGGATTGCGAAAGAGGGTCCGGTAATTACTTAAACCAGCAAATCCATGCGATGTACCGGTTGGATCGATACTCATAAATGAAGTTTTCACCATCTCGAAGGCGGGGTAGAGAACCATCAAGAAGATCACCGCCATTGCTGGACCGATCCATGGGAGCGCTCCTATGCGGTAACGCTTGCGAACGGTGGTCAACAGATCCCTACTCTCTTAATCCATTTAATATTTCACCAATAATATTGGGGGCTCGCATTAACTGCGAACCCCCAACCTCTTCTATTTATTACTTAGCAGCAGCTGCTGCGGTTTGAAGCTGACCGAGAACCTTTGCAGGATCTCCGGTTACGGCCTGACCAATTCCTTGCTGGATCTGGCCCTTTACAGAGTTCCAAGAAGCGATATCTCCTGGGTAGAAGACTGCATTTGGAAGCAACTTAATGAATGGAGCAAGTGCTGGATCTGATGCAGCCTTTACGCCGGCAGACTTAGTTGCTGGAATAAATCCACCAGCTGCTACCAAGAACTTTGCATAGTTAGCAGGCTCGTAGATGAAATCCATCCACTTTTGAATTGAAGCCTGGTTGCCGTTCTTGCTATAAGCGGTGAAGTAATCCTGGACACCGAGTGTCACTGGCTTGTGGCCGGTGTTCGAAACGAATGACCCAGTTCCAACGTTTAGCTTTGCGCCACCGTTAGATTTAAGCCAACTTCCGAGGAATACAGAGCCGTTGATGAATACAGCCTTGCCAGCCGCGAAGAGTGCTTGAGCACATGCCGTGCGATCGCACTTATCTGGATTTGGCTCGGTGTAACCCTTTTTCACGAGCGACTTGATATAAGTTGCAGTTGCAACGTTCGCAGGTGAATCAAGAACCCATGATTTGGTTGCATAGTTGTAATAAGTTCCGCCGTTGCCGCCGGACCAAATGTTGAACTCTGCTTGTGCTTCCTCTGGTCCAAGTGGAATCGCGTATCCGTAGATACCCTTCAACTTGCGATGGATGACTCCAAGAGCAGTTGTAAG
>Ga0136641_1001061_pt1 | contig 11463 bp, 12 predicted proteins | sample EliLak1302023Y_FD_115312 | JGI IMG/M metagenome (GOLD analysis project Ga0136641, IMG submission 115312) | Freshwater microbial communities from Elizabeth Lake, Yosemite National Park, California, USA - 13020-23Y | ecosystem: Environmental > Aquatic > Freshwater > Lake ...
ACTAAACGTAGACGCAATCATAATAACAATAACAAACACTCAAAAACAAAACCAAATGAGCGTAGGTGCCTACCCTCATTTGGTCGAGACTGCGTTTGCAAATATGTCTGTAAACACAGGCATATTATAACACAATGATCTACTTATACGGAGATAGTCATGCTCGACTGTCGTTCAGTGGTATGCAAGCAGAACACGAGTGTCGGGCTTCTAGTTCCGTGACAATGCATCGAATTGGTCGAGACAGGATCATTGTCAACTGGACGCCGTGTACTGCGGATGATACGATTGTCCTTGCGTATGGGGAAGTCGATTGCCGAGCGCACATTGGTAAACAAATCGCCCTGGGACGAGTAGAAGATGAGGTTATCGCCGAACTTACAACCGCATACATTAACACGATTCGTGAGGTTGCCGTGCAGGGACACGTTGTTGTAGTTGCGGTCATACCACCAACAACGAGTCGTGAATACTCTGGAGAAAACCCAGACGGCGGGTTCCCATTTGAGTCATCGGACGAAGATCGTGTGCGTTATACAAAGAAAGTTAACGAATCTTTATTCAAACTATGCGGACAGTCCGGATTCGTATTTTTCAATCCTTACAAACCATATACTCGGGAAGATGGTTGCTTGCGTAGAGAGTTGTCCGATAGGAATGTCCATGTCGGGAATACCTCGTACGTCTTGACACAGTTTAAGCCGGCATTTATCATCCCGGTGTATCCAGGTGACTACGGGTACCTCGAAGAGATTCGCAACTTGCCGCCAAAGCGCGAATATGATATTGTAGTTGTACTCACCTATCACTCTGACAAGAGCACTCTCAATACAAAAAATATTGATGTCGTGTTGGTTCTCGAGGACTTTGTATCACCCGAACAAATGAACTTCATATCATCTAAGAAGTTATACGCTATCGCAAAGACGTACTTTGCGATGAAGAGTCTTTCGATGCGGTATACGTACTTTGCATGCGTTGACTGTGAGATTAAGTTTAAGAACTGTAAGTCGGTTTTTGCGAAGATTGCAGAGCGATACCAGGAAAATTCCATCGTTGGTTGTACGGTAGACAACACGACAGACTATCAAGGCGACTACGACTGTGTTACAAGTATTAATCGACAGAGTGCACAGTATTTTTCAAACGACGAATGCAATATGATTTCACGATTAACCAATAACTTCGGATTCTATTCTTGGTTTTCAGATATACCTATATATCGTTCAGACACGGCGATCGACTTTCTAAGACACCTTGGGTTTGATGATATAAACAAGTGGCTTGAACAGTCAACGGTTAATTTTCATTGGATTCCATACTCGTACTATCGCATTCTCTATGAAGGTGCTCGCATCGTTGACATGAAGACTCGTGGTATTTTGCGAGAGTGGAGTCTCGAATGCATGCCGGCCGAAACGTATAAAAAGGTGTGTGCGGCGGGGTTTGTTCCCCTTTGGGTCGTAAATTCAATTTACGATTCGTCTATGACCAACTGTGTACTCACATATCATTGTGATAGGGAGAGTTTCTTTCGAGGCGATCAAGACGGCACACGTAATGATTTTCCGCCAAAAAGAATAGATCCTCAAACCCATAAACTTAAATTCATAAATGGGCGATTTTGTTCCGATCGACTCACCTAATCATGAGGCATTTGCGCATTGGGTGTTTGAATCCGCTATTTTCTTACCCGACATACGCGCACAGGGAAAGAGGGTCGGTGTGGCTGCTAAGAAGGACTATAAACGACTGTTCTGCAAGCACTTCGGCTTTACGGAAGAGGATATCGAGTACACGTCTGCGCCGCGAGGATCGACCCTCACACTCATGGACTCGCCAGTTCCACCCGAGTACCCTGAGCGTCTTCGAACATTCTTCACACAGTTTTCATCGACTGTGGTTCCGGATGTCGACTTTGTTCTACTTCCACGCCAGACGAAAGAGAACTACGTAAACAACAATCGACCGTGTAAACTGACACCCTACCTCCACGTGTTCGAAACATCCGGACGTACGTATCGAATTGTCAACACGGATGACATTACCAATCTCCAAACACAGATCGACCTGGTGAACTCTGGCAGAACTGTAATCGTTACGGATGGGTCGCCTGCGATTGTGAACGGAATGTTCTGTTCGGGTAAGAAGATCTATGTCGTGCGGGAACCAACTCTCGAACAACAGGTGCTGCGATTTCCAATGATGCAACTCATACAGACTGAAATACAGAAAAAGAACACGATGCACTTCATAGATGCGAGTCAACTCTTCACCCTCGTACCCACATAGGGTAATCCGTACACACCCCAAGACATACTCCATGATCTCCCGGTGGCATTACGCAAATAACCTTGTCTGTTGTCGGACTACCGATATTGCCCCATATAAACCCCTTGCTTGTCAGAGTATACGTATCCTTGTCGTGAAAGAAGCAGTTGAACTGATCCTTCAGGGCGATCAGTGCATCCAGGTTCTTGCAATGAACCCATAATTTAGAACCATGTTGTGTGAGGAAATCGAGTGAGGTCTCGTGTTCGGGACCATCGTGTCCCAACCAGATCCGGCCGTCGATACGCCACACGTCGATCTCGCAGTCGAACCCTTCAGAAAGAGCATTCACGATGGTATCCTCTCGGTTCTCCGTTGTAGGATTCGGACCGTGCAGATTTCCACGGTGAGCGATGATCCGCATGATTTACATATCATCTGATATGAAAGTAAATGAAACTTGTTGTTTTCGACCTCGACGGGGTTCTACTCGACTTCTGCGAGGTACACTACGAGGCACTCAACGAGGCGATTGGGGGCGTCGCCGGTAGTCACTTTTGTATCACGCGAGACGAACACGAGCAAGAGTACAACGGTCGCAGTACGCGGGCAAAACTCGAAATGCTTCACAAACACAAGGGTCTTTCTCGAGAACTGTTTGAGGATGTATTCCAACGTAAGCAGGAGTTGACATCGATTGCCGTTTCGCGCGTTTCTCCTTCACCTCGTTTGCAAACTATACTTCGCCGATTGACCTCCGAGGGGTATCAGACAGCATGTGCGACAAACTGTATTCGCAAGACGCTCGATGCTGCGTTGAATGCGCTGGGAATCCGCGAACTGTTTACGTTCACGGTCTCAAACGAGGACGTGCGGTTACCCAAACCCGACCCAGAGATTTACCAGTTATGCCACGAGAAAGCAGGTGTGCGCCCATGGGAAACCTTGATCTTTGAGGATTCTCCCATCGGACTCACCGCGGCGGAGGCAAGCAGTTCATGGGTTGCGCGCGTTCCTACGCCCGATTCTTTGACTGAGGAGTTTGTAATGAGCGCTCTTACGCCTGTGACGATTGTTATTCCGATGGCTGGGAACGGGAGTCGGTTTTCAAAGGCGGGTTACGTTGATCCGAAACCGCTGATTCCTGTCCGGGGAAAACCGATGATTTCGTGGGTGGTCGACAATCTGGCGGTACCCAATGCGAGGTTCGTGTTTATCATCCGGGGCGACTACCCCGAGTCGTGCAAGGATCATCTCCGCGCGATTGCCCCTGGGTGCTCGATTATCGTGGTTGACAAGGTGACGGAGGGCGCTGCATGCACTGTGCTTCTGGCAAAGGACCTGATTGACAATAACACACCTCTCCTGATTGCCAACAGCGATCAGTACATTGAGTTTGACGCACAGGAGTTCGTTCACTCGTTCGTGACCTCGGGAGCCGATGGCAAGATTTCCACGTTCAACGGCGAGGGAAACCCCAAGTGGTCTTATGCTGCCGTTACGGACGGGTTTGTTACGGAAGTTCGTGAGAAGGATCCATTCTCGGAACATGCGACCACGGGTGTGTACGCGTGGAAGCACGGTTCGGATTTTGTGCGGTTTGCCGAGCAGATGATCGCGAAGAATATTCGTGTCAACAATGAGTTCTACACGGTACCGGTCTACAACGAGGCGATCGCGGCTGGACTGAAGATTACCATATCGCAGTGCGATAAGATGTGGGGACTCGGTGTCCCCGAGGATCTTGAGTTTTTCCTTGCGAACTTTTGAATCTTAGATCGACGTGTTCTTCAGTAAAATGTCACCCCCGAAGTCGTGAACCACAGACCATTGAGACCCAAAGACGCCCAGAAGTTCCCCGCGATTCAGTTGACCCTCATACAAACCTGTTGCGTACTCCGTATAGACATACCGGGTCCTCTTCAGCGTCTCCGCCGCTCCTGCAAACACGATATCCTCTGCGCCCTGAACGTCGACCCACATGAAATCAATCACGTTGTCCTTGATGGTCTCCAGGTCGTCAAGTCGAATACACTTGACAACCGCCTTGTTCGGAAAAGTACACCACTTGTGTTCTGTGAGGTGTCCTGTGGGGCGCTTCAAGGATGATGACGACGACCAATCGTTACCGTTGTGGTCTTCGTCAATGAAGGCCGGAACTCGACCCGACGACATGTAAAACTCGCGGTCCTCGTTGGCATTTGAAAGGGCGACAGGATGAAACTCGCAGATTCTATCGAGACCCCGATCAATAATGAACTTAATATTGCGAGGATCCGGTTCAAACCCGATGATGCGGACAGAGGGGATCATCTCGCGGAACCGGCGCGTATCCTCTGCAAAGTGCATGCCGATCTCAATGATCGTCTTGGGATTCAGACTACGAATAAACTCGTAAATATTCATTTAGTGGTCTTTCTGCCTATACGTCTAAACCGAACAAGGTTCACGCAGACAGTACCCTCGCCCACTTCTGACGAACGTCTGCAATTCTCTTCTCGCGGAAATCACCCTCCGGTGTGTACTCGAACGTCTCCAGTTTGTGCGCCAGATCCTCCAGCGAATCAAAGACAATCGTGTTTGGTGACGCGAAGGTCTCCCACAGACAGCTGTTCTCGATCCAGAACTCTTCACTCTTAAACGGTTCAAGTGAGCGAGGGGGTCGTGATCCCCAGTAGGCGCTCGCACTTTGTATATTCGGGTTCGCCTTCCAGTACGTCTTGGACGGAATAAACATCGGGATCCCAGCAGTAAAGTGTTCGAACATACTCATCGTCATCCCAGCCTCGTAAGGAAAATGAATGACTCCCCGATAACTGGCAATATCCGACCACTGGTGATATCCACTCGGTTTCGGGGTCACAAGCGGATGTTCGAATGAACCCGAGTACACTAGAAAGGTGGGCTTCGTGGGAGAGTACTTCATGTTTGTGTAGAGACACAGGGAGGGGATCAAGGTCGTCCGAATACCGGCACCATACAAGGTGTACAGCTGATCGGTCCTATTGTTTGACACGGCCTTCAGCCGGTTTGACGACTGAAGTCTTTGCAGGCACTGATTGAGTTTCTGAGCCATCTTCATGTCGCGGTTCAAACAAAAGGGGAGATCGTAACGACATGCATTGATCATGATGATGGGCTTGTCGTACTTTTCAAACACGAGGGCGAATGCTGTCGCAAAACAAACTAGAAAGGCATCAAAACTGCGAAGGAACCTATCGTAGTTCGCTTGGAACCTTGCAATCATCTGAGGATTGAGGTCGTTCCATGTCGCACGATTAATAAACTTGGGTACCGCGAGTTGCTTATTCATGATCGCGTGGTGTCCGCTCATGCACCAATCAACGACCTCGATGTGTGGATTTGCGCTCTTGAAGTCTTCAACAATAGAGATATGCATGTCCATGCAAAACACACGCATTTGAGTATATACGAACCTTACATTTCGTAAATGTGTTCTAGGATTTGGTGCGCCGAAGAAAATTAAGGGCGCGTCGTTGATCCTTCGGGGGGTCTGCGCGGGGTTCCCGTGGTGCCAGACGCCTGCACTGAATTGGGTACGCGTCGAGAGAGGACCAGTCTCCCTTGTAATCAACCCGTCGGTGGTAGTACTGTCTGTCTCCGACGTATATATTGACCTCGTCGGGATATATCACCTGCGCGATATTGTGCTTTGCGAGACAAATATTGAAGAGACCATTATCTGCATCCTGACCTATAAACTGGGGATGTTCGGGATGTGCCCTTGACGGCGACGAATCAATGAAGTGGGGCGTCTCACACAGAACCAACCAGTCGCGCAAGAGATGAAGAGAGGCTGCTGTCTTTTTTATTAACATGACGCCCGCATAACACGAGTTCATATCTCCCTGAAGTAGTTCCGGATAGTACATCATAACCACGTCGTTTTTAACATAGTGCGTTGCCTTGTACGCGTCGTTTGTCGAGAAAACGACCATGTCCTTTGTCTCTAACATGTCGAGGTACTCATTGAATCGTTTCAATCCATTCTTGTTGAGCCACACCCCGGCGTCACAGTACATCAGAGTGTCGCCCATCGAGAGACGATCGAGCGCGTCCAGTATAATTTTCGGTTTCCACATGTAGCGCCCGTACCCCTTCGGGTTTGATTCGATGAAGTCCTTGTGTCTCGCAACAAACTCGGGTATGTCATACTCGTTCATTGCACGGACCTCGTCGAACACGCCAAACTCCCTCGCTTGCTGGACTATCCGATCTGGTTTCATAAAGTTCGTGTTGGCAAACGTAATAAACACCCGACGACTCATTGTGTCGTATGAACGTTATCACTTAAACTTCGGGATATATAAATTTGTTTACAGGATACCCCTGATATCATACCAATGACGTGTCGCATTTGCAAGTCATCGAACAGTGTGCCCGTCGTCGACCTGGGAGAGCAGGTCATTACGTCTCGGTTTCCAGTCCTTGGTGACACGTCAACTCCTCGCACCCCAATCTGTCTTGTCCTGTGCCGTGAGTGTGGTCTCGTTCAACTGCGCGATACGGTGAGTGGTTCGGAGATGTACGAACATATGTACGGGTATCGCTCGGGACTGAACGAGATGATGCGAAAGCACCTTGAGGAGTACAACGCCGAACTGTCCTCAATGGCTGGGTTGTGGCCCGGTGACGCGGTTCTCGATATCGGAAGCAACGACGGGACCTTCCTGTCCTGCTATCCACCGACGCTCCGTCGTATCGGGTGCGACCCCACCGGTAAGCAGTTCGAAGAGTTTTACACAGATATGAAGATTGTTCCGACGTACTTTACTCGGTCTGTCTTCCCCGATACTCGGTTCAAGGCGGTGTCGTCCATTTCGATGTTCTATGATCTTCCCGATCCCGTCCAGTTTGCTCGCGACGTACACGCCGTTCTCCTCGACGATGGAATTTGGACCCTGGAGCAAAGTTATCTGGGGACCATGATCGAACAGAACAGCATCGACACGATTTGCCACGAGCACGTCGAGTACTACGGTCTTCGGCAGATTAAGCGTATCATGGACGAGGCGGGGTTTGTGATTGTCCGCGTCTCCAAGAACACGTGTAACGGAGGGAGTTTTCGTATCTATGCAGCGAAGGCGGGATTTTCCGCTGTCGAGTGTCCGGAGGTTGCCGAGTGGATTGCGAAGGAGGGATATCTCTCGGATCCGCGTACGTATGAGCGCTTTGTGGAGTCCTGTTCTGCAGAAGTCTCCAAACTCATGTCCTTTCTTGCGACACACAAGACCTATGTGTATGGCGCGTCCACCAAGGGCAACTGCCTGCTGCAGTACGCAAACATCACTCCCGACCGTGTTCCGTACGCCATCGAGCGCAATCCACTCAAGTTTGGAAAGATGACCTCCACGGGTATTCCTATTGTCAGCGAGGAGTTCATGCGCGAGAACCCACCCGAGGCACTTCTTGTTCTGCCCTGGCACTTTCGTGAGGCGATCATTCAGCGTGAGGCAAAGTACCTCGCACAGGGCGGTCGACTGGTCTTCCCCTTTCCCTCGTTTGAGGTCGTCACCCTCTCCCGTTTAGAGACTCATCTGTAAGAACAGGTATATGCTGACGACTCAGAGCCAGGCCTCCCAGGACATCTTCGTCCATGCTGTCATGCGGAAGAAGACAGGCGTGAAGACGTATCTAGAGGTGGGCGCCGCTATGCCAACGATTGTTAACAACACACATATGCTAGAGTCTGATGGGTGGCGGGGTCTGTCTATTGATATTGACGCAAACTATGGTCCTCAATACGTTGAGGAGCGTCGTAATCCCTTTCTGGCTGCCGATGCGTGCACGGTTAATTGGGAACCTATTCTCAACGGGCACCCCTTTTACGGAAAGACGATCGATTACCTCTCGTTCGATGTCGATAATGCCACACCGGTTGCCTTCCCTCGATTTCCGTTTGAGACAACTCGTTTCAACGTTATCACGATCGAGCACGATGCCTACCGCGTAGGTCCTGAGATGCGAGACATGATTCGCGCACGATTGACGTCGTGCGGGTATCAACTCGTGTGTGGTGATGTCATTTGTGAAGGATTCGGTGAATTTGAGGATTGGTGGGTCTTTCCCAATAGTGAGGTCGATATGGCTCTGGTTGAGACACTGAGGTGCAATAAGACTCCATCTAAGCAGATTGTGACTACGATAGTATCCTCGATATGAGTGTCTCGCGGAGCACGTCAGGCGCCCATTTCTTGCGTAGGGACTGGATGTGTGCCTTTACCTTGGGACTGTCTATCATCTCCCGAAGAGGGGTCTTGAGGGCGCAGATTGAGTCATCGTAGATGTGACGGAACATATTGGAATCTGAAATCGCTATGGGTCGATCCAATCCAATAAGATAGTCGGTGACACTCGAACAACCGCGTCCAGGTTGTATCTCGTACATAAATATATTGATATCGTTCGATGTCAAGAATCTCATGAGTGCCTCGTCGTCGAGATACTCATGTTGAATCTCAATCTGAATGCCGGGTTTGTAAATGAACATTCGACACGAATCTAGAAGAGCCTTCGTGTACGACATATTCTCGTCCTCATTTGCGTACGTGCATTTGGGGAGTGAGAAACGAATCCGCGCCACGTCATAGCTTTCCTGGACGCTTTTGACAACGCGGTCAAACCGTTTTTCATAGAACCCAAACCCGAAGGTCCCGATTGTCGGAATATCGTTGGGCACGCAGGGGAGAGATGCTGTAGATTGAAAGACAGGGCGAGGGATTCCGTTGGGTGCCGTGGGATCGCTATCCAAAATCATACGAGGGTCGTCGGTGAATGGCATGGGTCCCTCATGATAGATGTAAAAGGTGGGTATCGACAGAGGAGTCCACCAGGGGAAGAGGAGTTTGTGATAGTTCAACACCACACAGGCATACGGTCGCTTTGAGAGGGCAACGTGGAATTCTTCAAGAGACTCCACCTCTGCATAATCGAAGATGTTGTCGTGATTGATATTTTTGACCAATCGGAGGAAGTACTCGTATGCTCCGCAGTTTCGGCGAGGGGTGTTCACAAGAAGGACGGGAATCTCCCCGCGATCGAACGCCTTGCGCTTGGCAACCATGGAAGACGACTGCACGTCGTTGTGGACCATCTTGCGAACAAGTGCTTGAAAACTGATCTCCCGTTTCCAGTTTAGAACTGTCCGTGCCTTGGTTGCATCCCCAATCAGGATATCAACCTCTGCGGGACGGTAGAACTGGGGATTGATACGAATAACCACACGCCCCGACTCGTCACGACCGATCTCGTCAAGACCCTCGCCCTCCCAGGTCAACGAGTGTCCTGCCTCTCGAAAGGCAATCTCAATGAACTCACGAATCGTATGTGTTTCCTCGCTCGCAATCACGTAGTCGTCGGGGGTGTCGTGCTGCAACATCAACCACATAGCATGGACATAGTCCTTTGCATGCCCCCAGTCGCGCTTGGCATTCAGATTACCTAATTCCAGGATGAAGTTCGGGTCTGTGTAGATCTTCTCGAGACCGAGGGTAATCTTGCGAGACACAAAGTCGGGACCGCGGCGTTCCGATTCGTGATTGAAGAGAATACCGTTACAGGCAAACATCCCGTAACTCTCCCGGTAATTCTTCACAATCCAGAACCCATAGAGTTTCGCCACGCCGTAGGGACTCCGGGGGTAGAAGGGCGTTGTCTCTTTTTGAGGGATCTCGACGACCTTCCCGTACAACTCCGATGTAGACGCCTGATAGAAGCGAGTCTTGTCGGCAATCCCCAACTGGCGAACTGCCTCTAGGAATCGAAGAGGTCCCAAGGCGTTGACTTCAGCGGTATACTCGGGTTGGGTGAAGGATGTGTGGACCTGCGACTGTGCGGCAAGATTGTAGATCTCAATACGTTCGGCATCACGCAGTTTCAGAAGAAGGTTGAGGATCGAGGTCGTGTCTCCCATATCTCCCTCGACAAGGGTCAGGTTCGGGTGTTGGATGACAGTCTCGATCCTCTCAACATTGCTAGTTGAGGAGCGACGGACAAGTCCATAGACAAGGTACCCCTTGGACAAGAGGAGTTCGGCGAGGTACGATCCATCCTGTCCGGTAATGCCGGTGACGACGCCGACCCGCATTTACTCTACGTATATGTATTGTTGTCTCACTTATTAACGTTTACATAAGTCAAGAGATTACATACAATGATTCGGGTCTTCTCCTTCTGTCTATACGGTCCGGAGAACCCGCTGTATTATGACGGGATGATTGAGAACATCCTGCTGATTCGCGAGTACTTCCCAGACTGGAAGGTGTATGTGTATCTTGCGCCCGATGTTACCCATGCCATGCAGAGTCGTCTTCGAGAGTACTCCAACGTTGTCATACGTCGTACAGGTGAGTACGGACACATCAATATGATTCATCGCTTTTTTGCCATTGACGAGCCCGAGGTTGAGGTTATGATGTGTCGGGATGCGGATAGTCGAGTGCATTGGAAAGACCGGTGGGCAATTCAGGAGTTCCTTAAGTCACCTTATTTGGTTCACACGATTCGTGATAACTACGTACACTTTGCCACCATCATGGGCGGACTGTGGGGAATGCGTAAGGTGGATGGAATTTCGATACATGCCTTGTACGAAGACTTCAAGACAAAACCCGTGAGCTGGGGTATCGGGTACGACCAGAATTTTCTGAATGACAAACTGTATCCCCGCGTTATCGACATCATACTCGCGCACTACAGCTTTGATCGGTGTCGGTTTGTTCGAGAGCACGCAGAGAAGTTCCCCTTTACGTGGACGAACGACATCTACTGCGGGAGGGTAGAAGTCGTCGAGTCGAAAAAGACAAACTGGACTTCAAACAGGAGTCCGTCTACCGGTACATTCACAAATATTCTGCGTAAGAAGTAGGAATGGACGGTGGTGCTCGTACAATTGGTTCTCGCGCTCAGGTCATGCACGGTACGGCGATGAAGACGGCGGGGGGTCTCCGTAAGACAGATCTCAAGTACAATAAGGCGGGTCGCATTGTCTCGCGCGCCAAGTCGCAGCGTGCACGGAAGGAGAAGCGCCTCCAGAAGGCAGGATATCATACCCGCAAGGGAGTGTTCGGACACGTAAAGAAAGGTGGTGATGAATAATAAATGCTCTGGTTAGCACTTCTGACAGCGACGGCATGGGTTGACTTTGCCGTCATCGTTCTCTCTAAGATAATA
>Ga0136641_1001062_pt1 | contig 11460 bp, 9 predicted proteins | sample EliLak1302023Y_FD_115312 | JGI IMG/M metagenome (GOLD analysis project Ga0136641, IMG submission 115312) | Freshwater microbial communities from Elizabeth Lake, Yosemite National Park, California, USA - 13020-23Y | ecosystem: Environmental > Aquatic > Freshwater > Lake ...
CATTACGTGATTGTTAACGGAGAAGTTGTCATTACCCATGGGGTGCAAAGCGGTGCTCGTCCGGGAAAGGTGCTTCATGCATACACATCTTAAAAGGCAATTCCCACGATGGAAAAGTATTAAACCATTGCTAGGGTGGTCACTTCCTACATTTGGGAAAGAAGATAAAGCCTTGAATCGTTGTATAACGCTGGAGGAGATTCGACTTCTCTCAAAAAAGCGAGTGCCCAGGGCCGTTTTTGATTACGTTGATGGTGGCGCGAATGAAGAGATAAGTATGGGGCGCACCAGGCGTGCATATTCCAGGGTGGAATTTCGACCATTAGTTTTGCGGGACGTTAATACGGTCGACCTCACAACAACAATACTTGGTGAAAAATCCTCGCTACCCATTATTTTTGCACCCACAGGATATACCCGGATGATGCATTACACGGGGGAAGTAGCAGTAGCGAGCGTTGCGACTAAACATAATATGGTCTACTCGTTATCAACTATGGGTACTTTCTCTGTTGAAGAACTAGCTGAATCAGTCCCTGATGTACGTAGATGGTTCCAACTGTATATGTGGAGCGATAGAGCTCGTAGTCTAGAAATGATTCAGAGAGCTGATAAAGCCGGTTTTTCCACTTTAGTACTTACTGTAGACACGGCTGTGCCAGGCCAACATAATCGTGATGTTAGAAATGGTTTAACGATTCCACCAAAAATCAGTCTTCGGACCTTCCTAAATATGTCAACAAAAATTAAGTGGTGGTTTAACATTTTGACCACCCCTCCTTTGGAATTTGCAACCTTACGTCAAGAAGGTCTTTCTCCATCAGAGGCAGCTGCCAGGGTTTTCGATGCTAGCGTCACTTTTGAGGACATAACCTGGTTGCAATCAATATGGAAAAAACCAATCGTCGTCAAAGGAGTTACGTCTGTCGACGATGCAGTGCGATTAGCAGATCTAGGTGTTGATGCCATTGTCGTTTCTAATCATGGTGGTCGCCAACTAGATGGCGGTACAGTGCCACTCGAGATACTCCCCAAAATCGTGAAAGCGGTCAATGGAAGGATGCAAGTCTATATCGACGGTGGAATCATGAGTGGTCGTGATGTGCTTGCTGCGATTGGATTTGGCGCTGATGCAGTGCTAATAGGACGTGCGTATTTATTTGGACTGATGGCTGGTGGGGCTGCTGGTGTAGAAAAGGTTATTGCAATACTTACCAAAGAGATTGAGAGTACGTTACAACTAACTGGCGTGACATCTGTCAAAGAGTTTAATGCGGACTCTGTTCGGCTACGTAAGCGCGATTAAGGAGTTAGTCATGCGAATTGGATATGCGGGCTTTCAGCACGAATCAAATTCCTTTGCCCATGTGCCCGCTTCGCTGCAGAAGTGGAAGGAAGCAGGAATTTTATATGGTGATGAAATTCGTGCAGAATATGAATCTTCTCAAGCGACAATTTCCGGATATTACACTCGGTTAAGAGATGAAGATAAGGTAGAGCTGATTCCGCTTGTCTTTGCCCGACTAACCCCCAGTGGTCAAATGAGCCAAGAGGCAACCGAATTCCTCTTCCAAGAAATTTTAGAAACGATTTCTTCACATGGACCGTGGGATGCAATTTTGCTTCCATTGCATGGTGCCGCAGTATCTGATCTTTATAGTGATGCAGATGGGGAGTTAGTCGAGCAGGTTCGGGCCCTCGTTGGCCCTGATGTAATAATCGCTACGTCGTTAGATATGCATGCCAATATCTCTGAAAAGTTAGTTCGATTTTCCGATTTAGTTACCTCCTATCAAACGAATCCTCATATTGATGCGCACGCCCAGTCATTCATAGCGGCGGATCTGGTGCTTCGAACTTTTAGGGGAGAAATATCACCAGTCATGCATGTTGCTTCTCCACCATTAATAGTAAATATCCTCAATCAAGGGACAAGTGATGAGCCGATGGCTTCGATACTTGCGGCTGCTGAAGCATCTCGAAAAATCCCTGGAGTACTTTATGTCGGAGTCGTTGAAGGGTATCCATATTCTGATGTGGCAGAAATGGGAATGACATTTATTGCGATAACAGATGGTGACCCTATGTTGGCTAAAAAAGTTGCCGATGACGTTGCGCTACGCGCTTGGCAGGTTCGAGAAGAGCTCCAAAGTGGGGCTGTGGCGATAGATGACGCTCTCAAGGAGGCATCAGAAGCTTCTGCTTTTCCCGTAGTGCTTTTTGATGTAGGAGATAATATTGGTGCTGGTACCCCAGGTGATTCAACGTTTATTCTTCACGCAGCCAGAAGGCTTGGGATCACAGATGTAACGCAGGCGCTCTGTGATCCAGAGAGTGTTTCTTACTGTAAAGAGTTAGGAATAGGTTCACGTATTTCCGCCAAGGTTGGCGGGAAAATCGATTCCATGCACGGTGAACCTTTTGAGCTCGCAGGGAAAATCGTTGCCCTCGTGGATGGACGTTACGAAGAGCCCAAGCCATCTCATGGCGGATTCCGCTTTTATGATGATGGGGAAAGCGCTTTGGTGATTACCGACGATGGATTCACATTGCTTTTAACTAGCTTGCCAGCAATGTCAACGAGCTTAGAACAATTTCGAGCAGTCGGAATCGAGCCTAGTAAACAGAAAATAATGGTTGTTAAAGGAGTTCACTCACCCCGGCCAGCATATGAACCAATTGCGGCAAAAATGATCTGGTTGTCGACACCAGGAGCTTCATCATCTGATCTTTCGACTCTGCGGTACAAACACCGCAGGGTTCCTATGTATCCATTTGAAGTAGATACCGAATGGAACCCGGATGGGTAAGGTAGAGCTGATTTGTAACGAATTCATAAGCGTCGCAGTTGATCCAGAAAACGGCGGAACGATTCAACATATTGGAAGAAGTTTTGCTCCAGATACTAATGTTTTAGCGTGGTATGAATGGGATGAGCCCATTGGGCTTTCTCTAGAATTTGATGAAAATGAAAGTGCTCGACATTGGCTTTCTCGGTATCGTGGGGGTTGGCAATTTCTCACTCCCAACGCCGGAAAAGAGTGTGTATTTAACGGAGTCCGTTATTCCTTCCATGGAGATAGCTCTTATCTGCCTTGGTCAGTGACATTTAGCGACGCCAGAACTATTGCACTTGAAATTACTATTCAGGCCCGCTTGAAAGTCTTGAGGGCTCTGACGATTAATCCAACTATGGCTGGTATGGAATTACATACAACGTTAACGAACTTGACGGATATGCCAGAGGAGGTAGTTCTTGTGGAGCATGCCGCATTTCAAGGATCACCAAACATTGTAGTTTCAGCTCCAGAAGATAGTAGATGGAAGTTCGATGGAGACTTTATGGAAGACGGCCGGAATTCTAGGCTTTGGCACGAACCAGAGGCAGTAATCAATGACTTGGCGTATCCGATCAAGGATCGAACCGAGCGAATGACATATCTAGCAGATGGAAGCGAGGGTTGGATTTCTATCATCGATTCGGATAGAAGAATTGGCGCGAAGTTGACCTGGGATCCAATAAAACTGCCTTACCTTTGGTATTGGCAAGAGCAGAAATCGCCCGGATTTCCCTTCTATGGCCGGGCGGAGATGACGGCGCTAGAGCCCGCTTCATGCTTACCGACCGACACTTTAGCGGGTGCATCAAAAGCCGGAAGATCTACAGTAATTGCCCCCAGAGCAGAATATTCTTTTGCGGTTTCGCTCGAATTGATCTAGCGCGATTGTCACAGCTGTTAATAACTAACGGATGCTCAGAGTCGTAACGGATTCACTCTCTTCAAATTGTTACACACTTCCACCAAATCATTTCCAATCTTCACTAATTCTTCAAGTGGTACACGAACCGTTGGTGCCGAGATACTAATTGCGGCTATTGGGTCACCACTAGAATTCAATATCGGGGCAGCTACGCATCTAAATCCAACAACGTCGTCCTCATTATCAATAGCGAATCCCTCCATGCGACTGGAGCGAATGATTTCTAAGAATTCTTCTTCCGTATATCGACTCTTCTGGTCGGCTTTGGCCGCATAAATTGTGGAAATTATCCGCAATGCGGATTCTTCCTCCATTGCTGAGAGAATCGCTTTACCAAGAGCGGTCGTGTGTGCATTGTTGTCAATGGTCAACGGCACTGTCACTCGAAGCTGATGATCAGATTCCAAGGTCGCCAGATAGATGACTTTTCCATGACTTAAGACGCCTAAATTTACTGTCTCATTATATTTTTTTCGTAACTCCATAAGCGTTGGTCGGACATAGCGAATCAAGTTTGCAGAGTTCCTTGTTGCTCGTCCAAGTCCTATTAAAGCCGGTCCCAGTACGTATTTACGACTGCCCGGGTCTCTTACAACGTAGCCACCGGATTCCAAGGTGTAGAGAATTCGATAGACGGTGGACTTAGAAATGTCCGACCTCTCTGACAGCTCCGCCACCGTCAAGGGGATTTCTGCCAGAAAAACCAACAGGTTCATTGCTTTTATGAGCACTCCTACCTCGTCGTGTTTACTTGGCTCTTTCATCCCGGGGCCTCTCCTGTACTCTCAATAATGGGTATCTTCGGATTCGGAATATTCCACTATGCGTATTATTTATTGCGGGATAGTCAGTCTCCCAGTACGTTTAAAGAGTTGGATAAAAGATTCCACTATTCGGAAAAAGATTGGGGCATGGTGGACTTTAGCGGATCTTTAAAGGCCGTAGAACGCGGAACGGCTTATGTGGCGGGTGGTGTTAATAGTGGGTATCGAGCTGGTCTTCGTCCCACCCCCCTAGTTTTTACAAGCGCGTCCGGCTGCAAACTTGTTGATATTGACGGAAATGTGCTGACAGACTATTTCTTAGGGATGGGCCCCATGATACTTGGGCATAATCCGAAAGAGGTTATTGACGCGGCTAAGCGTCAACTTGATCTGAGCATATTGGTTGCAGGACAGACAGAATTAGAGTACGCCACCGCTCGACTAATCACTCAAATGGTGCCTAGCGCAGAACTGGTCCGATTTGCTTCCTCTGGTTCAGAGGCAGTTCAAGTAGCACTTCGAACCGCACGAGCAGCAACCAAGCGATGGAAGATAATTAAATTTGAAGGTCATTATCACGGTTGGTTCGACAATGTTTATTGGAGCGTTGCGCCGGATCTCGTCAGCGCAGGAGATCCCCTAAGTCCCGTTCCGGTAGCCGGTACAGCTGGGCAAGAATGTGGTGAGAATTTAGTTGTATTGCCATGGAATAACATTGAGCTAATCGAAGCGCAATTGAAGAATGGTGATATTGCTGGAATCCTCATGGAACCAATCATGTTTAATTTTGGTGGAATTTTGCCGGTGCCAGGATATCTGGAAAAGGTGCGAGAACTCTGTACTAAGTACGGAGCTGTTTTGATCTTTGACGAAGTGATAACAGGATTTCGCGTTTCGCCAGGAGGTGCGCAAGCAACTCTTGGGGTGACCCCAGACTTAACAATTTTAGGAAAGGCCCTGGCAAACGGATTCGCAGTTGCCGCAATTGTTGGGAAAAAAGAATTTATGAATGTGATTGGCGATGGAACCGTTATGCATGGTGGAACGTACAACACGCAATCAGTTTCGATGGCAGCGACCCTTGCAACCCTAGAAGCAATTAAGAGTGGTAAACCACATGCAGCCATGGATGCTACTGGTGGGGCCCTGATGGAGGGATTGGCGACGGAATTCACGAAAGCTGACATCATGCACGAAATTATTGGATTCCCGAGCGTCTTTAACATCCGGATTGATTTACATGGACCGACGGATTACCGATCTGGGATAAAGGCAAATCGTGAGCGCTATGCCAATTTTGCCTTCGAAATGCTGAAGGCTGGCGTCCGTGTGCTGCCCAGAGGTACGTGGTTCCTTTCTTCCGCTCACGAAGCGCTAGATATTGATGCGACTTTAAGCACCGTCAGAGATGTTCTGAAGTCTGGAATCTAATTGATTGACATTCGCGGGAAAAGAGTTGCTGTCGCTGGAATAACCTTCGAAAGTAACAGTTTTGCCCCCGGGTTAACCACGATGGATGCGTTCGAACGATATTTACTGGTTGAAGGAGACCAGGTCTTAACCGCCGGGTTTGGTAAAGACGAAATTGGTGGAGCGATATCTGTCGCCGATGAACTAGGGATCGTCCTCGTACCAGTTTTTGCCGCGGATGGGGGATGCGGACCAACGGTGAGCGATGAGACTTACGGTCAGCTCAAAGATCAACTCTTTTTGAAACTATCCAAAGTGCTTGATTCTGTTGATGGCGTGTACCTTCGCTTGCATGGGGCCATGACAGCGGAATCTTATGAGGATGTAGAAGGTGATCTGATCGAATCCCTGAGGGCGATTGTGGGACCAGATTTTCCAATTGCTGTTAGTTGCGATTTTCATGCGCACTTTACTGAGAAGATGGCCCAAGGAACGGCTTTGATTGCCGGGTACCAGACGTGTCCACACTTGGATTTTTTCGAAACTGGTGCCCGCGCAATGCGACTAATGGCAATAGAGTTGGCTAACGGAAAAACTGCAAAGCTGAGTTATCGAAAATTGAAATTGATGGCATCTTCCGAAGGCCATGACACAACCTTTGGACCAATGCGAGCTGTGCTTGATCGCCTGCACGAAATTGAAAAAATGCCCGAGGTTTTGGATGCGACAGTTTTCTGCACTCAACCGTGGCTAGAAGTTGCGGAGCTAGGATGGTCGGCACTAGTTGTTACTAAAGATAAACCATCTTTAGGGCAGGAACTTGCGGATGAACTAGCTTTGATGATGTGGGATCGACGCGAAGCAGTACTTTTCCGTAAAGAAAAGGTTGGGGACGTTGTTGCTGAAATCAACTCAAGTGACAGCTCCTCTAAGCCATTTGTCCTAGCAGAGGGTGCCGATAGTCCTTCTGCGGGCAGTCAAGGCGATAGTAATTATTTGCTGAAGTACCTACTTGATAATCCGATCAATGGTGATGTGTACATGACCGTCACTGATGCTGCTGTTGCAAAAAAGTGCTTTGAAGCGGGGGTTGGGGGAGAAGTCACCAGTGATATCGGTGGCACGCTGTCACCGGTATTTTTTACTCCGGTAGAAGTGACCGGTGTTGTTGTGACGCTATGTGACGGTGTCTACCAATCCAAATATCCGTCAAAGATGTTCAATTCTGGCCCAACTGCAGTCCTTAAAGTCCAAGATATTTATATCGTCGTGACTTCGAAACCCGCCTTTATGTTGGATTACCAAATCTACCTGAGGGTTGGATTGGACTTTACTTCTGCTAAGGCAGTTCAAGTTAAATCTGCCGGCAGTTATCGTGCGTATTACGGGCCATTGGCATACAAATGCATAGATTTTGCCTCTCCTGGATCATCCGATAGCCGTTTGCCTAAGATGCCTTTTACGAAACCCCGGAGACCGTTGTGGCCATTTGATCTAGATGTCGTTGATCCCTGGTATTAAAAAATGATTTCGGTACGTTGATCGCATGAACACACTTGATACTGTGTATTCTGATACTCGAATGGGCAACATCTGGTCCTTGGAGTCAACAATTTCGTATTGGTTACGAGTTGAATCCGAGCTAGCAGGAGCGTTGGCTGACGCCGATATTATTTCGAGCGAAGATGCAGAGATGATTTCTCAAGCCTGCTCCTTGGAAAGAATAGATACTTCTCGGTTAATTCTTGAGAGCAAAAATGTGGGATACCCGATCGTTTCGCTAGTTTCCATGATCTGTGAGGCGCTACCTGCCGATCAGGCAGGAAAGGTTCACTGGGGAGCGACTACGCAGGACATCATGGATTCTGCGCTTGTATTGCAAGTAAGAGATAGTCTGACAGATGTATTGCAACTCCAGAAAGAACTGGGGGATTGTATAGCTAATCTAGCAAATACTCATGCCACAACTGTCATGGCAGGAAGAACCCATGGCAAGCAAGCAACTCCAACGACCTTTGGCGCAAAGTGCGCAGTCTTTCTTCACCAAATTATAAGTGACAGAAGTCGATTATTAGATTCGTATCAGCGGATAAGTTATGTATCACTTCATGGGGCAGCAGGGACATCCGCTGCACTTTATCCGCACGGCATTAAAGTTAGATCTGCTTTAGCTAGGAGATTGGGCCTGGAAAATACGCTTATTCCTTGGCACGTTAATAGGAGTGCGATCGTCGCCGTTGGTGATGCAATCTCTGCGACCTTGCAGACTCTTACTCGATTAGCTCGTGAAATTATTGATTTGTCCCGGACAGAGATAGCGGAACTGAGCGAAGGGAGTTCTCTCTATAAGGGCGCGTCTTCCACCATGCCTCAGAAAGCTAACCCCATAGAATCAGAATCAATTATCGGGTTTGGAATTAGCGGTGTCACCCATGCTATGGCGCTACACCGTGCAGCTGAAGCTGCACACGAAAGGTCTGCTGGTGAATGGCAAATTGAATGGCGGGTGTTGCCGGATATTTTCAATTGTGTTGCCTCTGCGCTTTCACTGGCAGCGACCATGAGCAAGAATTTGCAAGTATTCCCAGACCACATGCGCGCGAATTGCACCGATGATGGGGGACTACTCCTAGCTGAAGCTGCCATGATGCACATTGCACCCCAGATCGGGCGTGATAACGCACATAAACTGCTTTACGAAGTATGTAGAGATTCTAGAAAAAATCAGCATAGTTTTGAGGCGACACTCATGGAAAATCTTGGGGAGCAATACCAATATCTCTTTAACGGATTTTCATTTAATCCATTCGATCACGTTGGGGAAGCACCCCTGATAGCACTAGAAGGTGCAAAGCTTTGGTCAGAAACTGCAACTAATCTGTCGGTTCACTGAGCCATGAAGATAGTTATTGCCGAACTCAAGCAGGAGTCGAATACTTTTGCACCTTTTACTACGGTGGAAGATTTTAAAGGATTTCACCTGATCTACGGCGAAGAAGTAATTGAAAAGCTCCAAGGTACTAATAGTGAGATTGCTGGATTTCTTAGCGTACTTAAGTCCCAAGGCCATCAAGCAATTCCCATTATGGCTGCCTTTGCGGTTTCTGGTGGGCCGCTGAGCAGGCATGCATTTCAATACTTAACTGAACAACTTTATGAAGGAATTAAATCTGCCGGTGTGATTGATGGAGTTTTGCTTTCACTCCATGGAGCGATGGTTAGTGAAGATGAATTGGATGCAGATGGGGTGATCATTGAAAAGATTAGAGGAATAGTTGGGATAGAAATTCCGATAATGGTGACGATGGATCTTCACGCCAATATTACGGAGAAAAAAATTGTAAACGCCACGACTATTTCTGGTTTTCGGACCTGCCCACACATTGACCTGATCGAAACTGGAGAACGGGCGGCCAGGATGCTCTGTGGCGTTCTGGAGGGATATTCACGCCCCACAATGGCTTGGAAAAAAGTGCCAATGGTGACACCTGCATGTAAGCAGATTGATTTCAAACCTGGACCGTACCGAAATCTCCTGCAAGCAACAATCGATCTGGATTCCGAGGGTGCTATTGATAGCTCGGCTTTTACCGTGCAACCGTGGTTGGACATCCCAGAATTGGGTTATGGAGCGATTGTCATTACCGAAAATGACGAAAATCTTGCTCAAGAGTTAACACATAAATTAGCCAAGAAAATGTGGGATTTGAGGCATGATTTACTGGACATCGAACTGCTTTCAGCGCCAGTGGCAATTCAAAAGGCACTTAAAAATATCCAAGGCCCCGTGTTGCTTAGTGATTTAGCAGATGGGACGGGTGCGGGATCACCTGGTGATAGTTCGGTTGTCCTGGCGGCGCTCATTGCTGCAGATCCAAAGAAGAGATGCCTCGTCAGTGTTTGTGATGCGCAAGTCGCAGCGCAAGCAGCGTCGATCGGCGTCGGTGGGGAAATATCGACCATGATTGGCGCGAAGAAGAGCTTCGCTTTTAGTATGTCGACTCAGATACATGGGAAAGTTTTACGAACTGGGGTCGAACATTTTAGGTTTACCCAGAAGGGGTACAACGGAATGAGAGTTGAGATGGGACTCTGTGCCGTATTAGAAATTGGGGAAATACGAGTTCTTGTCACATCATTTCCTGCCTTTACAACTGATCCAGAGTTTTATCGTTGTGTTGATCTTGAGCCCACAACTGCGCAGATAGTTGTAGTGAAATCACACGCACAATTTCAGGATAGTTACGATGCTATTGCAAGTGAGATTATCTTTTTGGATACTCCCGGTATGAGTTCGGACGACGTGGCTCAGTTGCCATTTACCAAAATAGATCGTCCACTTTATCCTTGGGATCCCGATTTAGTCTTTGATGCGGGGGCGTAGCGTGAGTTACCAATCACCGTGGCCAGCTCCACTATCACCGTGGGCAGATCCACCATGGCTTATGTCAGGAAGATGTTTAACCGCGTGGTTTGAAACTGATACTGATCGTGTGCGGAGTCTTCTTAGTTCATCATTTATCCCCAGACTGGGCAAAAAGGGCGTGGTTACCCGACTCCGCTTTTATGATATCGATTATTCCCCAGCCTCTACCGAAGAGGTGCTAATCCCCAGTAATTCAGGCAGTTTCAAAGAGGCCGTCGTAGCCTTTGCCGGAGAAATCGCTGGCGTGCAGGGGGAATATTCGGCCTTTATGTGGACTGATTCGCTCTCCTATTTTTCGTGGGGTCGGGAGAATTTTGGTTGGCCACTATTGATCTCTGAGATTGAACTCTCAGGGGCTTTCTGGGATTCCTCTTCTGAGGATCAAGTTCGATCATCAATTTGCGCGGAAGGCGCTTCGTGGGAACTAGTGAGTGATAATCAGGCGCAAGAAACGCTCACTATTGGTTCAGCGGCCAACTGGCTTACCCCGCGGCGTTCGCTTTTTACCAGTACGGGCGCTTTTGAAGAACGTGACCTACTCATAGTCAGACCTAAAATCATGGAGCCAGGGCTGCTAACTGCTCACACAGGAGATCTTCGCTTTTCTGCCTCACCAGAATCAATTTTCGCTGGCTTGCAACCGTTGGGTTCATGCACAGTTCATCAACATAGCAGATTCCGCCTGAGCGTTGGAGGCGATGTCGAATCTAAGACCGCCACTATTCGAGAATTTCCCGAATAGTGGCGATTTTTCTTTCAATGTTTGCGGCCTCTTCGAATTTATTGAGATTGAGATACAGGGTTCTATACTCTTCTTGAATTTCTAGAATCTGATCCCAATCCGTACTTGATGAGGCAATGTAGTCAGCTTCAGAGAGATCTGTTGCTGCCTGATCAAATTCGCCGAGCAGCATATGAGCTTTAGCTTTTGCAAATGCCCCCTTACACATGAGTTCATTATCTTTCCGAAGCTCCGCAACGGTATAACAGCTGGTTGCACTCACTAGGGCCATTTCAGGGGCACCTAACCTGATGTACGACTCTGCCAAAAAGCGATCACACCAAGAGATACCAACCAAGTCACGCCGCTTTTTGAGA
>Ga0136641_1001063_pt1 | contig 11460 bp, 12 predicted proteins | sample EliLak1302023Y_FD_115312 | JGI IMG/M metagenome (GOLD analysis project Ga0136641, IMG submission 115312) | Freshwater microbial communities from Elizabeth Lake, Yosemite National Park, California, USA - 13020-23Y | ecosystem: Environmental > Aquatic > Freshwater > Lake ...
CGCTCGGCGTCGACGGACGTTATCACTCCAGACAGCGAAGATGATGACCACACCTACGACGACATACTGCCACTCTTGTTGTAATTCTAAGATGCGTAGACCATTGATGAGAACAGACATGATCAGCGCACCGATAATGGTTCCGCGGATTGATCCCTTTCCGCCCAAAATTGATGTACCGCCAATAATTACTGCCGCGATAGCTTCAAGCTCGTAGCCGAGCCCCAAATCAGGCTGGGCCGAACCTAGACGTGAGGTCAACACGACCGCTGCAAGCCCGACATATGCCCCGCAAAGGGCATATATCGCTATCAGCCAGCGATTAACCCGAACGCCAGAGAGCTTTGTTGCTTCACTATTGGAACCGATGGCGAAGGTGTAGCGACCGAGAACGGTCTTATTTAAGATTATGGAGGCCACGGTCGCACCTACAAAGAGAATTGTGACGCCATTAGGAATTTGAGGAATTAAGTTTCCTTGGGCAATACCGTCCCAACCCTTTACTCCATCCGCAAAGTGAATCGGACGCATATGAGAGATGATGAGTGCTAAGCCTTGAGCTGCCTTCATGGTGGCAAGAGTTGCGATAAAAGGTGGCAATCTAAGGACGGTGATGAGAATGCCGTTTACGATTCCAACGAAGGCCCCCACAGTGACGCCAACTATGACACCACCCACTAGGTTCAAGTGCAAGGCAACGACTAACTTACCGACCATGATTGCGCAGAGTGCCGTGCTTGTCCCAATCGAAAGATCAATACCGCCGGTGATGATCACAAAGGTAATACCAATAGCAAGTAAGCCTGTCACCGTAGTCGACATCAAAATGCCATTTGAGACATTCGCCCAGGAGTAGAAGACTGGACGCATAAACGAGAAGAAGGCAAAGAGTACGACGAGTGAGCCGAGCGCCAATACTTGGCCGATTTCACGCCGAACGAATTCCTTCAACTTGCTGCCACTCTGCAGTTCAGTTTCCGTTGCTATTTTTAGATCAGTCATGATTTTTCCTTTTATCTGCTAGTTAGAAGTAATTTCACTCATCGTTGCGTATTTCATAATGGTATTTTGATCAGCATCCTTGTTCTTGAGAATTCCAGTAATACGCCCAGAGCACATCACCGCAATTCGATCAGACATTCGAAGCACCTCTGGCAACTCAGACGAGATCATAATAATTGACTTACCCGTTGACGCTAACTTTGATAAAAGCTTGTAGATTTCATCTTTTGCCCCAACGTCGATGCCTCTCGTCGGTTCATCAAAGATCAAGATGTCACAATCACGGGTCAGCCACTTTGCAATAACAATTTTTTGCTGATTGCCACCTGAAAGATTTTTAGCATACTGATTTTCAGAGGGTGTGCGGATACTCAGTTGGGTGATTGCTTCACGAGTTATTCCTGCGGCAGGCTTAACCTTCATAAAACCAAGTTTATTTTTAAATTTTGGGATCGAGGCAAGGATTACATTAAAGGTAACGTTCTGAATAAGAAGGAGACCAAAGCGCTTACGATCTTCAGATAAGTAACCGATCCCTTCTTTCACAGCATCCGAGGGGCTCTTTATGAAGACTTCGCGGCCCTTAAGAAATACTTTGCCCGCTGTCTTGGGATCTGCACCAATAAGTGCTCGAGCCAGTTCGGTGCGACCGGCACCCATTAAGCCAGCAAATCCGAGAATTTCACCGCGCTTTAATTCGAAGGAGATATCTTTTAGTAGATTGTGAGTAGAAAGACCCTCAACCCTCAAAATTGTCTCACTCTCGCTGGTTGAGACCACTGGGCGTTGATCCTGATCCACCGTGCGCCCCACCATGAGCGAGATAACCTCGGCGATAGAACTCTCTTTGGTCTGTAGTGTCTTTACATATTCACCATCACGCAAAATTGTGATGCGATCAGAAATCTGGGCTAGTTCTTCAAGGCGATGGGAGATGTAGACAACTCCTTTGCCAGCAGCCTTGAGTGTGCGAATAATGGTGAAAAGTGATTCAGTCTCGGCTGGTGTAAGTGAAGAGGTGGGTTCATCCATGATGATTACTTCGCCGCGATAAGAGACCGCCTTTGCGATCTCAACCATCTGTTGCTTGGCTATCGAGAGCCCCCCGACTAAATCAGTAGGGTTTAAATTTAATTTGAGTTCTTCGAGAAGAGCAGTCGCCGCCGCGTTGAGTTTTGTATCGTTAAGAAAGATACGGCCTTTACGTCTATCTTCTCGGCCGATAAATATATTTTCAGCAACTGTAAGGTGTGGCATTAAATTCAGTTCTTGATGAATGATGCTGATACCGAGATGTTGCGCCTCGTTGGGGCTCGAAACGTTTACCTGCTTACCCTGATAGGTAATATTGCCAGAGTCCTTCTTGTAAATTCCCGAAAGTATCTTCATGAGGGTGGATTTGCCAGCGCCGTTCTCTCCAACAAGGGCATGCACTTCACCAGTATTTAATTCGAAGTGAACATTATTGAGCGCCTTAACCCCGGGAAATTCTTTGCAAACCCCATCAAGTGATAAAAGCTGTGCGGTAGTCATTATTCCTCCAGAGGATCTCTATATTTCACTTGCGGTAGAAAGGTTAGTGAAAGCATAGATCATAATAATTGTTACTGCGTAATGCTTTTAGAAATGACAAAGGCCGGGAGTGCCCGGCCTTTGTGCACTGTTCTATGAGTTAATTATTACTTGTAAAGATCGGCAGCAATTTTAGCTGTGTCGATATTCTTTGCATCGTAATAGTAGAACCCGGTATCGATCAACGAAGCTGGGACGGTCTTGTTACGGACATAGTTGACGAGTGCTTCAACTGTCTTGGCTCCGATGCCGATTGGATTCTGTGTAATAGCGCCAGATTGTAGACCAGAGCGGATGTTAGCCATCTGCTGAGCTCCTGAGTCAAAGCCAATTAGCTTGATAGCTCCGAATCCAACCTTTGCAGCCTTGAATGCTTGACCTACTCCGATTGAAACACCTTCGTTAGTAGCATAAACACCCTTGAGATCCTTGTTGGCAACAATCACTGTTGCAGCGATATCTTGAGCCTTCTGGGCGTCTCCACCTTCGGAGTATTGAACTGGAAGGAGTATCACTTTAGGGAACTTCAGCTTCATCTCGTTGATGAAACCATCGCGACGATCAATACCAGTCTGATTGGTCTGTGAATGGCCAAGTACGAGAACCTTGCCACGCTTACCGATGAGGGCAGCCATCTTGTCAGCAGCGAGTGCTCCTGCAGCGAGACTGTTCGTGTAGGCAACGCCCAAAGCACAAGTAGATGCAACACCAAGCGCACCTGCGCACTTAGCAGCTGTATCGAATTCGTAGACTGGAATTCCAGCTTTGTTAGCTGCAGCGAGATGTGTGAGTGACTCTGTTGTTCCTAGAGCTGCATACCCAATTGCATCAGGCTTCGTAGCGATGGCTGCATCAAGCATTTCCATCTGCTTATCAATCATTGTTTCCGAAGCAGGACCTTGGAAGTGAACTGTTGCATTCATCTTCGCAGCCTGATCTTCAGCACCCTTTTTAACAGCTTGCCAAAATTGGTGGGTCTCGCCCTTGGAAATAAGTTCGAGCTTGAGTGTCTTCTCAGCTGCGTGCACTGAGGCACCGCCGCTTACGACCAAGACCATCGCTGAGGCGGTAGCAACCGCCGCTAGGATTTTCTTCATAAATGTCCTTTCGAATATCAGCAGAAGCGCTGAGAGCCGAAATCTATCAAAGGTCACGCCCCAGCCCTATTTCTAGGGGCATGTGCCCGGAATCGTTATATGAAAGTTATAACTGGGCATTTGATCGACTGGTCAAAAGATCACCAATGACCGCTAACGAAGGAGGATTGGCCTGCGATCCAGATCGTCATGGTAATACCAGTCAGTTCTTAAGACGATCGCAGGGTGCTCGTCATCGTCTAGGCGAACGTGCTTCTCTTGATCTAGGTGTTCGTGGTTTCGCAGGATGTTGTGGTGCGAGTGGCTATCCTCGAAGTACCACTCCTCCCAGAGAGCTTTTTCACCAATACTGATCGCCCTTGGGGCAGCATGCACTACGCCTGAGACTAGTCGAGGGAATTGAAAAACAGACCACTCGTGACCCTCATAGGGATCGCTCTGACCAGGATACGCAAGCACGGCATTTACAAAATCTTCCTGAAAATTGATACCTGCCCTATCGAGCACTGCTTCGACACCAATTTCCTGCCATCGGTCCAAGAGGGTGGCCTTCCAGGGAGGGAGATCGTTAGTCATTTTCTCACTCACTTATCTCTCAGCGACCCAGGAGTTGAGGGAGCACGGGTCTTCCGTTTCCGATTGCTGATTCTTCTGCAGCTTCCATGATCGCGACGACATCACGAGATTGCAGTGCGTTCACTGTCATAGGAGTGCCTTCTTTGAGGAACCGAACAAGTGAGTCGTGAAAAGAAAGTTGCGAGGCGGCTACGGGAGTGATGATCTCGCGGGTGCCGTCCGCGCGATGTAGGGAGATGATGGCGGGCAGATCTGCAGGTGTTGCGCCGGCGGCCGGGTCCCAGTCCCCAACGATCGCTCCTTTAGTTCCGAGAATATAAAACTTTGGCTTTCGAGCCGCTGCTAGATCAGAATTTGTGAAGAGCGCTTGGACACCATCTTCGAAGGTAAGTGTGACCTGAGCATGATCGGCATTCGTTACATGGTTCCACATACGCTTCTGATTGAGGCCACTTACATACTCAATAGGAGATGAGATGGTTGCCAAGATCTGATCAATAAAGTGGCTGCCCCAATCGAAGATCGCACCACCGGAGACCGCAACGTCTGAATGCCAATACGAACACGGCTTTGCATATCCACCCACAAAGCATTCGTATTGGAAAACCTCACCGATCTCACCTGCATCGATAATCTGTTTGAAGGCCAAGAAGTCAGTGTCGTAACGACGGTTTTGATACACAACAAGCAGAAGGCTTTTCTCAGCGGCGAGCGCGATGAGCTCATCACACTCTTCGACTGTGAGCGCCATTGGCTTCTCTAGAACAACGTGAATCCCGCGTGAGAGTGATTCCTTGGCCCAGCTGTAATGGCTATTCGGAGGTGTGGAAATAACAACGAGATCAAGCAGCCCTGATTCGAGCAAATCGGTTGCATCCTCGAAAGTCGTCACATCTGGCGCGAAAATTTGGGCGGCAGCCAACCGTTCGGGATTTGGGTCGGCAACGGCGGTGAGTTGGAGACCTTCGGTCGCAGAGATCGCTTGGTTGTGCTGATCACCAATAGCGCCATAAGCCAAGAGGCCAACTCGAATTACATTACCCGACACGATTTTCCCCTTACGCTTTTTCGACCCCTCAGTCTAATCAATCGTGCGATTTATCGTACTTTGAGATATCACGTGCGCTGATAACAGTGGCCATTCTTCTATAATTTAACCATGGCTAAAAAGCGTAGTTCTCGGCCAGCAGCAGAGGCCGGATCCACGAACCCTTTTAATTGTGATGACTTTGATGAAGAGTGGCGAAGAGTGGGGCTAGCTGCCCCTGCCAGGCGCGCTTTAGTGGATGCCAAGTTATATAAAGTTTCAGATCTGAGAAAGATTTCGTTAGCGGATCTTTCAAACCTTCATGGCCTGGGAAAATCTGCGATTGCGAGACTAGTTCTCTTGATGAACGCGAAGAAGATACGTTTTCGCTAGGATTTCGTTGGTCTAACTGGTCTCTTTGGCCTAGTTGTCTTATTTCTTCTCTTTAAAGAGGAGCTCATCGACGCCAATGCGATGCGCTTTGAAGGTGTTGTCCTTTGCTTCACTTGGATAACCAATCGCGATACCGCAGAGCAGGCGGTATTTTTTTGAAACCTCAAATTCCTTTCTGACAACATCATCCCAAATTGCAACAGCACCTTGAGCACAGGTTCCAAGCCCATGCGCGTGTGCCGAAAGAATTAGGTTCTCCATCATCAGTCCAGCATCACTGGCGGCAAAAATATCCAAACTTTTGTGAACATAGATAAAGAGTTCGACTGGTGCACCATAAAAGTTGTAATTTGTCGCCCACCACGCATCGCGAGCCGGACGATCGTCACGGGCGATACCGAGTGTTCCGAATAGTTCTGCACCAAGTTTTTTAGATGCAGGCATCAAGTCTGGATCGTACTTCTTAGCCACTATCCGATTACTTGTTGGCAATCCTTTACGAGTGCGAACCAGATTTATCTTGCCGAAGAATCCGCGAGCAAGGTTGGTAGAGACCGATGCCCACCTATCAAGGAATTCCGCGCTGATACGATCCCGACGATCTCCAGTAGCGAGAGCGATTTTAAAGGGACGAGTATTCGACCAACTTGGCGCCGTCAATGCATCTGTCAGAATCTGATCAAGGATTGCTTGGGGGACTGGAGTGAGCAGAAAGTCGCGGGTCGATCGACGTGATGCGAGAAACTGTGAGACCCACGCTGAATCTCTCTCGTTGGGCCCAGCTTTTGGTGGATTCATTGGGGAAGGATACCGACGTCAACCAGCGATTTGCTCGAGATGATTTAATCTAAGAGCATGCCCGAACTGCCAGAGGTCGAGACGGTTCGGCGCGGTCTTGATATTCACCTGGTTGGCCACCAGATCATCGCGGTTACCCAGCTCCATGCACGGGCGCTCAACCCGAGGAGTATTGCCAGCCTCGATGCACTCATTGGAGCGAGAGTTTTATCGACAGAACGACGCGGTAAATTTTTATGGTGTGTAATTAATCGCCCTTTTGTTTTGGTGGCCCACTTGGGAATGTCTGGGCAGTTTCTTATTGATGCAGCAGATCGACGACATACCCGCGCCCTGTTGAATTTACGTAATGGCCGTAAGAAGAGTGAGCTACATTTTAATGATCAGCGAACATTCGGTTGGTTATCGATAGAAGAGACCATCAATGGAATCCCGACCTCAGCTCAGGCCATTGCCCGTGATCCCTTTGATGTTGACTATGATCTCGAGCGAGTAATCGCAGAAATCAAGCGAAGAAAAGTCACTATAAAAACTGCTATTTTGAATCAAAATATTGTCTCTGGAATCGGCAATATTTATGCTGACGAATCCCTGTGGTTGGCTGGGGTACATCCGACGCGGAGGAGTGACTCAATGAGGCCAACAGACATTAGGCGAGTACTCGAGTCTGCGAAGACAGTCATGTCGGCTGCGCTAAAAGTCGGTGGTACTTCCTTTGACGAGCTGTACATCAACGTCAATGGCGAGAGTGGATATTTTGATATCTCGTTGAACGCGTATGGTCAGGAAGATAAGCCGTGTCCACGATGTGGCAGGCCGATTAAGAGGATTAAATTTGCTAATCGATCTTCGCACTTCTGCCCGAAATGCCAGGTGGCCCGGTGATTTCTTTATACATATGATCGGGTTAACATGATCGTATGAATGAAGTGACGAATCGCCTCTTCCGCCATATGGCTTGGGCCAATCAACAAGTTTATGAGGCCGTGCAGACCCTCCCTGATGCAGCGCTCGGTGCATACATTGTGAATCCTGAGTGGAGTGCCGGAAGAATCCTTCAGCACATAGTCGGTGGTGCGGACTGGTATGTGTACTGCCTAACAACGGCTCCGTGGCGTGAGATAGCGCTGCCTAACTCAATGTCTGACCTGGATTTGCTGCGAGATCAACTTGCTGAATTTGATACGAAAATTTCTAGTCAATCGGATCTCTCGGATGAGTATCTGACCATTCATGAGAACGAGCGAAGTTGGCAGAATTTGCGATCAACAATTTTGGCAGAGGCGATTTATCATGCTGCTGAACATCGAACCCAATTGATAGACGCTCTTGAATCAAAAGGTTTTACGCCGATCTCACTCGATGACCTTGATTTATGGAAGTTTGAGAGCCTTGAGAAGAAGCAAAATGAGCATAGTATTTAAAAGAACAGCTGATCCCCTGAGTGATACTTTCCGGTCCTCTCTCCACTGAGCAGGTGTGTAGCCCCCCGGCCGTAAACGTTCCATGTCAGCAAATCATCACTCCAGAGCGCAGTATCTTCATCGATCCCGGTGACTGTAATGTGATTCGGCGCCTTTAAAAACATTTGAGCGGCAGCGCTTGGGATCCAACCAAAGAACTTGTTGTAATGAGGAATCACCCGAACGTTGGGGAGAATCCCGAGACCGATGCTGCCCTCTGACTTCATCTTGCGAAAGTTTGGAATATCTGGTCCAAGCGCCATAGCGCCCGCGCTGCAGCCCGCAAGGGATGAACCAGCCAGCCAATTGCGTTTAATCGATTCCCAGACGGGAGTGCCAACAAGTGTCTGCACCAAATAATGCGGATCCCCGCCACTTAAATAAATCAGTCCTGCGCCATCGATAGCTGCGGCCAGATCTTCGCGCAGCGCATCTTCGCGGTTGAAGATAGGAAGGAAGATTTGCTCGGCACCTATTCGCTCGGCCTGTTCATATCCGATGCGCTTCCAATAGTTGAGTCGATCCGGGCTCTCGCGACCAGCTGCCGTTGGGATCTGGATAAACCTCATCGATGGTCCGCGCTTAATTAACTCAGCTTCGAACTCCTGCATCACTGGCAAATATTCGCCAGAGCCGATCAGGGCGAGCCTGCCAGGCAGACCCTCCTTATTACTCATTTCACCATCTTAAAGGCTCTGCACATTTATGGCGCGAAGAGGCAAAGAGCTTCGAGTGATTGACTTAACTTTCAGTAGAGACCTGCGTAAGGTTGGGATGTGAACAAGCGGGTCGATATTGCGATCAGCCAACTGACAGCGTGGCAGAGCGAGAGCAAAGAGTTGCGCAAGATCGCCCTTGCTTCGGGGTTGACAGAGGATCTTAAATGGGGCCAACCCTGTTACACCCTCGATGGTAAAAATATTTTTCTCATCCACGGCTTTAAAGGTTATTGCGCGCTGCTGTTTATGAAGGGGGCGCTTATGAAAGATCCGAATGGAATTTTGATTCAACAGACCGCCAATGTGCAGGCAGCTCGCCAATTACGTTTTACGACCCTTGCCGAGATCACGAAACAGAGGGCGGTACTCAAGGCATACATTGCAGAGGCGATTGCGATTGAGAAATCGGGCACCCCTATCCCCATGAAGAGGGCTCAAGATTTTGAAATGCCGTCAGACATTGCATTGGCGATGAAGAAAATAACTGGCTTGACTCCGGCCTTTAAGAAACTCACGCCTGGACGTCAGCGCGCGTACATTCTTCACTTTAGCTCAGCCAAGCAAGTCGCTACGATCAAGGCCCGGATCGAACGTGCGGTGCCAAAAATTCTGGCTGGGAAGGGTCTCAATGATGAGTAAAAATGTGTAGCGCGATCCGTTGCGAGAAGTGTGGCAAGGCGACCTGGGAAGGTTGTGGCCAACATATTGAGGAAGCGTTGGAACTCTTTACCGAAGAGCAACGTTGTAAATGTAATTAATCCTGAATCAACAGATCTAAATACCAGGGCTGGCTTTTTGTCGCAGGTGTCACGCTAAATTCGAAGGTTTTCGCGAGGCTGTGAAAACACTGCTCTGGAGTTTTTGGAGCCTCGGCCGATAACAGGTGACGAGTAAGTTCACCCCGATACTTCTTGGACATATGAGTGATCACACTTCGCTTGTTCCCCTTTATCTGAAAAACCCTGACGCTCACGCTCTGCGCTGGGGGAGGAGTCCATATGCCCGAATACGTTGAAGAGCGACAATCAATAATCACATCATGATTAAGTGTCTGAAAGAGATGGGTGAGCGGTTCCTTCCAATCAGAGCTTTTAATCTTCGCTTTATAGGCGGGTATCGAATCGCTGATCCCAACGGCGCCAAGAAGAGCCGAAATGATCACGATGGATTTTTTGCCTCTCTCCTGGGCGCTCGGACTCAAACTTTCCCAGTCGAGGGCCTTGTAAAGTACACCGTTATATACCTGATGTGCGGGAGCACAATTGTGCGAATCAATGTGCTTGTTTGCCTCAAGTGAGCGCTCTCTCTGCGCCATTAATTCTCGCGCGCCGAAGAGCTCTCCCAGATTGATTGGTGTTCCATGAGTGATCTTATTCTTCGCCTCACTCGGTGGCAGCAAAATCAGCATTAACTGAGCCTAGCAATTCACCCTTTGCTGAGAGAGACTTTGGCGGTGAGTGAGTACATCTATGGTCCACCGATCGATGGGAAGCCCTTTAAATTGGCGATGGGTCTTCGGGCACTCAAACCTCAAGAGTGGTTAGAAGGTGGGGACGATCTTCGCACTCAACTCCTAGAGAGAAACATCCTCATCGATCAAAAGCGCGAAATTATCTATGCAAAGGTCCCAGGCTTCGATACGCAGATTCAGTACTTTCTTGAAAAGATCCTGAAGAATCTGCAAGAACACCATGCAGCTAGTTATGAAATCAGCGGGCAGAGAGTGCTTCATAGAGATTCAGGAATTTTTGTAGACCTCGACACAGAAGATCCGCTCTTGGAGTTGGCACGAGTGATTGCAGAGGATCTTTGTCTCCTGCAGAAGATTAATGGTGAATGGGTACTTGTCGCGGGGGTTGTGATCTTTCCATCTCGGTGGAAACTTTCAGAGAAAATTGGTACTTCGTTGGATCAGATTCACAGCCCCGTTCCAGGGTATGAAATGGCGTTACAACCTCATATGAGTGCAACCTTTGAGAAGATTAGATCGGATCGAGGTGTCTGGCGCAAGAATTGGTCTCTTCACCCAACACATGATCTGCATCAACCAGAATCCATCCACTCATCCGTTGATCCAGATCAATATTGGTGGCGGACCGAGCGTCAGACTCTTACTCGCAGTGCAGCGGATCAATCAATCCTCTTCACAATCAGAAATCGGGTTGAGCCATTGCGGTGGATTATGTCGCGACCGGCGGAAGCAGAAGCTTTTGCTCAAACGCTGCAATCGATGTCGCCCGATACCCTGCAGTACAAGGGTTTAACTGCGAACCACCAGGAGATCGTGCACGCGCTTAGAATGAGCACATGAGAAAACCGAGGGTCGCAGTCGTTACAGGTGCTAGCAGTGGTATCGGTGCCGCTTCGGCTCTGCTATTGGCTGAAAATGGCTTTCAGGTTATCGCTGCCGCTCGCAGGGTTGATCGATTACAAGAACTTGCCGCTAAGCACTCACATATCGAAACAATTGCCCTCGATGTCACTGATCAATCAAGCGTCGATCTTCTTGCCGCACTCTTTGCTGAGCGCTCGTTAGATGTCCTAATCAATTGTGCAGGTGGGGCATTTGAGGCGACATCGGTCTTGGAATCAGATCCGGCGATCTGGCAGAAAACTTATGATGTCAATGTAATCGGAACTGTTCGGGTCGTGAAAGCTCTGACGCCAGTTCTTCGTAAAAATGGCTCTGGCCATATCGTCATTATTTCATCCACCGCTGGACATGTTGCTTATGAGAATGGTGGGAGTTATGTTGCGGCAAAGCATGCCGAGACTTCTCTTGCGCGCACATTGCGTCTTGAACTCAATGGTGA
>Ga0136641_1001064_pt1 | contig 11458 bp, 18 predicted proteins | sample EliLak1302023Y_FD_115312 | JGI IMG/M metagenome (GOLD analysis project Ga0136641, IMG submission 115312) | Freshwater microbial communities from Elizabeth Lake, Yosemite National Park, California, USA - 13020-23Y | ecosystem: Environmental > Aquatic > Freshwater > Lake ...
CTCGCCGGCGGCTCCGGCAGCCGGCTGCACCCGGCCACGCTGGCCATGAGCAAGCAGCTGCTGCCGGTGTACGACAAGCCGATGGTCTACTACCCGCTGTCGACACTGATGCTGGCCGGCATCCGCGACGTGCTGGTCATCAGCACGCCGCAAGACACGCCGCGCTTCCAGAGCCTGCTGGGCGACGGCAGCCGCTGGGGCATGAACCTGAGCTACTGCGTGCAGCCCAGCCCCGACGGCCTGGCGCAGGCTTTCATCCTGGGGCGTGACTTCGTTGGCGGCGGCCCCAGCGCGCTGGTGCTGGGCGACAACATCTACTACGGCCACGACTTCGCGCAGCTGCTGTCGCGCGCCGGCCAACGCAGCCACGGCGCCACGGTCTTCGCCTACCACGTCACCGACCCCGAACGCTACGGCGTGGTCGAGTTCGACGCCAGCAAGCGCGCGCTCAGCATCGAAGAAAAGCCCAAGGTGCCGAAGAGCAACTACGCCGTCACCGGCCTGTACTTCTACGACGAACAGGTCTGCGACATCGCGGCCAGCATCCGGCCCAGTGCGCGCGGCGAACTGGAGATCACCACCGTCAACGCGCACTACCTGCAGCAGCAGCAGCTCGACGTCGAGATCATGGGCCGCGGCTATGCCTGGCTGGACACCGGCACCCACGACAGCCTGCTGGAAGCGGGCCAGTTCATCGCCACGCTGGAAAAGCGCCAGGGCCTGAAAGTGGCCTGCCCCGAGGAAATCGCCTACCGCGCCGGCTGGATCGATGCGGCTCAGCTCGAAATGCTGGCCGCGCCGATGATGAAGAACAGCTACGGCCAGTACCTGATGCAGGTGCTGCGCGAAAAGGTCTTCTGATGAAACTTCTCCCGACCGCCCTGCCCGGCGTCGTCATCATCGAACCCGCCGTTTTCGGCGACGACCGCGGCTGGTTCTACGAAAGCTACAACGAAGCGCGCTTCAATGCCGCGCTGGACGACATCGGCCTGCCGCCGGCGCCGCGCTTCGTGCAGGACAACCACTCCAGCAGCAAGGCCGGCGTGCTGCGCGGCCTGCACTACCAGTTGCCGCCGCAGGCGCAGGGCAAGCTGGTGCGCGTGGTGCAGGGTGCGGCCTGGGATGTGGTGGTGGACATCCGCCCCGGTTCGGCCACCTTCGGGCAGTGGTACGGCCTGGCGTTGAGCGCCGACAACCAGCGGCAGTTGTGGATACCGGCCGGCTATGCCCACGGCTTCGTGGCGCTGCAGGACGACACCCACTTCCTCTACAAGACCACCGATGTGTGGTCCAAGGCCTGCGAGCGGGCCATCCGCTGGGACGACCCGGCCATCGCCATCGCGTGGCCGCTGCCCGCGGGTCTGGTCGCCCCGTTGGTGGCGCCCAAGGATGCTGCAGCGCCGCTGCTGGCCGACGCCGAATTGCCAGCGGCCTGAACCCAGCGCCCGACGACAGGCGAAAAAAAACGCAGCCGAGGCTGCGTTTCTTCGTTGGGGACCAGCACCCGAAGGTGCTGATGCCCAGGCGCTTAGATCGCCTTGATGGTCGAAGCTTGCGGGCCCTTCTGGCCTTGCTTGACTTCGAACTCGACCTTTTGGCCTTCGGCCAGGCTGCGGAAGCCGCCGGTCGACTGGATTTCGCTGAAGTGAGCGAACAGATCCTTGCCGCCGCCGTCAGGCGTGATGAAACCGAAGCCCTTGCCGTCGTCGAACCACTTCACGATACCGGTTTGCGTAGTCATATTGAATTTCCTTTCACGGTTGCTGCGCAGCACACGCTGACGCAGTGCAGATGCGGGCCAAGATGAATCACCGATCAAGAAATCCAACGATCACCACCGGGGTGGAACACGCCAAACACTGTCTCAAAAAACCGTCTTGCTCAAATCTACCCAGCTAATGTAGCCGGAATCGGACCGGGAAATGGCATGCCGCACCAAATCACCTCAGAAGGGCACCCTGTCGAGCGGTCCGCTCAGACAGCCCGCGGCGCGCTGCGGCCGATGCCGCTGTACTCGATGCCGTGCAGGCGCATCAAGGCCGGGTCAAAGATGTTGCGGCCGTCGAAGATCAGCGGCTGCTTCAGCGCGGCCTTGATGGCGTCGAAGTCGGGGTTGCGGAATTCCATCCACTCGGTCACCACCACCAGGGCGTCGGCGCCCTGCAGCGCTTCGGCCGGGCTGCTGGCGAAGCTCAGGCCGGGGATGCCCTGCATGACGCGCGCCGCCTCTTCCATGGCCACCGGGTCGTAGGCACGCACCTGGGCGCCGCGGCGGGTCAAATTTTCGACGATGACGCGGCTGGGCGCCTCGCGCATGTCGTCGGTGTTGGGCTTGAAGGCCAGGCCCCACATCGCGAAGCTGCGGCCGGCCAGGTCTTCGCCGAAGCGGGCCACGATCTTGTGCACCAGCACATGCTTCTGGCGGTCGTTGGCGTCTTCCACGGCCTGCAGCACGCCCAGCTTCATGCCGGCTTCCTTGCCGGTGTGGATCAGCGCCTTGACGTCCTTGGGGAAGCAGCTGCCGCCGTAGCCGGTGCCGGGGTAGAGGAAGGACGTGCCGATGCGCGGGTCGCTGCCGATGCCCTTGCGCACCATCTCGATGTCGGCGCCCACGCGCTCGGCCAGCAGCGCCAGTTCGTTCATGAAGCTGATGCGCGTGGCCAGCATGGCGTTGGCGGCGTACTTGGTGAATTCGGCGCTGCGCACGTCCATCACCTGCAGGCGGTCGTGGTTGCGCATGAAGGGCGTGTACAGCGCGCGCATCAGCAGGATGGCGCGCTCGTCGTCGGCGCCCACCACGATGCGGTCGGGGCGCATGCAGTCGTCGACCGCCGCGCCTTCCTTCAGGAATTCGGGGTTGGAGACGACGGCGAAATCGGTGTCGCCCAGGCCGCGGGCCACCAGGGCCGCGCGCACCGCGGCCTTGACCTTGTCGGCGGTGCCGACGGGCACCGTGCTCTTGTCGACGATGACCTTGTAGTCGGTCATGTGGCGGCCGATGTTGGTGGCCGCGGCCAGCACGTACTGCAGGTCGGCCGAACCGTCTTCGTCGGGCGGCGTGCCCACGCCGATGAACTGGATGGTGCCGTGGGCCACGGCCTCTTCGACGTTGGTGGTGAAGCTCAGGCGGCCGGCTGCCACATTGCGGTGAACGACAGCTTCCAGCCCCGGCTCGTGGATGGGGATGCCGCCGTCCTTGAGCATCTGGATCTTGCGCGCGTCGATGTCGAGGCAGATCACGTGGTTGCCCATCTCCGACAGGCAGGCGCCTGTGACCAAACCGACATAACCGGTGCCGACTACGGTGACTTTCATGAGGCTGCTTTCTTGTCTGTTACAGAGGCAGGTCGCGGCGCAGGCCGCGAGTGCAGGCCGGATTCTCACCTGCGGCGGCCGTCTGCACGCCACGACACCGGGGCCGAAGTGCGACAAGCTGCGCAGCACCGGCCGCAGCCCGTCACAGAAGCAGTGATATCTTCCGAGCTGGCTTCCATACCCCTCCAGACATGACCAAGACTGCACTCATCACCGGCGTTACCGGCCAGGACGGCGCCTACCTGGCCGAACTGCTGCTGAAGAAGGGCTATGCCGTGCACGGCATCAAGCGGCGTTCCTCGTCGTTCAACACCGACCGCGTCGACCACCTGTACCAGGACCCGCATGTCGACTACCAGAACTTCACGCTGCACTACGGCGACCTGACGGACAGCACCAACCTGATCCGCATCGTCAAGCAGGTGCAGCCCGACGAGATCTACAACCTGGGCGCGATGAGCCACGTGGCCGTCAGCTTCGAGCAGCCCGAGTACACCGCCGACGCCGACGGCATCGGCACGCTGCGCCTGCTGGAAGCCATCCGCATCCTGGGCCTGGAAAAGAAGACCCGCTTCTACCAGGCCAGCACCAGCGAGCTGTATGGCCTGGTGCAGGAAATCCCGCAGAAGGAAACCACGCCCTTCTACCCGCGCAGCCCCTACGCGGTGGCCAAGATGTACGCCTACTGGATCACGGTGAACTACCGCGAGGCCTACGGCATCTATGCCTGCAACGGCATCCTGTTCAACCACGAAAGCCCGATCCGCGGCGAGACCTTCGTCACGCGCAAGATCACGCGGGCCATCGCGCGCATCGCGCTGGGCCTGCAAAGCACCCTGCACCTGGGCAACCTGAGCGCGCTGCGCGACTGGGGCCATGCCCGCGACTACGTGCAGATGCAGTGGCTGATGCTGCAGCAAGAGGTGGCCGAAGACTTCGTCATCGCCACCGGCGAGCAGCACAGCGTGCGCGAATTCGTGCAGCTGTCGGCGGCCGAACTGGGCGTGACCGTCGGCTTCGAGGGCGAAGGCGAGAACGAGATCGGCGTGGTCACCGCGGTGGCCAAGACGCAGGGCGAGATGCGCGCCAAGTGCAAGGTCGGCGACGTCATCGTCAAGGTCGACCCGCGCTACTTCAGGCCGACCGAAGTGGAAACCCTGCTGGGCGACCCGACCAAGGCCAAGGTCAAGCTGGGCTGGACCCCGACCACGCCTTTCAGCGAACTGGTGCGCGAGATGGTCGAAAGCGACTACACCGCGGCCAAGCGCGACAGCCTGGTGAAGCTGGCGGGGTTCCAGGCTTACGACCACCACGAGTAGGCCAGCGAGCCCACCTTCTGGAAGTCAACATGCACCCGGTTGTCGAAACACGCCGCGCCGAGTTGGCAGACGTCTGCAGGCGCCATGGCGTCCGACGCCTGGAGCTTTTCGGTTCAGCTGCGCGTGGCGATTTCGATGAAGGCAAGAGCGATCTGGACTTCCTGGTGGAGTTGGCTGGCAACGCGCAATCCAGCCCGCTGGACGAGTATTTCGACCTGAAGGATGCGCTGGAAGCGCTCTTCAATCGACCTGTGGATTTGCTGTCGGGGAAGTCCGTGCGCAACCCCTACATCCGTGCGTCCATAGACAAAGACCGCATCACGGTGTACCCCGCATGAAACGCAAACCCGTGGCGTTCCTGTGGGACATTCATCAGGCCTGCGATGCGATAGCGGACTTCACGAAAGACCTGGATCTGCCGCGCTACGAGGCTGATCTGATGTTGCGATCGGCTGTCGAGCGTCAACTGCAAAACATGGGCGAGGCCTTGAGCCAACTGTCGAAGATCGACCTGCCGCTTGCAGAGCGCGTGCCAAGACGGCGCCAGCTGATCGGATTCCGGAACATCCTGGTCCACGGTTACGCCGGACTGGACGATGCTGAAGTCTGGCGCGTGCTTCATGAAAATCTGCCGACCTTGCGCGAAGCGGTTGGCGTCATCCTCACAGACCTGGGCGCTTCCAAGCCACCATGACACCCCATTCCCGCATCTACATCGCCGGCCACCGCGGCCTGGTCGGCAGCGCCATCGTGCGCTGCCTGCTGGCCAACGGCCACACCGATCTCATCACGCGCACCCACGCCGAGCTGGACCTGACCGACGCCCGCGCCACCGAAGCCTTCTTCGAAACCGAAAGGCCGGAATACGTTTTCCTGGCAGCCGCCAAGGTGGGTGGCATCGTCGCCAACAACAGCTTTCCGGCCGAGTTCATCCGCGACAACCTGGCCATCCAGAACAGCGTCATCCACGCCGCATACAAGGCCGGCGTGCAGCGCTTGCTGTTCCTGGGCAGCAGCTGCATCTACCCCAAGCTGGCGCCGCAGCCCATGCGCGAACGCGACCTGCTGACCGGCCCGCTGGAGCCCACCAACCGGCCCTATGCGCTGGCCAAGATCGCCGGCGTGGAGATGTGCTGGTCCTACAACCGGCAGTACGGCACCAAGTACCTGGCGGCCATGCCGACCAATCTGTACGGCCCCGGCGACAACTACCACCCGACCCACAGCCACGTCATCCCGGCGCTGCTGCGCAAGTTCCACGAAGCCAAGGCGCGCAACGAGCCCACGGTGACGGTCTGGGGCACCGGCACGCCGCGCCGTGAATTCCTGTACAGCGACGACATGGCCGACGCCTGCGTCTTCCTGATGAACCTGCCCGACGACCGCTACAGCACGCTGCTGGGCAGCGACGAAGTCACCAGCGGGCGCTTCGAGCCGCCGCTGGTGAACATCGGCGTGGGCAGCGACGTGACCATCGCCGAACTGGCCGCCGTGGTGGCCCGCGTGGTGGGCTACGGCGGGGGCATCGCCTACGACACCAGCAAGCCCGACGGCACGCCGCGCAAGCTGATGGACGTGGGGCTGATCAACAGCGCCGGCTGGCGCGCCCGCACCGAACTGGAAGACGGGCTGCGGGTGGCTTATGCGGAGTTCGCCGGCAGCCTGGCCGCCCAGGCACGGTAAGCCAGCAACATTTCAGTGGCACCCGCGACCGCTGCGAGCAGTTGCGCATGGCGCAGTTCGGACTGGTCCGGGTATTCGTGCGCCAGGCGGTTGCGCAAGTCGCGCCACCTCAGCCAATCGTCGACATCCAGGTAGCCCAGCTTCTCCAGCCTGTCCAGGCGGTCCCGCATGGGCCAGTTTTCGTAGGGCTCGAGCAAGGCGTTCAGGGTCGCCGGGGTCAGGCGCTCGCCCAGGGTGTCCTGCAGCTTGAGAAAGCGGAACAGGATCTGGTCGGTCAACTGACGCAGATCCTTGTCGGCCTCAACGGCCGCCATATCGGCGGGTGCGACCAGAACAGCCCACTGCGCCAGTGCCTCTTCCAGCACCGAGGCGTGGCGGTCCGCTTCCCAGCGCGCTGCGGCCAGACGGTCGACCCGGGGCTCGTTCATGTCACCACCAGTTCAATGGCTTGCCTGCGGGCCGATGCCACGACGGCATCGGCAGCCGCCGCCGGACCGGTTCCGCCCATGACGACATCAATGCGTCTTTCGCCCAGCGAACGGTAGAGTTGGGCGACGAACACCTGGCGCCGGGCCACCCATGCAGGGGCCGACTCGGGCTGCGGGCTGTCGACCAGCAGATCGATGTCGCCGCCGCGGGCCGTGTCGTGAACGCGAGAACCGAAGAGCGACACCCGCGTGCCCGGCGGCAAGGTGGCTCGCGCAGCGCTGGCGATGGCCTGCTGTTCGGTTGGGGTCAGTCGCATGCCAGCCAGTCTAGCGCGGCTGCGCGTGGCGGCGTATCCAGTCAGCGAAGCCGGCTTCGTCCAGCGCGCCGGACGCCAGGGCCAGCATGGTCAGCACGGCATCCGCTTGCGAGGCTTGCAGGCGGCGGCCATTGAGCGCCAGGAACAGGCCGACCGCCAGGAAAGCGGCGCGCTTCTTGCCGTCCACAAAGGCGTGGTTCTTGGCCAGCCCCAGGCCATAGCTGGCCGCCAGCGCGGCCACATCGGGCTGGCCATAGGCGGCCAGATTCAGAGGACGCGCCAAGGCCGAGTCGAGCAAGCCTTCATCGCGCAGGCCCGCCGCACCACCATGCTCGGCCAGGCTGTCGGCGTGCAGCAGCAACAGCGCACGCTTGTCGACCCAGCGCCAGCTCACTTGGCCAATTCCCGAAAGGTCTCGCGGTAGTCGCGCATGAATTCGCTGCCCAGGGCCAACTGCTCGGCCACCACCGGGTCGTACGGCGTGATCGCCACCCCGTCGGGCGTGTCGGTGACGAACACCGAGTCGCCCTTCTCCAGCTTCAGCCGCGCCAGGATTTCCTTGGGCAGGATGAGGCCGAGGGAATTGCCGATCTGGGTGATCTTGAGGGCGGTCATGGCGGGCTCCTGTTATAACAATTGTCATACTACCGCAGCGGGGTGGGCTGCTCGTCGGACCGCTCGCCGACTGACGCCCTGCGCCATCTCAGGGCGCAATGACACGCAGGCGCGGAAAGTAGCTCCTGTAGGTGCTGGGGTCGCGGGTCAGGACGCTCAGGTTGGCCACGGCTGCATGCGCGCCGATATAGAAAGCGGGCATGGGTGTGTGCTTGGAACCGCCTCTGCTGCGGTACAGCGCGAAGGCTGCCGCGGTCAATGCCGCGCAAGCCCAAGGCAGGGGCGACCGCAAGGTGTCATAGACATCCAGCAACGCGTCCAGATCATCGACATCCGGGCCAGGCACCAACAGCTCCGTATAGACGATCAGGTTGACGTGGAGTGGCGCCCGTTCGCTCTGCAGCTGAAGTTGATCGACGGCCCATTCCTGCCACGGGCTGTTGGCGCCAATACAGGCTATCCAGATGTGGGTGTCGACCAGCGTTCCAGCGCTGCCGTCATAGCTGGCAAGCTCGCTGCTAGCCACGGCTTGGGGCTGTGGCAGCGGCCTCTTCGCCGCGCAGGAAGGCCATGATTTCGTCAGCGTCCAACTGCTGGAATTCCGGCTTCAGGCTGCGCTGAACGCGCGCAGCAGCCGCGCGCAACTTCGCGCGGCGGTCTTCCTGGATGCCGGTGCCGACCGGCGTGATGACGATCTTGCTGCCTTCCAGGCTGAAAGACACCTCGCTGCCGGGCGCCACGCCGGCTGCGATCCGGATGTGCTTGGGCATGGTGACTTGCCCTTAGTCAGTGACATGCATGCGGCACCCGCCAGGAATTCGGAGTTGGAAACCCTGGCATTTGGGCCGCAGCAGTGGCTCCCGCACAGCACCGCTCACCACCTGTTCGGCAAGCGCCGGGAGGTGTGGAACACCCGCAAGATCTCAATGACTTGCCCGCGCACACGGTAGGGCACGATGTAGCGGGTCTTGAGCACCACCAGCTCTCGAGTTCCCGGCACGCGCCCTGGCCGCCCAAGACCGGGTTGCTCGGGCAGTTGCGCCACGGCATCGAGCACGCGCTTGACGACCCGACGGGCCGCCGCCGCATCGTCTGCGGCGATGGTGGTGGCCTCGTCGTCCAGGTTGCGCAGCGCCGCACGCAACCATCTAAGCCGCACCGACGCCCCACTTCAAAGCCACGTCGGCGACGTCCTGGTCGCTGGCAAAGTCGCCTGCATCCGCCTCTTTCAACGCAGCCTGGATTTCGCCCACCTGCCATTCGTTGCTCTCGACATAGACCCTGATGGCTTCAGCGGCCAAGAAAGACCGGCTGCGCTGGGTGGCTACAGCCAGCACTTCAAGCCGATCCTTGATCTCGTCTTCCAGGCGAACGGTCATGGTCGTGGACATGGCAACCAGTTTGTGATTTGAAGTACACATCATAACCACGCCTTGAGCTGAGGTCAGTCCGCGTTTCATTCCAAGGCGCTTCGGGTGTCTGGAACTGTTGGCCTGTGCAGCCTGGTGGCGGCCGGGTGGCTTCGGCGTGGCCCAAAGCGGCTCGGCGCGCAACCGGCAGGCGCTGGAAACGTTCCTGGCGCCGCTGGCCGTCCTGCCCTTCGACGATGCCGCGTTCTGGACCTACGGCAGCTTGCGGGCTGAGCTGGAACGACGCGGCGCCCCCATCGGTGCGCTGGACACGATGATCGCCGCGCAGGCCCTCAGCCAGCAGGCGCTGCGGGTCACCCACAACACGCGAGAGTTCGCCCAGGTCAGCGGCCTGCAACGGGCTGACTGGACTGCCGAGGGCTGAGGCTTGCGCCGTGACCTCGGCGCACACGGGGCAGGGCCACAGGCGGCGGGGAACACGACAGCACTGCGGCCAGCTGGCCCAACTGGTTCATTGAAAGAAGCCTCATCAACCTCAGTCTCAGAGACTGCCTGGCCCCACAAGCGCAAGTCCGACCTCCAGTGGACCGGTGCTGCCAGATGCCACTCAGAACCTGCAGGTATCGTGGCTTTTGAAAAGAAGGCCTGGAATTGCGGCTGCGCATTGACCGCCTCACTCGAAGACGTCAAGACCGGTCAGAGTCCAACGTTGCGAGTGCGCCCGCGCCGAAATGACAGGAAGCCAATGAGTGCAATACCAAACAGTGCCATTGCACCGGTTGCCAGCTCTGGAACCCGGTCGATGAAATAGATGTCAGCCGTGGACGCCGCGAATTTGTCACTGCTCAGTCGCGAGATCATTCAGATTCACGAGAAAAGCAAATCTGTACGCATGGGTTTCATCATGCAGCAATTGAACATGCATGCCGTCGGGCAGTGGAATCCCATGATCTTGTTGTGCGTATGAATACAAGGGCACGGCCAGCAGAACCACAGCGGCCCAGAGCGACACCCTTCGAGCCATCATGGATTTTCCCTCGGGTCATGAACAGCCGTTTTCAATCGAACAGCCAGGCAGGCGACTGATTTCCGCGCCATACAAGCAAGGTCCGTTTCTTCTGGTCACCAGCTGCTGGGCGAAGGGCCGGCCCATCAGAGCCCGAATTAGCTACTTCTTCTTGAGATGCTGCGTCAGCCAGCGCCGCTACACTTATTCGGATGCCTGATCTCAGCGCCTTACGTCATACCCTGCCCGTGCTCGGCGCCCGCATTGACGTGCTGAGCGCCGATACAGCCGTGCAGCGCATCAGCACCTGGGCGCAAGGGCACGAAAGCCGCTACGTCTGCATCTGCAACGCGCATTCGGTGGTGACCACGCAGCAAGACCCTGCATTTGCAGCGGCCGTGGCCGGCGCCGACATGGCCACGCCTGACGGCGCGCCGGTGGCCTGGATGTTGCGGCGTTTGGGTGCCGCCCAGCAACCCCGCGTGAGCGGCCCTGACCTGATGCTGGACTACTGCGCCCACGCCAGCCGCACGGGACAGTCCATCTACCTGTTCGGCAGCACGCCCGACACCTTGGCGGGCCTGCAGGCCGAACTGCTGCGGCGCTGGCCGGCACTGCGCATCGCCGGGGCCGAATCGCCGCCGTTCCGAGCCCCCAGCGCCGAAGAAGATACGGCCAGCGTTCAGCGCATCAATGCATCGGGCGCTGGCACGGTGTGGGTCAGCCTGGGTTGCCCCAAGCAGGAACTGTGGATGGCCGCCCACCGGGGTCGTGTGCAGGCCGTCATGGTGGGCGTGGGCGCGGCCTTCGACTTCCATGCCGGCACGGTGTCGCGCGCACCGCCGTGGATGCGCGACAACGGGCTGGAATGGCTGCACCGCCTGGCCAGCGAACCGGGACGCCTGTGGCGGCGCTACATGGTCACCAACACCGCCTTCTTGCTGGGCGCTGCGCGGCAATTGCTGGTGAGCAGGCGCTGAACGTTCGCGCCGACCTGAAGTTCTTCGCTCGGTAATCTGCTTGCCGAGAGCGCTTGCAATGGCAAACGCGGCCTGGGCGCAAGATCCCCTGCGCAGGCACCCGTTGGACCCGGCTGCACGGCTGGTGGCGCGCGGACAACATCGTGTGCGGGCCCGCCTTGGCAATATGGGCCGTCAGTTCCGGCGGGCGGCCGCACAGCACGGCTCCAAGAGGGCCTTGCTCATCGGCCCGGTCGTTGGAACTGGATACATTTGGCGGCTCAATTAGTTTGATCGCAGGCCGAAACCCATGGGATGCAACCCTATCGCTTTGCCTACCATCCGAGCCGTGCGATGACCAGCCTGTGTGCGATAGCTCTAGCCCTGGCAATGGGAGCCTGTGGTGGTGGCGGCAGCGGCAGCGGCGACAGTGCCAACGCCAGCGA
>Ga0136641_1001065_pt1 | contig 11446 bp, 9 predicted proteins | sample EliLak1302023Y_FD_115312 | JGI IMG/M metagenome (GOLD analysis project Ga0136641, IMG submission 115312) | Freshwater microbial communities from Elizabeth Lake, Yosemite National Park, California, USA - 13020-23Y | ecosystem: Environmental > Aquatic > Freshwater > Lake ...
ACCACAAAAACCAACGTTTCATCTGGGCCAATTGGCCCTTTACCCGTTGCGCCATAGCCAAGTGCAGGTGGGATAACCAATAATCGACGCCCGCCAATTTTCATTCCGACGATACCTGTGCGCCACCCTCGAATGACTTGGTTCAAGGAGAAAGTTTGAGGGCCTGTGCTGTTCCACGTCGTGCTTACGATGGTTCCAGACTTCCATAACATCAGTACATATTGAGATGAAATTGTTGAATCAGTGGCGGCGGCCGCTCCTTTACCGACCACAAGGTCCTTGTAAACCAAGGTTCCCGGGGGAGTGCCAGAAGGCTTAGAGATGACCGGCGCTAATCCGGCCGGAGACGTCACAGTCGGCATTTTCGTCGTGCTAGTAACAGGAGACTTTTTAGTTCCAGAGGTCTTCGTGGCATGCGCCAATTCGATTCCCGAGCAGGTGGATAGAACAAGCGAAACACAGATAATCGCACCCACGTAGTTTCTACGGGTATTGACTCCGCAAAAAGTTTTAATAAATTTCATCATAATTCGGCTCCTGTAGTAGAGCCGAATCCTAGCAAACCCCTAGAGTGTGAGCGTGACCGATCAAAAAACCGAGCGCCTTCTCAATTTAACGATGGCCCTCTTGGCGACTTCTCGTTTTTTGAGCAAATCAGAAATCTTTAGAAATGTTGCGGGCTATTCGGGCTCCACGGAAGCTATAGAGCGGATGTTCGAGCGCGACAAAGATGACCTGAGAGAGATTGGACTAGTTATTGAAGTCGCACCCTTTGATGAACTATTTGATGACGAAGTTGGGTATCGAATCCGGAGCGAAAGCTACGCCCTAAACATCGGACATCTAACTCCATCGGAGCGATCCTATGCTTCATTGGCGGCCACGCTATGGCGAAACCGCATGCTCCATAGCTCTGGCCATCATGCACTTCTTAAACTATCCGCCATCGAAGGAAATGGATTCGGTGATGATTACGGTTCTGGCTTGATCACACTAGAGAACGATTCACCGCACCTAGAAGTGCTCTGGAGCGCCATAGAAAACCGCACCCTTGTACATTTTTCTTATTCTAATCCAGAAACTTCGAATCGATCACTCGCTCCATACGGGCTATCACTCTGGCACGGAATCTGGTACGTGGTTGGAATGGATGTGATAAAAAATGACATTCGTGTTTTTCGATTATCTCGAATCGTCTCCAGTATAGATTCGGATCCGATAAAAGGTTCCTTTGACATACCAAAAGATTTCGCCATGAAGGACTATCTAGTAATGCTTCAGGAGCGTCCACCCGTTCTATGCCACGCCCTGATTCGCGTCGGTCGTTGCAATACCCTGCGTATGCAAGGTGTTGTTGAATCGGTTGATGCAGAATGGGATCGGATCGAATTTGCTCATCAAGAAGAAAAAGTCTCTGAGCTCTTATGGTTTGGCGGTGACCTGATTCTACAAACTCCGGAACCGATGCGGGAGGCATTGATTACGTTATTGAAAGCGAAACTAGCTACCCGCAATTCTTCAGAAATTAGATCACCGGGTGGTGACCATGAATGATTCTGCGCTAGGTCGGGTTGCGCGAGCACTCGATCTGATCCCATTTCTGACAGCTAATCCAGGGTTATCGATTGTAGAAATCGCCCAGCAGTTTGATACGACGCCATTACAGATTTCCCGTGACCTTTCGCTCTTACATATGTGCGGGTTGCCCGGATATTCACATTTGGAATTACTGGATATTGACTACCAAGATCCAGACTACGTATCTGTTGCCGACCCGCAGGTGCTGGATAAGCCACGAGCGCTTACTTATCTAGAATCCCTTGCTTTAGTCTTGGGGTTGACGTTGCTTGAAGAGTTGACCAACGACAAAGAAGAGCTGGGGAAGATCACGGCCTTCCGTGAACGACTTTCTCAACTGATCGGTGATAGACGACTCAACGAACGTGGTCCCGGCTTCGAGCTTCTCTCTACCGAACAAGCGGTCAAGCAATCCCCATATGCTTTAACAATCGCACAGGCCATAACCCGGGAAAGTGCGATTGCCATTGAATACACATCCGCTACATCCGATACTCACACACGTCGACTCATCTACCCGCGACGTCTCACTTTCAAAGATGGTGTTGGATATTGCGAAGCTCTGTCGGAGGACCAACAGACGTACCGGACTTTCAGATTGGATCGAATAACGCAGATCGACCCGGACGAATCAGAGCAACCCCAAGACCATCAGAGCGGGATTGTGACGGTGACACAATCCGAACCCAGCCAACCATTCCAGATTTTGATCCCCAAAGAGGGATTTGCTTTTCTGGAGACCCACGCAGAGATCATCACTGACTCGCAGTTTGACGGCCAAAGCTATCGTCTCTTCCTTCAGGTGGAATCAGGGGAGTGGTTGCTGCGGACGTTACTGGCTTTGCCTTATCCCGCGACCGTTCTGGCCCCCCTTAACTGGGCCAAAACCTTCTCTTCAAGACTTGAGGACACCTACAATCTTTATCTGGGTTAATCATCGCTCTATCGGCTATCCATAAACGCTAGAATTCTCTTGTATGCTTCAGGAATACTCGAGATTGGAAAATCATGGCCGGATTAGATAAACCTTCGCATATTTTGATCTTAGTTCTGGTACTCGTTGTTCTCTTTGGAGCTAAGCGGCTTCCGGACTCCGCGAAATCTATTGCAAAGTCACTGAAGATTTTCAAGGAAGAGATAAAGCCAACGGATGAGAAGAAGTCCGAAGATGGACCTTCTTCACCCGCAAGCTAGGAATTAAGGGATGACCACTTCTGACAGTGGTCGGATGTCGTTACTCGAACACTTTCGAGAACTTCGAAAACGAATAATCCTGGCCTTCTTTGCTATCTTACTGAGCTCATCCGTAGGGTGGATCTTTTATAAATCGATCATCAAAGTATTAACCAAACCCGTCTGTGATCTTTCTTTGCTGGAACCAGGCACCAAGCGTTGCGGCGTTCTTTACATAGATGGAATCTTAGGACCGCTCAACTTGCAGGTATCTGTAGCCCTGATCAGTGGAGTCTTCTTGTCGTCTCCGTTTTGGATCTATCAACTGTGGGCTTTTGTCGCCCCAGCACTGCAGCGAAAAGAAAAGCGCACGTCGATGGTATTTATCGCGATCGCAACACCTTTCTTTCTCATGGGTTCTTACCTAGCGTTCTGGCTACTTCCCATCGCCATAAAAGTATTGTTGGGATTCACTCCCAGCTCGCTTACAAATCTTGTTAAGTTTGGCGAATACCTAACATTCGTTCTTCACTTCATCCTGGTCTTTGGCCTGGCCTTCGAACTTCCCGTGTTCTTGGTAGCTCTCAATGTGGTCGGCGTCTTATCTGGAAAAGCGATCATCAAGCCGTGGCGATTTGCGGTTTTTGGAATAACCTTCTTTTCAGCTGCCTTCATACCAACTGGCGATCCCTTCAGTATGGGGGTTCTAGCACTCCCGTTGATCGGCTTTTATTTCGCTGCAGCTGGAATCGCATTACTCAACGATCGCCGTCGAGCCGCTAAACTCGAACCTTGAAGCTTCTCATCGTTATTAATCCTCTTTCCGGAGGTGGAAAAGGATCAAAGGTCGGTCAAGAAGTCCTTTCAGCATGTAAGAAATTCGATCTAGTAGCAACGGTGGTTCAAGAAAATTCTCCTGAAACATCTTTATCCTTTGTGACCACATATCTCACGACAGATCGGTTCGACATTCTCATAGCAGTTGGTGGCGATGGGCTGGTGCATGATCTCTTGCCAAATTTGGTAGGGCAGAAAACATCCTTGCTCGTCGTTCCCGCTGGTACCGGGAACGATTTTGCTCGAACTATCGGCCACTCTTCTCATTTTGGTCATAGCTTGATCCAAAAGATTTCGGAAAGTAGAGAGGTAACCGATTTAGCGACACGCGCCATCGATGTGGGAATCTTAGAGAGTGGCGAGCACAAGAGATTCTTTGTGCAAATTGTGAGCACTGGCTTTGATTCGAAGGTTAATCAACGCGCTAACGCATTTAAAGCCCTGAAAGGCAAAATGAAATATGTTGCTGCTGTCGTGTTAGAGCTTTTTCACAGCAGGTCCTATCCCTTCACCATAAACATTGATGGAACAACAACACAGGTAGAGGCGATGTTGGTGTGCATCGCAAACGGTTCCAGTTATGGCGGTGGAATGAAGATCGTTCCTCATGCGAAAAATGACGATCAACAACTAGAGGTAATGTATGTAGCAAAAGTTTCTCCAATCAGACTTTTATTCGTCTTCCCGCGCGTATTTTTTGGTGCCCATGTAAACCATCCACGCGTTCATTTCTTAACCGGTAAGCAGATAACACTTACTGCCCCAACAATTGCATTCGGCGATGGCGAACCCATGGGGGATCTGCCCGTCACCGCTTATCTTTCAGATCAAAAATTACGAATTCTCCAACCATGAGCTCGCCATCAGAGCGCCTTGCGCAAGCAAAGGAGCGCAATCGCTTTATACGATCCAAGGAGTTTGCAGAACAATTTGATTTCCCACTAGATGACTTTCAGATCCAGGGCTGTCATTCGCTAGAAGCGGGCAGGGGAGTGCTTGTGGCTGCCCCAACTGGCGCCGGAAAGACCGTCGTCGGGGAATTTGCAGCGTACCTGGCAATGAAAACCGGAAAAAAATGTTTCTATACCGCCCCGATCAAGGCCCTATCCAATCAGAAATTCTCGGACTTTCGAGAGATGTTTGGTGAAGAAAATGTTGGGCTTTTGACCGGTGATTCTAGTTTTAATTCTGATGCCTCGATCGTCGTCATGACAACAGAAGTTCTTCGCAATATGGTCTACGCGAATTCTCGGACACTAAATAATCTGCAATATGTTGTCATGGATGAAGTGCATTATTTGGCCGATAAATTTAGAGGTGCTGTGTGGGAAGAAATCTTGATTCATCTTCCGGAACACATCCATGTTGCATCTTTATCCGCCACTGTTTCTAATGCGGAAGAATTTGGTGATTGGCTTAATGAGGTTCGGGGTAACACGGATGTAATTGTCTCCGAAACTCGACCAGTCCCTCTTTATCAACATGTACTTTTTAACAACCGTCTCTTAGATCTCTTTACAGAAGATGGCAAGGTAAATCCAGAGATTGTCAGGCTAGAAAAAGAGAGTTTTCGAAAAGTTCGGGCGGCAGGAGGATATAACAAAGGTCGAAGAGACGACTGGAATGACAAACCCAGAGTCAAGCACCTGAGCAGACCAGAGGTCATAGAGAAACTCAATAGAGAAGGACTTCTTCCTGCTATCACATTTATATTTTCACGGAATGCTTGCTCGGCAGCAGTTCATCAATGCCTGGTCGGGGGTATTCGTTTAACTAATGCAGAAGAACGAAGCACGATTAGAGAAATCGTCTTCCGCGCAACTGCCAATATTCCGGAAGAGGATCTGGTGGTTCTAGGATTCTCTGAATGGCTTGATGGATTAGAACGCGGAATCGCGGCCCACCACGCAGGTTTGTTGCCCTCCTTTAAAGAAACTGTAGAGGAACTTTTCCAACGGGGATTAATAAAATGTGTCTTCGCTACAGAAACGCTAGCACTGGGTATTAATATGCCGGCCAGAACCGTTCTTTTAGAAAAGCTAACGAAGTGGAACGGGGAATCGCATGTATCGATTTCTCCCGGAGAATTTACGCAGTTAACCGGGAGAGCCGGGCGTCGTGGAATCGACATCGAAGGTAACGCAGTAATTCTTTGGGGTAAAGATATCGATTCTGGATCTGTGGCCGGTCTGGCATCAACCCGAACCTACCCATTACGAAGTAGCTTTAAGCCAACTTACAACATGACAATTAATTTGATTTCTCGGTTTGGCGCCGACCAAGCACGGACTTCATTGGAATCATCTTTTGCTCAATACCAAGCAGATAAAGCCGTGGTGAGCTTGGCGCGGCAGATTAATCGGAACGAACAAGTAGCAGCGGAATTAACAGAGTCATTAACGTGCCATGCCGGTGACTTCTTAGAGTATGCACAGATAAAGAGTGAAATCTCTTCTTTCGAAAAAAGCATGTCGAAACTTTCTAAAGCAAAACGTGTAGGTGCAGAAGATGATTTGATTACGCTACGTCGAACATTGAAAGCACATCCATGTCACAGTTGCTCTGAAAAAGAGGCGCATTCTAGAATCGCGGAAAAAATCAGCCGTTTGGCAAAAGAGACTAAAGGATTGTCGGATCGGGTATCGACCCGGACAGATTTAATCGCCAAAAGATTTGATCGGGTTCAGATCATGCTCGAAAAGTATGGATATTTAGAGAATGGCGTAATCGGATCTTGGGGAGAACTGCTAGCAAAAATATATGGCGAAACAGATCTATTGATCGCAGAAATGATCAAAAAGGGTAGCTTTGACACCCTTAATGGACCGGAGATGGTCGCGGTACTTGCTGCACTGGTCTTTGAAGCCAGAAAGGACGAAAGTCCTAAAATCCCTAGGGGAGCAGTGGAAGAAGTCCTAGAAGATCTAGTGCGCCAATGGGGAAAGATCCATGACGACGAAAAAGAGATTGGCTTAGAAACGATGCGGGAACCAGATTTGGGATTTTGCAGTGCGGCGTATCGATGGGCCAGTGGTCATTCATTGGCATCGATTCTCAAGGGCACAGAGCTCACCGTTGGGGACTTTATCCGTTCTATGAAGCAGATCATCGATCTCTTACGCCAAATGGGAAATGCCTCCCCGCACTTGTCGACAATTGTCGATAGCGCCTTGAAAAGTATTGACAGAGGAATAGTTTCTTACGCGGGAATAATTTCGTGACCTTATTGTTGTTGGATAGCGCATCATTGTGGTACCGGGCATATTTCGGGATGCCTGACACCTTGGTGGCACCTAATGGGCAGCCAGTGAATGCAATCCGAGGCTTTTTAGATATGACGGGACGGCTAGTTACCCAGTACCAACCGTCCAGGATCGTGGCATGTCTGGAAGGCGATTGGCGGCCAAGTTGGCGGGTAGAACTATTCCCGGCATATAAAGCGAACAGAATCGATGAAACAGGAGCGGAAGAAGAACCCGACACGTTAGGACCCCAGATCCCGATCCTGTTGGACATTTTAGAGGCATTCAACCTGCCCATGCTGGGCGTAGATGACTACGAAGCAGATGACATCATGGCCACCTTTAGCGTCAAGGAGCGTGGACCCACTTACATAGCTACCGGCGATAGAGATATGTTCCAACTGGTCGATGACAAGAGACGCGTCAAAATTATCTATCTCGCTAAGGGGCTCTCCAATCATGATCTTGTCGACAAATCATGGATAGAGCAAAAGTATGGAATTCCTGGGGATCGATACGCACTTTTTGCCATGATCCGGGGCGATGCTTCAGATGGCCTTCCCGGCGTCAAAGGAATTGGCGAAAAAGGTGCAGCAATCATCGCTAACAACTTTTCAACACTCGCCGAAGCTTTGACTGCAGCCCAAGAACGCGACAATAGATTGACGCCAAATCTGCAAAAAAAATTGATCGAAGGCTCTGACTATTGTCAGATAGCTCCAAAATTAGTTCATTGTGCCTTGGATGTCCCGATACCCAATATGAGCATCGAATTACCAAAAGCCCCAATAGACCTGGATGTTATTTATCAATACAAGAATGATTATGGCTTAGGCGCATCTATAGATCGATTGATCTCCGCCCTCAGATTATAGTATCGCCGATAATCTACATTATGTAAAGTAAGAATGTGAAGAAGCTTACACGCGTAAATTTAGCCTGTTAGGCGTTGATTGCTAGTTCAGAAATTGGCGTACACGTACAAATCAAGTTCCTATCCCCGTGCACACCATCGATGCGACCTACCGGTGGCCAATATTTTCCGGAATATCCAATCTCTGATCGTCCGGTATCTGAATTTTGAGAAAGTGGATGGCCGCCGACGGCTCGACTATATTTTCTATCCCAATCTGATCTCAATAGATCAGCATCAGTATGGGGTGCATGTCTAAGAGGTGAATCTTCTATGGTGAGTACGCCGCTCTCGACATCTGCGATTTCTCCCCTAATCGACACCATCGCATGGATGAAGCGATCCAATTCGGCCAAATCTTCGGATTCGGTAGGTTCAATCATCATTGTCCCGGCCACAGGAAAGCTGACAGTAGGGGCATGAAAACCATAATCCATCAACCTCTTAGCGACGTCATCGACGGTCACGCCACAGCGCTTTGTTAATTCTCGTAGATCCAGAATGCACTCGTGCGCGATAAAGCCGTGCTCCCCCTTGTACAGAACCGGGAAGAAGGGATCTAAACGCTTGGCGATGTAGTTAGCGGAGAGAATGGCCACTTCTGTGGCGTGTTTAAGGCCCGCGCCACCCATCATTGAAATGTATGTCCAAGGGATCGGCAAAATACCAGCAGAGCCAAATGGCGCAGAACTGACCGGTCCGGGACCAGTCGCTGTACCCACCGTCAAATCAAGTGGATGGTTAGGTAAATACGGTGCCAAATGTGAGCGAGCAATCACCGGTCCAACACCAGGTCCTCCACCACCATGTGGGATGCAGAAGGTTTTATGAAGGTTTAGATGAGATACATCTGCGCCAAACTTGCCCGGTTGAGATAGGCCCACGAGCGCATTCAGATTTGCCCCATCCACATACACCTGTCCCCCGGCATCATGAATTGATTCACATATCTGCGAAATCGCTGTCTCAAAAACGCCATGTGTTGATGGATACGTAACCATCAAAGCTGCTAGTCGATCACCATATTCACCAATTTTGACTTGGATATCGTCAAGCGAAACATTTCCGGCTTCATCGCATGCCACCACAACAACTTTCATACCTGCCATCACTGCACTCGCTGCGTTGGTGCCATGGGCACTGGCAGGAATCAAGCAGATGTCTCGTTCCTCCTCCCCACGGGCATCCAGGTAGTTACGGATCGCCAACAATCCGGCGAATTCTCCCTGAGATCCAGCATTAGGTTGAAGCGAAACCGCATCGTATCCGGTTATTGCGATCAACCAGTCTGATAACTCTTGAATGAGCCGCCGGTACCCCTGACTTTGATTAGCTGGTGCAAAGGGATGCAGATGAGCAAATTCTGGCCAAGTGATAGGGACCATCTCTGTCGTTGCATTCAATTTCATAGTGCATGACCCCAACGGAATCATCGTTCTATCCAAGGCCAGGTCCCGATCCCCCAATGTTCTGATGTAGCGCAACATTGACGTTTCTGAATGGTGGTTATTAAATAATAGGTGTTGTAAGAATGTACCTGTGCGCCGGACAGATTGGGGTACCGAAAAAATTTCTCCGGCAACAGATACACCAAAAACTTTTAGCAGATCGATGACATCGCTCTCTGTGACAGTTTCGTCCAGAGTAATTCCAACGGCCTTTTCAGAGATGCGTCGTAAATTGATTCGCAGCGTCAACGCCTTCTCGAGCACATCGTCGGCGTTAATTCCAGAGACCATCACGGTATCGAATATCTCCTGAGCACCTTCAGCGTTGGGCTCAAAAGTGTTGAACCCGCCGACGATCAACGAGCTACGTAACCGATGAGCTTGACCACGCACACGTTCGGCAATTCTTGTTAAACCATCTGGACCGTGCCACATGGCATAAAATCCCGAAATAACGGCGAGCAACACTTGTGCAGTACAAATATTGGAAGTGGCTTTATCGCGTCGAATGTGTTGTTCTCGTGTCTGTAAGGCCAATCGAAAGGCTGGGTTACCATGCACATCGACGCTTTCCCCCACCAGTCGACCAGGCATCGAACGTTCCAAGCCTTGCCTGACCGACATAAAGCCCGCATGTGGGCCGCCAAAGCCCATGGGCACACCAAAGCGTTGCGCGGATCCAACGGTCACATCCGCCCCTAGTTCGCCCGGAGGGGTGTACAAAGTCAATGCCAGCAGATCACAGGCAACAATCGCAATAGCGCCCCTTGCATGAAACTGATTTATTGCTGATGCAACGACAGTACTTTCCCGCACCGATCCATAGGTGGATATGTGAGCAAACAGTCCACCAAAAATTTCTGAGTCCAACTCTGGTAACGAAGTGATACCACCCTCTATTACCGCTATCTTCAATGGCTTAGCACGCGTCTTGATGACTGCCTTAATGTGTGGATGCAGATCTGCGTCGAGAAAAAAAACCGCTTCGTCTGAACCACTCCAAACCCTGCGAGCCAGCGTCATCGCTTCTGCAGCACTTGTCGCTTCATCCAACATCGACGCATTTGCAATGGGCAGGCCGGTTAGATCTGAAATCACGGTTTGAAACAAAAACATGGCTTCAAGTCGTCCTTGACTAATCTCTGGCTGGTAAGGCGTATAGGCGGTGTACCAAGAAGGATTTTCTAAAATATTCCGCTGCACGACGGGTGGAGTAATCGTCCCGTGGTAACCAGTTCCAATATAGGAACGCATTACTTGATTTTCTGATGCAAAGTCACGAAGTCTCTCAATAACTGCTATTTCAGAAATACCTTCCGGCAAAAGATCAGAAAGGCGTTCTGTCATAGCAATATTTTCAGGAACAATTTTGCGTATTAAGCCTTCAATAGATTCTTCGCCCAGCTCCGCCAACATCTTCTGTTCGCTCGCTGCATCAGGGCCAATATGACGATCAACAAAGTTTTCGCGAAGTGACACAGCTCCCCCTCTAGAAATGCTAAGCCTTAATTCTAGAGAGTTTTATGCTCCTTTGCGCTTTCTGCGAAGAGATAGCTCATCCTCTGCCGATGTGATTAATGACCCATCTTTTGCGGATTCTCCTTGCAATGTTGCCAAGGAGCCTTCTACTTCATTCCATACTTTATTGATGGCAATTCCAAATACGCCCTGACCGCCCTGAAGTAGATCGATAACTTCGTCGCTACTGTTGCATTCGTAGATAGACGCGCCATCACTCATTAGCGTCATTCGTTCCAAATCTGCCACGCCACGATTACGCAGATGTTCCACCGCTTTGCGGATATTTTGCAACGAAACCCCGGTATCAAGAAGACGCTTAACAATTTTTAAAACCAAAATATCTTGAAAACTGTACAACCGCTGAGAACCCGAACCACTCGCACCCTGGATTGTTGGTCCGATTAAATCTGTCCGTGCCCAATAATCGAGTTGACGGTAAGTAATCCCCGCAGCAACACATGCCGTTGCGCCACGATAACCAACATCTGGGTTAAGTGACAAGCTCATTTCTTGCTCGATTCTCAGCGGGCGCCGATGGAATTCGGCAATAGCTAATGGTACGGCCGATATCCCCTGACTCGCTAGACCGACACGAAAAACCCTCAAGCTTTACTTGAGCCTTAGATACCAATGAACTATCCTGCAAAGTCTTCTGGATTGATCTGGTCTAAGAATTCTCGGAACTTTTCGACTTCGTCATCGGAACGATCCTCTTGATCAGGGATTTCTATTCC
>Ga0136641_1001066_pt1 | contig 11446 bp, 11 predicted proteins | sample EliLak1302023Y_FD_115312 | JGI IMG/M metagenome (GOLD analysis project Ga0136641, IMG submission 115312) | Freshwater microbial communities from Elizabeth Lake, Yosemite National Park, California, USA - 13020-23Y | ecosystem: Environmental > Aquatic > Freshwater > Lake ...
GCGCCCTTGTAGCGCTTGACGAGGTCCGTAACAACGATTGCCGGGGTAGGTGACATGTTCGCAATCCTACCCCTCTCAGGGTAGGCTCGCTCTATGAGCAGCCTCCCCGCACTGATCCGCTTGGCGCACCCGCTCCCGACAATCCTGAACGCAGGGGTAGCGGCGGGGCTCACCTTGGCCGCTGGCGGACGGGGGGAGCAGGCCTCCCTGGCGGCGCTAACGATGCTTGGCATACATACCTCTATCGGCGCACTGAATGACTTGCTCGATCGCACCACCGATCGCGGCCGTGTAGAGAAACCATTAACGACTGGCGAAGTTAGTGAACGCACGGCTCGAACCGTGATCGCAACGGGGGCCGCAATCGGCCTGGGCGCGGCGAGTCTTTTAGGGACGCTTAGCCTGCAAATTGCGGCGCTCGGCGCCATGTTGGGCTACCTCTATGACGCTGGTATTAAGCGCACGTGGGCATCGTTCCTACCATTCGCGTTTGGTGTGGCCCTTATTCCGCTCTTCGCCTGGAGCGCCGCCAGCCGCGAACCGTCGCTGCACATTTTGTTGTTGAGCGCCGCCGCAATCCCTGGCGGTAGCGCACTAGCACTGCAGAATGCACTCGCAGACTTCAGCCTCGACGCAGCAGTGGGGATGCGCAGCGTTGTCGTACGCATTGGTGAGCGAACGGCACGCGCCGCCGCAGGTGTCCTCCACTTCACCGCATGGCTGACCATCACCGTCAGTGGCGCGGCATACGCGCCAGCTCAGTGGATTGGCGGAGTGCTGCTGATTATCGGCCTTGCACTCGGGTGGCGGCCATCCGTGTACGCCCGGCGGCGTGGCTGGGAGATCAGTGCAATTGGTCTCGCCTGCTGTGCATTTGGGCTCGCCCTTTCGCGCTAAGCGAACGCCCCCTCACATTTAGGCGAACAGCGTGTCAGGATGCACCCATGGGATTCCGACTTTTTCGACGTATCCGAGTTGCCCCAGGCATCAGGGTCAATCTCAGTAAGGGTGGGTTCTCGCTCTCGGGTGGCGTGCGTGGTGCTCGCGTCACCGTTGGGCGTCGGGGCGTGCGCGGCACTATTGGCGCTCCAGGAACCGGCATGTCGTATATAGCAACTTCAGGTGGGGGTGGATCAGATTCGGCACCGCAAGGCCAGGGCGGGGGCGGATTTGGCTGCGGCAAGCTCTTTCTCGTGCTCATTGCCATCGGGTTCGTTGTGAATCAGTGCTCGCCGAGTAACGGCGCTCTGCATCAGTCGACCGACCCGACGACCGAGCCGACCCCAATCGACTCACCGACCCCGGATACGAGTGTGCCAATTGCCCTCTCGGTTGCGACCCTGCCAGCCGTAAAGCATGGAGGTGCAGTCAGCCTTGAAATCAGTGCGGCCCCCGGCACCACCTGTGAGGTCGGCGTGCCACTCACGGCTCGTACCGGTGATGCGCCGCAGGCGATTGTGATCCCCGACGCCGGCAGTGGCGTGGCCTCATGGAAGGCTGGTGCGAAGGCCGCAAGTTCCGTGATCACCGTCGTCTGCACGCTTGGCGATCAGCGCGAGGCGCTTGAGATGCTCCTGGTCGTGAAGTAGCGCGACCAGCCCCACAGACCCCATACTGGCACGGTACGGATTAGGTGCCGTATGTCCTCCACGGGGGGGTAGCTCAGTTGGTTAGAGCTCCGAGCTTATATCTCGGCGGTCCCTGGTTCGATTCCAGGCCCCCCTACCAAAATCCACACCTACCCAAGAATAGACCTGCGCATAACCGCGTTTAGTTGCGCGCGCGCTTCGCGGTGCGTGTTCGGCTCGTGCGCCGTGGCGCTGCTGCGCGCATCTCGCCGCCAATTACGCTGACCTCGCCGTCGGCCTCAAGGATTGCCAACTTTATGTGCATCAACTCGCCAATGCCAACGCGCCGTGCCGCAAGGGCAAGATCGCTGGCGGTCATGTTCGCCATTGCGAGGCCGCGTCGCAGGATGTGCCCATTACGTGCCAAGAGAATCGGCTCGCCCTCGATGCCGCGGCGGAGTCGTGGGAAGCGCATTTCAACAACGTGCAAGATGCGCGCCAAGAGTAAGAGGGTGGCCGCGGCAACGATGCCGCCAATCAGACTTGTGTCTGCGCCGACCATGGCGTTCTGCAGTGAGTTCGCCAGAACAAGCAGCAGCACCAGGTCGATCGTGCGGAGCTGCGCCGCCTCTCCGCGACCAAGAAGGCGCAAGCCCACAAGCAGGAAGAGATAGACCGCCGCGGTGCGCAGGACGATTCCCAGCAGAAGTTCCATGGTCGGAGCATACTCCCCTCATGGCACGACCAATCGCCCTCGTTACAGGAGCGTCGTCAGGCATTGGTGAGCGCATCGCCCTCCGTCTGGCATCGAGCGGTCATGACCTGGTGCTCGTGGCACGCAGGGGCGATGAACTCGCGCGGGTCGCCGCGCTCGCCGCCGCAGCTGGGGCTGCGAGCGAGACAATCATTGCCGACCTTTCGCAGGGTGCCGACGTGGCGAAAATCGAGGCACGCATCTTGGACGCTGATCGACCAATTGAGGTCCTTGTGAATAACGCCGGCTATGGACGTTTCGGCAAGCTCACCGAGCTTGATGGAGCCGGCGAGGCGAATGAGATCGCCGTGAATGTCACCGCTCTAACCCTTCTCTCACGGGCGGCGCTGGTCGCCATGGCCCCTCGAAAGCGTGGCGCCATTCTGAATGTCGCCTCACTCGCATCCTTCATTCCGTTTCCTGGCTTCACTACGTACGCGGCGACGAAGGCCTATGTTCGGCACTTCACGCTGGCACTGCATGAAGAGGCGAAGCCGCTCGGCGTACGTGTGACCTGCGTTGCGCCTGGATTTACGCCAACAGGATTCCAAGAGCGCGGCGGGCTAAGCCAGAGCTCAGGCCTACCAAGTTTCTTGCTGACCTCTGCAGACACCGTAGCGCGCATCGCCCTAGAGGCGCTGCGTGACGGGCGCGCGATTGTGGTCCCAGGGTGGATGAATGCGCTCTCGGCGCGCTTCTTGAGCCTGATGCCGAGCTTCCTCCTGCGCCGTATTGGTGCGATCGGCTCCCGCTTCCCGCGCTAAAACGTTCCCGCTAAGCGCGCAGGCTCCAGCGCGCACCGGTCGGTCCATCAACGAGTTCTACACCAAGCGCCTCAATGGCTTCCCGCAGAGCGTCTGCATCACTGAATCTGCGCTCCGCCCGAGCGGTCGACCTCAGCGCGATCAGTTGCTCTACTGCATTTTCCACATCAACCCTGGATTCGTGGACCGGCACAGGAGTGAGTACGTCGGTTGGCTTAAGTGTGGCGCGTGGCGCACCGGCAGCAGCACCGAATCGTGCGGTGAAAGTGACTAACGACTCCGTTGCGCCGCTATGCAACGTCGTTTCGCCAATCCCCGGAATACGAATTGTTACTGCCCCTTTACCACCAACAGTGACACTCTTTGCTCCTAGATCAATGGTGAGCGCGCTGTGTTCGTCGATGCCGAGAATCGCGGCGCCGTCGGGGAGCGCTCGCTCAAGCTGCTGCAGGCGTGCCTCGCCAATGAAGCAGCGAGATGTATCGTGCGTTGCCCCTTCGTTGTTATTCCAATGAGGGACGATTGCAACGGCGAGACCGATAAGCGCACCTAAAAGGTCGAGGCCGTCGAGCCACACCGGATTCGTACCCGCCTTGTAGATCTCATACACAGGAATCGTGTAGCGACTGGATGCCGCCGCCGCCGCCGAGGAGGTGATCAACGTTGCGCCGCCTTGAACGCGTGCGATGAGTTGCTCAACGATTGGCGTTCCACCCCAACGACGGAGCGCTCGCGAAGGGGATCCTGGCCCAAGGAAGATCAGATCCGAAGCGTTGAGGCCAGCGATCGTTGGTGCCAGTGCCGACGGCGCCAGGTCGGCGCCAGCCCGATCGGTCTCCGGGAGACCAATGACCGTGGTGGGGATGCCAACCTTGGAGCGGAAGAAGACGGCGATCTTCTCGCCCATCTCAGCGCGGTTGGTTTGGAAGTCGTAGCTGCCGTCGAGGGCAACGAGTGACGATGGGGTGCTGCGCTTCGGCAGCGAGGCGACCAAACTGCGGTGCAGCGGCGCCATCGACGGGCCGATCTCGCCCGAACCGATGAGGACGATTCTCCCTGGAGTCGTTTCTGCCGCCATGCCGTAAGTATGGCGCAGCCCCCAGTAGGATCACTTCATGGCAACCCTCTACCTCTCTGGCGGCGGACTCGGACGCTCGGCCCACGCGTGGCCCGAGGCGCTGCACTGGCTTGCCGCGCAACCTGGCCCCCTGCTGCTCGCCTCCATCGCGTCTGACGATGACCGGCAGGCGCGCTCCCTGCAGCAGCTCCTCGCCGCAGTTGGGCGTGAGGCAACGCTCATCACCCATTTACCGCGAGAAGTGGTTGAGCCAACCACGCTATTCCTGTGCGGAGGCGACGCCACAGGCCTCCTTGATCAACCAGAACGGGTGCGTCAGCTGACGAACGCCCTCACGCTGCCGAACCTTACGATCATTGCCGACTCTGCGACAGCCATGGCCCTGGGGCGTCGTGCCGCATCGTGTACCTGCGGCGGTCACGCGATCCGTGTCGTCGACGGCATCGGCGCGCTCGGCGCGTGGAGCGTTCTAGCGCATGCGAGTGGCGGCGACGATGAGCGACTAACAGCGCTCGCCGATACGGCGCTCCCGAATGGTGGCCCACGACTAGCACTACCGGTCGGGGCCGCAGTCGAAGTGCTTGGCCTCGGGTCGCGTACCTCTGGCGAACCAGGCGGACTCGACTTTAGAAGTGCATCATGGTCACAAGCGAGTGCGCACCGCAGCGACGCGCGCTAGTTTTCAAACGCCTTATGGCGCGCGACGATCCACATATCGACAGCGTGCGCGAATCGGGCAGCGCCCACAATCTGGCCGAAGCGCATCGCAGTGCCCACGACCGTGGCGAAGGAGAGCGACGTGTGCCTCGTACATGCGCGACGGCTCCACCAGATCAAGCCACGCATCATGAGCGAATTGAAGGCTGGCCTTCGGCGGCAGTAAGCCGATGCGTTTTGAGACGCGCTCTACATGGGTATCAACTGGCATGAGTGGCACGCCAAAGCAGAAGAGCATCACGATCGATGCCGTCTTTGCACCGATCCCTGGGATGGCCGTGAGCCAGTTGCGCGCCTCAATCGGCGAGAGTGAAGTGAGAAATGAGAGGTCGTACGAGCCGCTCCGCTCTCGTGTTGCGCGTAGTGCCGCCTTGATCCGCGGCGCCTTCTGCGCGGCGAGCCCGCCGCTCTTGATCACTGCTGCGAGCGAGCGTACTGGTGCCGCCTCAACCGCCGCCCAATCTGGATAGCGCGTGCGAAGGGCCGTAAAGGCTCGTTCGGCGTTGGTGTCGCTGGTGTTCTGGCTGAGGATGGTCGTGACGAGCTCGCTGATTGGGTCCATTCGGGGCTTCCAGACCGGGGTGCCATAGAGGGTGGCCAGACCCGCGAGGACGTCTTCGACTAGCCCAGGGCGCCGCCGCTTGAGTTGGCGCACCCAGGCCTGCGCCGGGCTCGTTCGTAGGGTAATTCGTGGTTTTCGTGCGGGTGGCATGCCCGCATCGTAGCCCTCAGCGACAACAAACTACGGCGCACTATGTGCGACTAGATGGGCGCAACGCCCCCCCAGCCCCCATTCTGTCCGCTGACCGAAACGACGGCGTGCTCGCGCCGCGCTCTCGGCAAAAGGGAGGAACTTAAAGAATGGCAACATCTTCTGCCGCACGCGGCAAGCTCACTGTGCCAAGGGGCTGGCTGGCCTCGTGGTCGCTGTACGACATCGGCAATACCGTCTGGTCGTACGGCGTTCTCAGCTATGCAATCGGACTCTGGCTGACGAAGGACTCAGTTCTTGGTGAGGCTCAAGGCGGCCTCTGGTTGCAGCTTTCGATCGCGCTCTCAGTCGGGATCAATGCCCTCGTGTCGCCGTGGATCGGCTCGCTCTCGGATCGCAGTGGTCGGCGCATGCCGTATCTACTCTTCTTTACGATCTTTGCGATCGTACCGGTGCTGCTGGTCCCATCGGCACCCGTGCCGATCGCCATCGCTCTCTTCTGTGTGGCGAACTTCTCGTATCAATCGTCACTCATCTATTACGACACGACGATCAGGTTGGTGAGTACGCCAGCAAACCGCGGCTGGGTCTCGGGCCTAGCCAACGGGCTCGGCTATCTTGGAACAATCTTGATGGGCCTGATCATTCTGCTCGGTGGGTTCCCGGTTGAGCAGGTGTTTATCATTGCCCCCGGAATCTTTGCACTGATGGCAATTCCAATGTTCTTGATCATCAAAGAGCAGCCAGCACGCGTCACAGCGGCCGCGTCGAAGGGCTCGTCGCTTGGTGCGACGGTCAAGACGATCCAAAGCTTGAAGAAGTATCCAGGCCTAGGCCGCTTCTTACTCGCGCGCTTCTTCTATACAGACGCACAGAACACCGTGATTAAAGTGATGGCGATCTTTGCGGTTCGCGCGGTCGGCTTCACCGAGGGTCAGGCAAACTACGTTTTGGTGGCCCTCGCCACCACCGCCGTTGTTGGTGGCCTCTTCTGGGGCCGCCGCACCGACTCGCACGGCCCAAAGGCAACACTGCGCATCGTGCTGGTGCTCTGGGCCATCGCCCTGTTGATCGCCTCGATCTGGATCTCGCCGATCCCGTTTGTGATCGCTGGCGTGGTGCTTGGATTCGGCTTCGGCGGGCTCGCCGGTGCCGACCGCATCCTCATGTATCGCCTCTCGCCGCCAGAGCGGCTTGGTGAGTTCTACGGTCTCTACGGCCTGGTTGGAAAGGGCTCGTCGGTGATCGGCGGGGTGCTTTACGGCCTTGAGGTATTCCTGCTGCAGCCAATTCTTGGCTCCGGGGCGTACACCGTTGGGCTCTTGACGCTACTCGCCGCAATGTTGGTCGGCATGTACCTGCTGGAAGGTGTGCCGGAGCAGCGCGAAGGCTAATTTATGACGCGCTCGGAGCGCTGCGTTAGCGAATGCGCGCAGCGCTCCAGCGAGTCAGCGCCGGGCCCCAAGCCCGCTCGCCGTCACCCTTACTGATCGCATCCAACTCGACTAGGCCGTTGATCGCGTCGGCGATCTCTGAGCTGCTCCACTTTCTTGCCGCCTCTGCAAGCTTGCCTGCAGGAAACTCATGCATGCCAATGGTGCGTGCCGCCGTAGCGACTGATGCACCCTCTACGACGGTGGCGCCGTGAATCTGTGCGAGGTCGCGCATCTTGCGATGCAACGTAGCCACCACCATCGGCCCTGGCTCACTGACGGCGCGAAGGAGGTGCTTTGAGACCAGCGTGCCGCTGCGCGAGACAATCGCATCGGCGAAGGCAAAGAGCGATCCAACACCGCGATCAGCAACGAGTGCATCAACGGCACGTAGTGAGATCGGCCCGCTCGGAATCGCGAGCATCAGCTTCTCAAGCTCCACCACGGCCGTCATGCGAATGCCACTGCGATCAAGATCGGGCTCGCGCACCTCGGCGCCGAGTCGCTCGGCAATCGACTTCGCCGCGTCACCCGCGATCTCGCGACCGGCACTCTTCGCGCGCGTCAGCAGCCACGACGCCAACTCGCCAGGACCCGGGGAGATGCACGAGACGATGCTGCCGCCGCGATCCTGCACCAGTAGTCCAAGTTCCCCAGGGCCGTCGGGACGCGTCCCCTTGAGGTTCGGCCGACGCGCGCGCTGATCAACCAAGACGACGCCGTTCCCTGGTGCCATATTGGCGAGGGTGTCGTTCAGGCCGGCGCACAGATCCTTGGTGCGCCCGAGGCGACCAGCGCCGGCTACGACCATGAGTGATCCGCCCCCGAAGAGGCCACCCGTGCCGAGACGTCGACGCAGCTCGTTGAGTACTTCAGCCCCGTCGCCCGAGCCCCGCCCTTCGGTCTTGAGTCGCACCTTCTCGGGGAGCCCGCCCCCCATGGCGTCCTCGGCGGCCATGCGGGCGCCCAGCGCCGCCACCGCCTCTTCGATGAGGAGGAGGTCGTCGCCCCACGCTAGGAGGATCGGTGCCGTTCCCATGGGCGGATCCTAGCGCGTGGGATGGGGCAGCCTGAGGCAACCGCGCTGACGGCGGCGCCGACCGACGCAAGGCGTATCGGCGTGATCGCATCACTCGCCGCGAGGCTCGGCGCACGGAGCCCAATTTGTGATCGCGCCGGAGCTCGACGCTGGCCCCGATTGTCGCGGATGAGAATTTGATCTGGATGTGCGAGCGGTACGGTAATCAGGAGCGTGCCATCGGTATCGGTGCGCTCAACTGCAGCCCCGCGCTCGCCGAGGCGCTGCAGTGTCGCCGCAGCTGGATGCCCATAGGCGTTCTTCACGCCCACGGAGACAAGGGCAACACGCGGAGTGAGAGCATCAAGGAGCGCCCGACTTGCTGAGGTCTTACTCCCGTGGTGTGGCGACTTCAACACGTCAACAGGGCTCTTGATGTGGCTGAGAATCCGTGCGTCGATGTCACTCTCAATGTCGCCGGTGAAGAGCGCACTAAAGCCTGGAATATCTAATCTCAGAACAATTGAGCGATCGTTTAATGCACTTCCATCATTTGAGGGAGGGAGCGAAAGGTATGTACTATCAGGCCAAAGCACTGACAATCGAGCCGGCCCGAACTGCAACTGATCCCCAGTAAACACTTGGTGATAGGCGATCTGACTGTGTTGCAGGATTGCCCGCCAGCTCGTTGCTGCAGGACCACCACCGCGGTCCTCCGAACCGATGACCGATGTGATGCGATATCGGTCTAAGAGCTTTGGAAGGCCAGCAAGGTGGTCCTCGTGGGGATGACTTGCCACAAGTAGGTCAATTCTTCTGTCCCACGAAGGAATCAGCTGATCCAATTCTGCACTCAGGCGTGACGGGTCTGGGCCACCGTCAATCAGCATTCGCCGCCCAGATAGTTCAACCAGAATCGCATCCCCCTGCCCGACATCTAACGCTGCGATGCGCAGGGCACCATGTGGTGCCGCACTGCCGAGAGATGTGAGTGCGCTCACTGCGATGAGGAGGGCGATCCCAATAGCGAGCCGATGTATCTGGGAGCCACCTGTGCTGGCCGCCCTTAGCGCCTCAGAGCGACTCGGGGCACGCTCATTTCGAATGAGGATCCATACTCCTGCCACCCCAAGCACTGCGCCGACCTCGAGCGTTGCACCCCGCGGAACCTCTATGCCACCAGCCGGTAGGCGCGCCCCCACCTGTGCGATCCAGGCGGCAGCGCCAAAGAGCGCTGTGGCTGGGAGAGCCAACAGACTCGAAATCAACCCGAGGGGGCCCGGGAGAATCGGCGCGAGTTCACCCGCGACCGTTGCAGGAATGGCAGCGGCGGTAGCAGGCGCGATGAGGGGAGCCATCAACAAGGTCAGCGGAATAGACCAGATCGCAACGCGCCCAAAGAGCGCAATGACTAAACCCAAGGTGGCCGCCTGTGCCGCAAGACTTACGGCGATGTCCTCGCCGAGCAACGACCAGAAAGACCGTAGCCACGAGGGCAGTCGCTCGCCGAACGCCTGAGAACGCGCAGACCAAGTTTGGCTTTTCGCGAGCAGGCCAGCGGTCGCTAGTGCCGAGAGTCGAAACCCAGGATCGGCGGCGATCGCCGGGTCGAGCAACATGAGTGCAAGCGCAGCATGAGAGAGGGCGACTGCGCCAGAGCCTGGGCGACCAGACGCTGCGCCGATCAGGGCCGCAGCCGCCATAAAGCTTGCACGGATCACACTAGGACTCGCACCAGCAAAGAGGCCATAGCCGATCGCAACAAGAATGAGTAGCGGACGTCGTCGTTTTGCGGAGAAGCGTTTTGCAAAACGATCGGCGACTGCCATCGTGATGGCCACATTCCAGCCAGAGAGGGCAACGATGTGACCAAGACCTGTCGCGGTGAAATCTGCGGCAAGGCGTTCATCAACGCGCTCGCGTAGCCCAATCACGATGGCAGCGGCAAGTCCCCCCGCTGGAGCCGGGAGTACGCGTTCTATGTCGTCACCAAGGGCAGCACGAATGGTTTCTAGGGGACTACCTCGAGAGAGGATCTGCACGCCGCGAGTTCGCGCTGACGCCACAACCCCGCGAATGCGCATCCGCTCCGTTGATTCTTTTGTGATGGATCGTTGCTCAAGCGTGGCAAGGATGCTGTCTCCAGTCCGCACACTGGGATTTGGCGGGGCTTCAATCTGGATGCGGAGGCCATCAACATCCAGGATGAACCGCTGTGCTCCGCGCAGTGGTGCCAAGAGTGCAGAGACTTTCCCGTGCATCTGACCAGTCGGCACCACGACTGCCGCACCGTCCGCTGGGGGTATGGGCTGCCCTAGTAGTGAAACTCTCGCGCAAACCAAAAATATGCCGAGTAGGAACGCGCGTACGGAGCCCCCACTGGCGGTCTGCAACACCCGGGTAGACAGAAGAAGCAGCGCAAGTGTGCCAATTACTAGAGCGAGAGCCGCAGAATTAAGCAGCGTGCCGGGTAGCGGCAGAAGAAAGAGGTGTGAGATCCCAACCGCTCCGATCGCTGCCCACCCCGCTCGACCGCCTAGGCGCGGCGCCCCGCGGCGCCGCTTGCTCACGGTGTAACGAGCGGTCGGATCTGCTGCAGGATGCGGTCGCTGATGATGCCGCGGGTCTTGAGCTCATCAACGATGAGGAATGGAGCTTCCGCCCGCGCGGCAATGATTTTTGCAGCCGTTACTGGACCGATTCCAGGGAGTGTGTCGAGTTGCTCAGCAGTGGCCTTATTGAGATCAATCTTTCCGCCAGTGGCAGCAGAGGCAGGCGAGTTTGCTGTATCTGTGGCGGCGATATCGGCTGGGGCGGCATAGAGCGTTCCGCACGAGACGCCCTGCACCCCCAGAAGAAATCGATCATCTCGTGTCGGGATCCGAATCGCAGATCCATCGGTCAGCGGCGCTGCAAGGTTGAGGCAAATTTCAATTCGTACTGGATCAATTCGCTCACCCCAGCCGCCAGCCGCTGTAATTGCGTCAATAAGACGAGACCCAGAGGGCAGGGCATACACGCCTGGGGTCGCAACTGCACCGCTGATCTCTACCCGAATCTGATCTGCACGAATAGGTGCCGGCTCGCTGGTTGAAGCACTGGTTGATGCCGGCAGTGTTGCAATATCTGGTTCAGCGGAATAACCGCGCACCAACGCGGCAACGATGATTGTTCCGGATAGGATCGCAAGCAATCGATACTTTTGCAGCATTGATACATCGTGCACAACAAAGAATACTGGGCACGTACCGCGCCCGATTGGCGCTTGTGGCGCGACACTAAATCTGCTTGAGCTTTGGCAGCACCTCTTCAGCGAAGCGGATCATCGACTCCTCATCGTGCGGGGTCGCGAAGCCAGCGATCAGGTGGCGGTAGCCGATCTTTAGGTATGGGGCGAGGTGA
>Ga0136641_1001067_pt1 | contig 11442 bp, 10 predicted proteins | sample EliLak1302023Y_FD_115312 | JGI IMG/M metagenome (GOLD analysis project Ga0136641, IMG submission 115312) | Freshwater microbial communities from Elizabeth Lake, Yosemite National Park, California, USA - 13020-23Y | ecosystem: Environmental > Aquatic > Freshwater > Lake ...
GGCGCACTTTATCAATGTGATTAAGGACATGGAGGCAGATCGCCGCAGTGGTATCGCTGGTTTGCCACAACGATTAGGTCGTCGGGGCTCCATTGGCGCGGCAGCACTCTTGATCGCCCTAGGAGTACTCGCACTACACTCAGCCCTATGACGAAAATCCTGAAAGATTCTGCTGGCGTAGTTGTTGATAAGAGTGGAAAGTATTTTCGCTTAAGCCATTCTCTCTCTGATTTACTCGCAATGTCTCTTGAAGAAGCGAAATCAATTGTGGAGTCGGCAAATAGAGAAATTCCAGAGAGCACGCATTGGCTTGCACCAGTTGATAGTGGGCAGGAAGTCTGGGCATGTGGTGTCACCTATCTACGCAGCAAAGTTGGCCGCATGGAAGAGTCAGATATTCCCGATCTCTATAGCCGGGTTTATGACGCCGATCGCCCAGAAATTTTCTACAAGACAGCAGGTTGGCGGGTGATTGCTAATGGCGAGAAAGTTGGCATTCGCAAAGATTCTGGTTGGGATGTGCCAGAAGGAGAAGTTGTTCTGGTTGGTAATGCGCATGAAGAAATCTTTGGATACGCGGTTGGCAACGATGTGAGTTCGCGCTCGATTGAAGGTGAAAACACCCTCTATCTGCCACAAGCAAAGGCTTACGAAAAAGCATGTTCGCTTGGTTCCTGGATTCTTCCTGCTTGGGAAGTGTCCGAGGCGGTATTCCCAATTTCGGTGAAAGTTGAGCGCAGTGGGAAAGTTGAATTCTCTGGGGAGTCATCCTCTTCTCAGTTGAAACGAACATTTGCGGACCTCATGCATTGGATGTACAAGACACTTCCAATGCCTCATGGCGTATTCCTCTTTACTGGTACCGGCGTTGTTCCTGACGCCTCATTTACTCTTCACGAGGGCGATGTTGTCACTATTGCGGCAGGTCCATTAGGCACTCTGGTCAACACCGTTGAATACGTGGCGAAGGGATAAGTTATGGCAAAGAGTGAAGTCTACGATTCTCGATTTAATCTGCTTGGTGAGGGCCCCACTGCTACCGGTGGGAAGAATGAATTAATCACTTGGGTAGACATCCATGGCAAAGTCGTGAGATGGCGCAACCTGCTTTCCGGCGAGACTGGTGAATTCTTAACGGATGAGCATGTGGGATTTCAGATTGCGACAAAGAGCGGTGGCCATATTTTAGGAACGGTCAATGGACCAATTCTGCGTTCAGCAGATGGCAGCACTAAAACTTTAATTACTCGGGAAATCTGCGATGGATACAAGCCACAGCAAATTGTTCGCTGGAACGATGCCAAAGTGGGCCCGACTGGAGACCTCTTCTTAGGCACAATGGCTTATGACTTCAATCCCAATGTCGGAGCTTTCTATCAAATGAATAGCACCGGAACACATCTGCGCCGTCTCTTTGGTGATGTCACTATTTCCAATGGCATGGATTGGAATGTTGCCGGAACTTTGATGTATTACGCCGATACGATGCTTAAGCGCTTGGATGTTTTCGACGTGGTCGAGCGCGACATTATTAATCGTCGCACTCTGGCACACTTTGATGAATCCTTAGGGATGCCAGATGGCCTCTGCACCGATGCGAATGACAACATCTGGGTGGCATTTCATGGCGGGGGTGCAATCCGTTGCATCGACCACACTAATGGAAAAATAATCGACCAAGTAGAGATTCCTTGCCCTGATGTCACATCCTGCGTCTTTGGTGGCGAGAATTTGGATCAGATGTTTATTACCAGTTATGGTGAGATTGCCGATCGAGAGAAGTATCCAGAAGCAGGCATGATTCATGTTGCGCTACCTGGCGTTAGAGGCAAGAAGACCAACCTCTTTGGTGCGTAAGATTTGGTGAGCAAGTAGGAAAGTGGGCGAAATGAAAAAACTCGAAGGTCGACATGTACTTGTCACCGGCGGTTCGATGGGAATCGGTGCGGCTTGCGTGCGAGATGCAGCAGAGAACGGGGCGCGAGTTTCTTTCGTCGACATCAATCTCGAAGCTGGTAAAGCATTTGCCGAGCAGATGCGCAGCGAGGGATTTGAAGTCGAATTTGCTGAAGGCAACGTTGCAGATTTTGATAACCTCAAAAAGGGAATTGATTCAATGATTGCAAAATTTGGGGATGTTTATGGCTTGGTAAATAACGCCGGTGTTAACTCCTATGCCGATCCAGTAGAGATGACTGATGAACAGTGGGATGCCTTCTTCAATATCGATCTCAAAGGTATGTGGCTGGCTGCGAAGTTAACAATTCCAGGAATGAAGCGTGCCAAAAAGGGCGCCATCGTCAACGTAAGTTCTATCCACGGTCGCCTTGCCTACTACAACTTCTTTCCTTACAGCGCTGCTAAGCATGCTGTCATTGGCATGACTCGCAATTTAGGTGTCGATCTTGGCAGCCAAGGAATCCGCGTCAATGCAGTTTCCCCTGGTTACATCATGACCCCACTTGCGAAAAGTTGGTACGACTTGGATCCAACTCGTTACCCAGAAGCAATTGCTAAGCAACCCATGGGTCGCGTAGGCGAGCCACATGAAGTAGCAAAAGTAGTCTCCTTCCTGCTCTCTGATGATTCCTCTTTTGTGAATGCATCCGACTGGGCAATCGATGGCGCCTTCGGCGCAAGAATGGCGTAACCATGAGACTCAAAGGCGAACACTTAATTGTTACAGGTGGCTCCATGGGCATCGGTGAAGCAGTTGTAATCGATGGCGCACAAGAAGGAGCGAAGGTAAGTTTCTTCGACATCGATGTAGCTCGCGGCAAAGCACTTGCCGATCGCCTTAATGGCGAAGGTTTTCAAGTGCATTTCGAAGAGGCAGATGTCTCTAAGTTTGATCCCTTCAAAGCAGCCTTCGATAAGTGCGTTGCAAAATTTGGTCCAGTAACAGTTGCTTGCTCTAACGCTGGGCGCAATTCTTATGCCGATCCAGTGGAGTACACCGAAGATGAATGGCACGATTTCTTTAGCTTGGATTTGAAATCAAGTTGGTATGTTGCAAAATTATGTCTGCCGGAGATGCGCAAGGCCAAGAAGGGTTCGATCGTCTTGATCTCTTCCATCCACGGTCGCATGACGTTTCCTAATTACTTCCCATACGCGGCGGCAAAGCATGGCCTCATCGGTCTAGCTAAGAACTTGGCGGTGGATGAAGGAAAAGATGGCATTCGCTTCAACACTGTGTCACCCGGATTTACATTGACGCCACTTCTTAAGAGTTGGCTCGATAGCGAGCCACCATCACGTGCAGAAGCTGCAATGGCCGCCCAACCTCTAGGTCGCATGGGTGAGCCAAGTGAGATTGCAAAGGTCGTTAACTTTGTTCTCTCCAGTGAAGCATCCTTTATGAATGGCGCAGATCTCATGGTCGATGGTGGTCTTCACTCACGATTTGCCTCATAAGGTATAGCCATGAAAATCACTAAAGTTGAAACACTTCGCCCACTCGCGCATCCCTCATCGCTCTGGATTCTGCTTCACGATGAAAAGGGTAATGTTGGTTTAGGTGAAACTTTCTTTAGCGCATCAACTATTGAAGAGTATGTTCACGCAATTGCTGCGCCACTTCTCTTTGGCTTAAAAGCTGCGCATCCTGAGAATGTACAACTTGCACTAATGCCTTATGTTGGTTTTCAAGCCGGTGGCATCGAGATGCGCGCACTCGGTGGCATCGACATTGCGATTTGGGATCTCTGGGGCAAGCGCCTCAATGCACCACTTGCTGAATTACTTGGTGGCAAGGTGCGCGAGAAGGTAAAGATTTACAACACATGTGCCGGTAATTCCTACATGAAGAAGACATCGGTACAGAACTCCAGCAATTGGGGCGTAGGCGAGGCGAAAGAGAAGAGTTACGAAGATCTCGATGCCTTTATGAATCGCCCCGCAGAACTTGCCCGCGATCTCTTTGATTCTGGTGTTAAGGGAATGAAAGTCTGGCCATTTGATCCAGCTGCAGAGCGCACCGCAGGTGCTGCGATCTCGCAAGATGAGCTTGATTTCGGTGTGAATGTTATTTCGCAGATTCGCAATGAAGTTGGCGATGGCATGGACATCATGGTCGAAATGCATGGACTATGGACTCGTCCAGTTGCCGAAACAATTATGAATGCTTGCGCGCCATACAATATTTTCTGGTTTGAAGATCCAATTCGCCCTGATGCCTTCGATGCAGTTGCTAATTTGCGCCAATCAACTGGTCTACCAATTGCCACAGGTGAAACATCTACTGGTCGCCGTGGCATCTTGCCGTTACTTCAACAAAATGCCGTTGATTACATCACCTTAGATGTGCAATGGAGTGGTGGTCTTACTGAGGCGCGCAAGATGGCCTCTCTTGCTCAGACTTTTGCCACACCAATTGCACCGCACGATTGTACCGGCCCTGTCGCACTTGCTGCCTGCACTCACTTAGTTCTTGCAACTCCCAATGCACTAATTCAAGAAACGGTTCGTTCTTTTATCAATACTTGGTACCAGGATTTCGCGACTGGAATTCCACCGATTACAGATGGCAACATCTCGGTCTCGGACGCACCTGGCCACGGCGTGCATTTACAAGAGTGGCTCTTTAAAGATAAAGAAGTCATCGTTCGTACGAGCAAAGGATAAATAGAGTGAGCATCGACGCCCAAGTACTTAGCGCGCACCAAGCCTGGTTGGAATATCGCACCTGGGATCGGAGCAAAGTTGTTGCACTCCTTGAAGCAATTGCTGACTCACTCGATGGCGCAAAAGCTGAGCTAGTTCCAGTTGCAATGGCCGAAACAAATCTGCCAGAGCCTCGCCTTACTGGCGAAGTCGGTCGCACTACTGGTCAATTACGTTTGATGTGCGCCGCTGTGAAAGATCCAAGTTATCTCGACATCACTGTCGATTCTGCAGATTCAACTTTGACCCCACCTCGTCCTGATCTTCGGATGAAGAGGCTGCCACTTGGTGTGGTCGCAGTATTTGGTGCGAGTAATTTTCCATTCGCATTTGGTGTTCCAGGTGGCGATACCGCATCAGCACTTGCTGCCGGTTGCGCTGTTGTTATTAAAGTAAATCCAGGTCATCCAGAGGTTTCTCGGTTAGTTGCAGCCAAGATGATCGCTGCAGCAAAGAGCGTCGGTGCACCCGATGGCCTAATCTCAATCGTTGAAGGCGTCGCTGAAGGTTTGCAATTGGTGAAGCATCCATTGGTTAGCGCTGTTGCATTTACCGGATCCACTCATGGTGGCCGCGCCCTCTTTGATGCAGTCAATCAACGCGAAGTTCCGGTGCCTTTCTATGGCGAACTCGGTGGCCTCAATCCCATGTTCGTTACCAAGGCTGCAGCTGCGGCAAATGCCAAGACCATTGCAGAGGGCTTTGTTGGTTCGATCACGATGGGTGCTGGACAGTTCTGCACTAAGCCAGGTTTTCTTGTTGTAGAAAACGCTGATGCAATCGCTGCGGAGACTCAAGCATTTGTCTTTGGTGCACCAGGGCAGAAGCTTCTGAACCCACAGATTCGCGAACGCCACGATTCGATTCGCCAAGAGATGAGCAGCGTTCCTGGCATGACTCTTGTCGCACAGAACATGCATGGCGAAAACACCGCTGTTTCGGTATTTCGCATTAGCGCAAAAGATTTTCTCTTCCATCGCAAGCAGGCACAGCGCGAGGTATTTGGCCCAACTGCAGTAATTATCGATTGTGCATCCACTGCCGAATACATGGAGGTTGCTCACTCATTCACTGGCACACTCGCCAGTGGTATCCATGGAGTGGAAAGCGACAGCACAATTCCAACTGGACTCTTGTCACTACTCGAGCAGATCAGCGGTCGTATCGTCTGGAATCAATGGCCAACTGGTCTTGCAGTGACTTGGGCGATGCAGCACGGTGGACCATACCCAGCATCCACTAATTCACTCTTCACATCTGTTGGTGCAAAGGCGCTACTTCGCTTTCGTCGCCCTGTCACTTACCAGAACTTCCCGCAAGAACTGCTTGCAGCAGAACTTCGCGATGGATCTGCAGAATTGAAGAGCGCTCGAGTCAACGGAAAATAACATGGCTGCGCTTTGGGTTGGCTTAGATGTTGGAACATCTGGCGTCAAAGCAATTGCAGTTGATGATAATGGCGCAGTGGTTGCACGCGGTGAAGGCAATTACCCAATTCAGGGTGAAGGTGTAACTGCAGAGCAAGATCCACTCCATTATGTCGATGCAACTATTGCCGCAATAGCCCAACTTGGCACGATAGATATTTCAGGAATTGGCATCTGTGGTCAGACTCCAACCTTGGTTCTTGTAGATAGTGCGAATAATCCAGTAACTCCAGCTATTACTTGGCGAGATTCTCGCGCTAAGAGTGAGAGCGATGAATTAAAGGCAAAGTTTGGCAAATCTTTAAAGCAGTTCGGTGTAGATAATGTTTTCGAACCCAGTCAATTACCAGCGAAGTTGCTCTGGTTATCTCGCAATAAACCAGAAGTACTCAGCAAAGCGCGCTGGGCGCTACTTCCAAAAGATTACATCGCACTCTTACTTACTGGTGTTGCAGTGAGTGATCCATGGTCGTGCAAAGGGTTAGTCTCGTTAAAAACTAGAAAGCCAGTCGCTGAAGTTATTGAATTTATAAGGATCACTGAACACTTAGTTCCACCGCAGTTAGATCCGTGGCAATTAGGCGGCCTAGTTACTCAAGCCGGTGCCCAGAAGTTTGGTCTGCGCAAGGCAATTCCAGTAGCAGTTGGTTGGAGCGATGCACTTGCCGGAATGGTGGGAATTGGCGCACCAGTGAAGGCGATGAGTTTTATTCTCACAGGTACATCCGACATCATCGGTTCATCGCACAATAAGAAGAGCGAGCCAGTAAATGGCATCTATCAAGTTTCCAGTGCAAGTAGTCCACTCACAATTGATTTTGGTCCTACGCAATCTAGCGGTGGATCCCTTGTCTGGTTAGCCGAAGAGAACAAGTGCAGCGTTGGTGAATTAGTTGAGTTGGCAGCAAAGGCTGAAACTGATGCATTCTTCTTACCCTTTATTGGTGGCGAACGGGCACCGCTCTGGAATTCACAACTGCGTCAGAGATTTATCGAACTACCCGAGAGCGCAACGCTAGGTGAGAGAGCGCTAGCGGTAATGAAAGGTGTCTGCCTGAGTGATCGCCATGTACTTACATATTCGTGGAAGAGTGCAGGAGATAGCGACCAAATCAATTTAGCTGGCGCCAACATCGAACATGCCGCGTGGCTTAAAGCCCGCCGCTATGTCTTCACCGAAAAACTAATAATGCATAAAGAACCACAACTGCCCGCACTTGGTGCTGCGATGTTGGCGATGAGCGCAGCTACTGGAGAGCCACTAGTGAGCGCATTTGAGAAGTTACATGGTGAGATTGAAGTTCAAGAAAGCGTTACCCAGGGTCATCAAGATCAGTTATTTGCGCGCTATCTTGCTGCAGTTGAGCTAGAAGTCAAAAGTTTAGAATCTTAGATTCGAGTGGATGTTCGCTAGAAATCATGCGGATCGTGTTGGAGCGAGAGCGCATCACAATCGATTGTGAAGTGATGTGGGTGCCATGAAAGCGCACACCATTGAGCAATTCACCATCGGTAATACCTGTGGCAGCAAAGAAAACATCATCGCCAGTCACTAAATCGTTAGTGGTAAATACCTTGCTGAGATCGAGGTTGGCCGCTTGCGCGCGCTCTTTCTCCGCACCGTCTTTGGGGCGAAGGCGACCTTGAATAGTTCCGCCTAAACACTTCATGGCACAGGCGGCGATGATTCCTTCAGGTGTTCCACCAATTCCCATGAGCATGTCGATACCAGTATTTGGCCGCGCTGCCATGACTGCACCGGCAACGTCGCCATCGGTGATGAACTTAATGCGCGCACCTGCATCGCGAATATCTTTGACTAATTGATCATGGCGCGGACGATCTAATACAACAACAGTGAGTGCCGATACATCCATGCGCTTTGCTTTTGCTACACGCTTGAGATTTTCGGCAACTGGCGCGGTGATGTCGACAACATCGGCAGCCTCTGGCCCGACGACAATCTTCTCCATGTAGAAAACTGCAGATGGATCAAACATCGCACCACGCTCGGCAACTGCAATTACAGAGATCGCATTGTTCATACCTTTAGCAGCAAGTGTGGTGCCATCGATAGGATCGACTGCGACATCACAGAGCGGACCGGTGCCATCGCCAACTTGCTCGCCATTAAATAACATCGGCGCATTATCTTTTTCGCCTTCGCCAATAACAACAACGCCATTCATCGCAACAGTGCTAATCATTCGTCGCATTGCATCAACTGCAACTTGGTCGGCGCCCTCTTTATCGCCGCGCCCAGACCATTTCGATGCTGCGATCGCAGCGGTTTCAGTAACGCGGACTAATTCCAGTGCCAGGTTGCGCGAGGGTAGCGATGTGGGCATGAGCGTAAATCTATCGTAGATGCCATACTTGCCGACATGGCAAAGGTACGAGTTGGCGTAATTGGTGCGGGAAGTTGGGCAATCGCCTCCCATTTACCGAATCTGGCTAAACATCGCGACGACATAGAGTTCGTTGGAGTATCACGCCTTGGCGCTGAGACGCTGAAGAAAATTCAAGATGAGTATGGATTTAAAGTCGCATCAGAGGATTATTGCGATGTCATCAACGCCGGAATTGATATCTGCGTTATTGGATCGCCAACTGGATTCCATCACGAACATGCCAAAGCCGCACTGGAAGCTGGTGCCCATGTCCTATGTGAAAAGCCAGTCACCATTGATCCGAAAGAGGCGTGGGATCTCGATGCGATTTCAAAGCGAGTCGATCGCCATTTAATTATCGCCTTTGGTTGGAATTACTTTCCCATGATGGTGCAAGCAAAAGAGCTCATGGAAAAACATGGAATTGGCAATCTCGAACAGATGACAGTCCACATGTCATCAATGACGCGAGAGTTGTTATCTAATACCGGTGCTTATCCCGATGCTGCACCTGAAACACTTCCTGAACAACGCACTTGGACTGATCCGAAATTCTCCGGTGGCGGTTATGGCCAAGCGCAACTCACACATGCACTTGGTATGAGTTTGTGGCTCACCGAGGCGCGAGTGGAATCTGGTTTTGCCATGATGAGCGCGCCGATGAACGCACCGGTGGAGTTACATGATGCAATTTCCTATCGCTTCGATAATGGCGCAATTGGTTCGATGGCCGGTGGCTCATCACACGTTGAGGCGCATAAGAAGCAACATGTGATTGAAGTGCGTGCAATTGGCGATGAAGGGCAATTACTCGTTGATGTCGAGCGCGCTGCAGTCTGGCTCTACTCCAAAGGTGAGAATTACCGCGTCACTGTTGGCGAAGATGATGGCAAGTACAACTGCGTCGGACCAATCGAAGCACTAGTGAGTGCTGGCAAAGGCGAGAAGTTTAGGAATTATTCACCGGGCGAGCTTGGTGCGCGTAGCGTTGAAGCACTTGATGTTGCTTATCGAAGTGCGGTAAGCGGAAAACTAGAACACCGACTTTAGATAACGACCATGTTAATGTCGAGCAACTCTGCAATCGACTTCAATTCACTTACGCGATGGCCAATACCTAGTGCCCAGTGATGTGGCACGCCAGTTGCACTCCATGCATCGCACCATTCGCCAGGATTGACGCCGAAATCAACGAGCGAAGTTGTGTTACCAACTTGCATGCGATCGCCATCAACAACTTTTCCTTCTGATGCAACGAATTCGTATGAACCATTTTTGCGCTGCGTTACTCCAAATACGGTGACGGGTCCATGTTTCACATCGAACTCAACCGAGACGCCGTAACCGCGCTTGCCATGGAAGACACCGAGGCCACGCAGCACTGGCTTACCGTTGCTAATTGCTAAGTGGGCAGGACCATCGTGGCCCATTTCAACCACACCGGTATTGAAGTTAAGTGCTTGGAATTCGGTAAAGGAACCGCCGGCGCCCATGCGATCGAGCATCAACATTCCAATCGAAGTGCGCAATTCATATTCACCAACGGCAGGAACACCTGCACCGGTGAGAAGTGAGCAGCCAAGAATCATTCCAGCGCCAAGGCGCTCATGAATTTCACCATCGAGACCGCGGTGGTAATAAGCAAGAGAGGTAATGTCAAAATCACTTACTAATTGGCGCAGACCCACTGCCACCTGACCCGCCCAACACAGATCCTCTTCGACGACGCTCTTGTCGAGATGGAAGATTTCGCGAGTCTCATCGAGTACTGCATCGATCTCTTTTGCACTTACCTTCTCTACGCGCACGCGAAGATCATCGAATTCAAGAACTTCCATGTGGCCACCAAAGTGTGTAGTCACCATTGTCATGTCGGTATTCACATCGAGCATGCCTGGATACACGTGGCCCATGATGCCGTGGCGCGAATTGCGCAACATTGATGAGATACCAGCGGCTTGAATCCAACTATGAATCTTGGTCCAAGCGCGCTCCTCTTTGAGATAACCACTCACCGAGCGGAACTTAATTCCCGCACGCTCAAATGCATTTGCCATTTCAGGAAGTGGGCAGGCACCGCAATAAGCAAGCCATGCACCAGTATCGAAAGTGGCGTGATCCATCTGCTCAGTTGGTTGCAAGTTAATAAGGAGTACCGGCGCATTTGCACGTTGTGCAATCGGCACCAACATCGATGCAGTCATGTAGGTCGTTAGGAATCCGACGATCATGTCGCAACCTGCCGCGCGCAACTTCTCAGCTGCTACCGCACCCTCTTGCGCATCGGAGATGAAGCCCACATCAACGAGCTCAACATCCATATCTGCAATTCGCTGCGAAACATATTTGGCAGATTCCTGTAATTGCGGAAGCAGCTTAGGAAATTGTGGCCAGTAAGTTCCAAGTCCGCCGGCAACGAGGCCAACTTTCACAGTGTTCTTGGGACGGGCTGAGGGGATAAGGCGTGATGCGGGTGTGGGATTTACAGTCATGGCCAAACGTTACATTAGTGAGATACTTAAACCATAGCCTCAAACGATGAATATTCAGGAGTATGAATGCGCGCAGCACTTTGGTACAAAGCAAAAGATATGCGTGTGGAAGAAATCCCAACCCCTGAATTAACGCCAGGTATGGCACTTGTCCGAGTCGACCGCACCGGAATCTGCGGCACCGATCTTGAAGAGTATTTACTCGGACCCGTCATCATTCCGCAAGGAATGTCGCCCATCATTCTCGGCCACGAATTCGTTGCAACAATTGTGGAAGATACAACTGGCACATTTGAACCAGGCACCATGGTGATTCCCGATGGCGTCATTGGTTGTGGCACTTGCTATCAATGCTTGCGCCATGAAGAAGGTCGCTGCGCCGAACTCAATAACGTTGGTCTACAAACCAATGGTGGCCTTGCGGAGTACATGGTCACTAATCCATTGCGCTGTATTCCCGTTCCTAAA